>ERZ1026776.333-NODE-333-length-34272-cov-69.450273_pt1 | contig 34272 bp, 18 predicted proteins | sample MGYA00380125_ERZ1026776 | MGnify/ENA primary metagenome ERZ1026776 (study PRJEB33269, sample SAMEA4719761) | human gut metagenome | biome: human-associated habitat; feature: organic feature; material: feces | place: Cameroon | collected 2013-10 ...
AATATAAGCCGCTGATGTCGCCTGACAAGGTTTATCCTGAGGTGAACGGATGGTCAGTTACATGGGGAATCATGATGGCAGTCATCTTCTCTGCCGCCGCAGCCTATCTGGGCTTGAAGGTGGGTCAGGTGTTCGAGGCAGCCATCCCTATCGCCATCATCGCCGTGGGCGTAAGTACCGCTACCAAGCGTAGCAAGGCGCTGGGCGAGAACGTCATCATCCAGAGCATCGGAGCCTGTTCGGGTGCCGTGGTGGCAGGAGCTATCTTCACCCTGCCAGCCATCTACATCCTGCAGGCTAAATACCCGGAAATGACTACTTCGTTTATGAAGATTTTCATGGCTTCTGCCTTGGGAGGTGTGTTGGGAATCCTGTTCCTCATTCCTTTCCGCAAATACTTCGTAAGCGATATGCATGGCAAATATCCATTCCCTGAAGCTACGGCTACCACACAGGTGCTGGTAAGCGGAGCCAAGGGTGGCGACCAGGCTAAGCCGTTGCTCATAGCCGGACTGGTAGGTGGTCTTTACGACTTTATCGTAGCCAGCCTGGGATGGTGGAACGAGAATTTCACATCGCGTGTGGTAAGTCTGGGATGCGACCTGGCTGACAAGGCTAAGCTCGTGTTCAAGGTAAACACAGGTGCTGCCGTATTGGGTCTGGGTTACATCATCGGATTGAAGTATGCCTTCTTCACCTGTCTGGGTTCGCTCGTAGTATGGTGGCTGATAGTTCCGGGCATGAGTGTTATCTTCCATGATAGCGTGCTGAGCGCCTGGGATCCTAGCATCGTGAAGACCGTGGGTGCCATGAGTCCGGAGGAAATCTTCCGTGCCTACGCCCGCAGCATCGGTATCGGCGGTATCGCCATGGCAGGTATCATCGGCATCATCAAGAGCTGGGGCATCATCAAGAGCGCCGTAGGTCTGGCAGCCAAGGAACTTAAAGGCAAGAGCGATGTAGATGAGAACGTGAAGCGCACCCAGCGCGATATCTCTTTCAAGATTATCGCCATCGGTTCGCTCGTTACCATCCTCGTAACCTTCCTCTTCTTCTGGTTTGGCGTGATGGAGGGCAACCTTCTCTTCGCCATTATCGCCATCCTGCTCGTGGCTGTCATCGCCTTCCTCTTTACAACCGTAGCGGCTAATGCCATCGCTATCGTGGGTTCAAACCCTGTTTCGGGAATGACCCTGATGACGCTCATCTTCGCCTCTGTGGTGATGGTGGCTGTAGGTCTGAAAGGTCCTGGCGGCATGCTGGCTGCCCTGATTATGGGCGGTGTGGTTTGTACAGCCCTCTCGGTAGCAGGTTCGTTTATTACCGACCTGAAGATAGGTTACTGGCTGGGAACAACTCCTAAGAAACAGGAGGGATGGAAGTTCCTCGGTACCCTGGTGAGTGCGGCTACCGTGGGCGGCGTAATGATGCTGCTGAACGAGACTTACGGATTCGCATCGGGTTCGCTTGCTGCTCCTCAGGCTAATGCGATGGCTGCGGTCATCGACCCTCTGATGAATGGCGTGGGAGCTCCTTGGGTACTTTATGGCATAGGAGCCGTAATAGCCATCGTGCTAACTTATTTCAAGATTCCTGCCCTGGCTTTCGCCCTGGGTATGTTCATTCCGCTGGAACTGAATGTTCCTCTGCTCGTGGGTGGCGCCATCAACTGGTATGTTACTTCACGCAGCAAGGATGCCAAAGTAAACAGCGAACGTGGTGAGAAGGGAACGCTCATCGCCAGCGGTTTCATCGCCGGTGGAGCCTTGATGGGTGTGGTTAGCGCCCTTCTGAAGTTTGGCGGCATCGAGGTAAGCATCGCCGACAGCTGGTGGGTTAATCCGATGTCTGAGGTTTGTTCGCTCCTGGCTTACATCTGCCTCATCGGCTTCTTCATCAGAGCCACAAAGAAATAAAGAATAGGACAACTCCTATTTATAATAAAAGACAATCGCCTGGATGCATCTGAGCACCCAGGCGATTTTTTATTCTATTCTATCCGAACAGTTCTTTTATCCTACGATTCTACAGCCACGAAATCCATCGGTTTGACGCCAAACTGCTTCTGGAAACACTTGGCAAAATAGCTAGGACTGCTGAAGCCTACCATATAGCTGATTTCGCTGATGCGATAGTTTCCTTCTTTCAGAAGTTGTGCGCCCTTCTTCAGTTTCACGAGTTGTATCATCTCGTTTGGCGTAACATCGGCAAGACCGCGAATCTTATTGAAGAGCGACGAGCGGCTCATGCCCATCTTCTCGGCAAGGAACGCCACGTTGAGTTCCGGATTTGCCACATTCTCTTCAATAATATTCGACATCTTCTCCAGGAATGCATTATCAACCTGAGTTGGAGCTATCTCTGCTATCGGCTCAAGCGGAGTATGCGAGAACTTACTCCTCAACAGACGGCGCATCTCGAGAAGCTGTCTTACGCTCGCCTCAAGATACTTCATCGAGAACGGCTTTTCTATGTAGACATCGGCTCCACAGTTCATACTCTCCGTCTTTGACGCATCATCGGTCTTTGCCGTGAGCATTACGAACGGGAGATGAGAGTATTCTGAATTCTCACGCACCCTACGGCAGAACTCCGGACCGTCCATCTCAGGCATCATCCAGTCGCTTATAATGAGCGAAACCGGATGTTTCTCCAGTTTGCGGAGTGCATCCTTTCCGTTGTCGGCTGTATAAACCGTATACATTTTCTCGAAATGAGCCTTCACAAACTGGCGCATGTCTTCGTCATCATCCACAATCAGCATCGCCGGTTTTACCGGTTCACGAAGTGGACTGACAACAGCCTCGCCTTCCTTTTCAGAACCCTGCTCATCCAGAGATGCATCTGTCAGCAGACTTTCCTCTGCGGCAGCCTCTTCTTCCTTCACCATTTCATCCGCCTTCTCTACCACGGCATCCAGCTGGTTGAGCGGCAGGGTTACGATAAAGGTAGAGCCCTTGCCGACTTCCGATTCTACATTTACCATACCATGATGAGCCTCAACGAGATTCTTCACGATGTTGAGACCGATTCCAGTTCCCGGCTTGTTATCTCGTGCCTGATAGAAGGCTCCGAAGATTTTCTCCTTCTCGTCAGGACTGATTCCCAATCCGTTGTCTTCTACCTCGATGCAGAAATGGGTTCCATCCTCCAGCAGGCGGCAGGACAGGCGCACATAATCCTCCGTATATTTCAAGGCGTTGGTCATCAGATTGCTGATAACCTTGGTAACCGCCTCCTGGTCTATCATCGCCACGAGATCATCTGCTGGATATTCTACCTCGAAACGGATGCTTTTCTGCTCGAAGGTAGGAACAAAGCGCTCTGCCACAGCATGCATCAGCTTTGAAATGTTGTTCAAACGGAAATGAACCTGCATGCCCTTCTGCTGCACCTTGTTGAAATCGAGCAGCTGATTGACGAGCAGGAGCAAACGCTGGGCGTTACGGTCGATAACAGAAAGCGTCTGCGTGATCGTCTCACCATCAGCAAGTTTTCCGGAAACCTGTTTCCAATGCTCTTTCAGACTCTCCAAAGGTCCGATGATAAGCGTTACCGGCGTACGGATTTCATGGGCAATCATCGTGAAGAACTGCAGGCGGGCGTCTCTCATCTCCTGATCCTGCTTGCGCTCCAACTGGTCGAGTTCTTCCTGATGGCGGCGCTTTTCACGCTTCAACCGGCTCTGTGTGAACCAGTAGATTGCGTAACCGATGAGCAGAAGATACAGAATCTTGGCAGGTAAAGACCACCAGAACGGCGGATGAACCACAATCTGCAGTTTTGCCTCATTCTTCGACCATACACCATCATTATTGGTTGCCTTAACCAGGAATGTATAGGTTCCGGCAGGAAGATTGGTATAGTTGGCACGATGTTCGTGGGTATAAACCCAATCTTTGTCTACTCCCTCAAGTTTGTAAGCATACTGGTTCTTCTCAGGCGATACATAGCTCAAGGCTGCAAACGAGATATTGATGGTATTCTCATTATGAGACAGATTGAGTTCTGTAGCATGACTCAGAGATTTATCCAGCTGGTCGCTTCCCGACTCTATCGGCTTTCCAAAGAGTTCTACCGAGGTAATTGCCACAGGAGGAGCTACCTGGTTGATCTTGACGAGATATGGATAGAAACAGTTGAAACCTCTTGTCGAACCGAAATAGATTCTGCCGTCAGAAGCCAGAAGTCCGGCATTTGGCATAAACTGGTCGCAGGTGAGTCCGTCATATTTATTGAACCGCTGGACAGGTTCACCCGGCGTATACTTCACAATTCCTTTGCTTGTAGAAATCCACATTACTCCCTGCGAAATGACCATACTCGTGAAATCCTGGCTAGGCGCATCGATGGAGATACGGCGGAAGATACCTTTAGAAGGCAGGAATTCGCAGAGTCCATCGCCGGTTACAGCATAGAGTTGCCCCTTTTCGCCGATAGCCAGACAGTTTACCTGATCACTCACCAGCGAAGTGGAATCATTCTCTACATGCTTATACTGTTTCCAGACGTTATTCTTGCCCAAGCGCCACAAGCCGCCTCCCTGGGTAGCAAACCATACGTTGCCCTGAGGATCTTCCTTGATATCGATGGTAAGCGACTTGAACGACTTGATTTTTCTGAACTTCTGCTGCCCCTCATCGAAAAGGCTGGCTCCATCCATCGAAGCCGCCCACAGCCGGTTCTTACGGTCGCGATAAATACAATAGGCATTACTGCCCGAAGCCATTCCATCGGTCTGGAAAATCTGCTGCGCTCCGGTAGCCATATTCATTCTGATGACACCATTACCATAGGTTCCCACCCACAAATCATTACCATTGGCAAAGAGAGCATGAACATTATACTTGCCCATAGCCGCCTTGCCCGGATAAGGAACAAAACTGTTGGTCTGGGGATTGAAGCAGTCGAGTCCGGCATCATCGGTAGCTATCCAGATGCGATGCTGCTGGTCTTCGAAGAATCTTCCAACCACATTACCGCGCAATCCACCCTGGCGGGCTGAGTAAGCACGGAAACGTTCTTCTACACTCGTAGAAGGAAGATAACTCACACCTCCATAGAAGGTAGTTACCCAGATGCCGCCTTCCTTATCGCCCGCAATACCATAAACAAAACGCTCGCTCGTACTCCGGCTCGGATCGTTTACTTCCGACAGCATGCTCCAGGAGCGGTTCTGGATATCATACTGCACCAGACCATCATCGCTCGCTATGAGAATAAACTTGTTGCCGTTGTTGTAAAGCTGGTGGATATGATGAACTGCATTACTCAGAGTTCCGCTGATGAGCTGCTCGGCACTACCATCGGCGTTGAGCTTGTAAAGTCCGTTATCCCAGGTTCCGACATAAATATTGCCATCTGGTGAGGCAAGCATCGCCAAGCCATAAAACTTGTTTGCATCGCCTCTTACCGGGAAAGCCTCAAACTGGTCGGTCGACTTGTTGAGATGATAGATGCTGGCTTTACTATGATTAGAGAGCATCCATACCTGGTTATTGGCATCAACCAGCGTACATTGCACTATACCCTGAATATTCTTCATCGGATACTGGTGCAGTTCGTGAGTAGTCCGGTTGTATCTGAATACACCCTGTCCATTGGTAGAAATCCACACATTCTGATCGCCGTCAAGCGAGAAATTAAGAACAGGAGCCGTAATCTTATCGCTCAGTTTCTGGAACCGGTCGGTTTCATAACTGAACAGATAGGCTCCATTATTGCAGCCTACGAGCAGTCCTTCTTCACAAGCGGTCAGAGCAGCTACATACTGGTCTATTGCCGTAAAAGGATTATAATAGGTTTTGACATCATAGCCGTCAAAACGGCACAATCCGTTGTCTGTACCAAACCACATGTATCCCTTGGAACCCTGAACCACGCTACGCACGGCATTACTCGGCAAACCATTATCCATCGTGATAGAGCGCACCATAGGGTCGACAGGAGCCCATTGTGCACCGGAACTGGTTTGCGTTATCGTATGTGGCTGCGCCTGAATATCCGTAGTTCCTTTCGAAACGAAGGCGGTCGGCACCTGAGCCTCAGCCCCTACAGGCATCATCATGCAGAGCACAGAAACCATTAGAATAGATATCTTTCTCATTATATGGGTCTTTATTTTCTGTTGTTAGATAAATTAATGCCGCAAAATTACAAAAATATAACGAGAAATAGCAATAAAATGAACAAAAAAAGCCCCAAAACAACCAAATAGCTACTTTTTAAAAGTAAGACTATCCGTTTGCTTCGAGGCAAAAACTTAAATAATGATTCAAGTGAGAAGTTTCACTATCAACAGATTGAAGTCTGAATTACTTGCTCTTTACATCGCTCCATTTCGGAGGTTTCACACCCAGCAGATTCTTCACGAAGAAGTCGTAGCGCTTATGCTCGCCATAGAGTTCGCCCATGGTATGATGGGCTCCAGGAATCACCACGAGTTCGAAATCCTTGTTCGCCTTTTCCAGCGCATTCACTACCTGATAGGTGCTCGATGGATCTACGTTATCGTCTATCTCGCCTACCACCAGCATCAACGGGCGCTCCAGCTTGTGGGCATTCTCCACATTGCTACACTCTACGTAGCTGGAGTCTATAGGCCAACTCATCCATTGCTCGTTCCACCAGATCTTATCCATCCGGTTGTCATGACAGCCGCAGGCGCTATAGGCAGCCTTGTAGAAATCGCCATGCAGCAATACGGCGGTAGTACTCTCCTGTCCGCCTGCCGAACAGCCATAGATAGCCACATTATCCGCATCCATATAAGGATACTTCTTGGCGGCAGCCTTAATCCAGAGTTCACGGTCTGGGAATCCGGCATCCTTCAGATTCTTGTAGCAAACCTCCTCAAACTTCTTGCCGCGATAGGAAGTTCCCATCGCATCGAGCTGAACTACGATGAAACCGAGTTCGGCAAGCGAAGTGGTGTACCAGTTGTACGGCATGAAACTCTTCGGAGTATAGGCATCGCCCGGACCCGAATAGATATACTCGATAACCGGATATTTCTTATGTGGATCGAAATTGGTAGGACGCTGGATGATGCCCCACATATCCGTCTTGCCGTCACGTCCCTTAGCCACAAACACTTCCGGAGCAACCCATCCGTGCTTCTTCAAAGTAGCTATATCAGCCGTTTCCAAGGTCTTGACGAGCTTACCCGTCTGCGCATCACGGAGCACGGTAACAGGAGCGGCATCCACCTTCGAATAGGTATCCAGGAGATAACGGTAATCGTAGGTGTACTGGGCATTATGATTGCCCTCTTCAGGAGTGAGCGCCACCATATTCTTGCCGTCCATACCTATTTTATAATAATGTACCAGATATGGGTCCTCATTCCTGTTCACGCCACTAGCCGAGAAATAGATTTCTCCCTTCTCTTCATCCACACGCTGGATGCCACGAACAAACCATTCGCCCTTGGTAATCTGGCGAATAACCTTCGACTTCTGCACATCGTAGAGATAGAGATGGTTCCAGTTGTCGCGCTCGCTCAGCCAGAGCAGCTGCTTGCCGTCCTTGATAAACTGGCGCCACAGACGACCATAGTTCACGAAGGTATTGGCACGCTCCTCTACCACGGTACGAAGCTTGCCGGTTTCAGCATTCATCGCCAGCATCTGATAGAGATGATGTCCACGCTGGTTGTACTCCATCGTCACCTCCTTGCTGTCTGGTGTCCATTGCATCCATTCCAGTTCATACTGGTTTTCTATCTGATGCTTGTCAGCCTCCACCTTCTTTCCGGTAGCCACATCGATGATGACCGGATAGTGCTGTGGCAGGGCATCGCCCGGCTTGGCATACTCCTGCTTGTGGAGGATAGGCTGCAGCTGGTCGGCAGGCGAAGATTCTACGTAGTAAGCATAGCGCTTCTCTACCGGCACTCGCTTGCATACGAAGATGTGCTTGCCGTCTGGGCTCCAGTGGATGCGGTTGCTGTAATAGCAGCCGATGGTACCATCCTGCGTAAGGATTCGCTTGGCTTCGGTATAAGGTTTTCCTGCCTCATGAACCACCACGTTGTAACCTTCGATGTAGGCTTCCATCTTACCGTCTGGCGAAAGTACCGGATAAGCCTCCTTCTCCTCATCCACCTCCATCCAATGGCGCTCGTGGCGTCTGCCAAACTGAGGCTTGTAGGCTGGACGAGGCTTGATGCCGAGCGCCTTCTCCATCGCTTCCTGCGAATCATAAGTCTTCATCTCATCCTTATCGGCATCATAGGAAACAAACTTCCTGCCCTGAGGAGTAGAAATCTGATAATACAATACGTGGGTGGAATCGCACCAAGCCGATGAGCGTGCCCAATGGAACACGGAATCGGCTGAGAACTGATGACGAAGAGCATAAGCTCTGTTGTAATCTTCTAATGTGCCCTGTGCTGAAGCTGTAGCTGCCGGCATCGCCAGAACTGCGCTCAACAGCGAAAGAGCTAAAATCTGATTCTTCATTATATTTAAAATTTTACTTGTTGATTTCTTAAATATCGAACTTTCGTATATGGGGAGTTAGAGAAGTTAAGGGAAGTCCAATCCTTACTTCACTCTTACCTCATAAGGGAATCGGCGGGAAGATGGATCGAGCGAATGATTCGCAGGAGCTCCCATCACCACGAGATAGAGCGCCTTGAGAGGCTGGGACTTTGGAGTCACAAGTGAAACCTTTCCACTCATCGCTTCGCCCATCGGGCTGTAGATGCATTCATCGGTATCGGCGGTTACTCCCACCAATCCATAACGGTAACCGATGGTGCGTGCCATCTTGTCCTTGGATGCCTTGAACACCTTACCCTCGGCATCGAGTGCTCTGAAATCTACAGTAACCTTCTTGCCTGCCTTCGGGATTTCCAGTTTGATGGCATTGAAACCATAGTTCTCTGGAACCGAAGCTGTATCCGGACGGAGATAACCATTCTTCTGCTTCAGCATCCTGGTATCAAAGGTGCAAGCATAAGGACGGGTCTCCTTACGCGCATAACCGAAATCGAAGTTCACGAGATGACGATAGCAGTCGAACATTTCATCATTAAACAGCTTCTGACTCATCTTATATTTCCGCTTGTAGGTAACAACCGGATCCTCTCCTACTTTTCCCTCCCGATAGAGCTGGGCGATGCTTTCCAATCCATGCTTCTCGGCCCACCATTCTATCACGTATGGCGAATGATAGATGTTGTCCAGATGCAGATAACCCTTATGGGTAAGCTGTCTGAAGGCATCAAAATGATACTTCTCATCTGTTATCCAGTCGGGATTCACTCTCCAGAGCATCCATTGGGATGTCATCTCGAAGAAGCCACTACCTCCCCAGGCTTCGCCCGTTTTGTCTGCCATAATCTGAAGTTGGAAACTGTGTCCCAGTTCATGAGCCAGACAATTGAGTTTCTTATCTTGAATACGGTTAGGTGTTACCCAGAGCGCTCCGATAAAGTCATCATAAGTTCCGCCGTAAGCGGTTCCTTCCAGCGAATAGTTCACCATCACCATCATCTTATACTGGTCGCAGATGCTGCCCGGCAGCGAGAACTTCAGGGTATCACGGAAGAAACGGTAGAACCGTTCTACCTGAGTCTGCAGATTACCCAAGTCGAATTTCATCGGCTTACCTTCAAGCGAAGGAGGATTCTGCGGATTATCTCCGAATGGCTTTTCCCAGAAATACACGATATTCTGGGTCTGTGCACTATGTCGCCAGCACCATCTCTCATCATCCTTATTGAAATCATAGGGTTTCAGAGAGTCCGGCACAAAGATGAGTTTCTGGGGTGCCGATACGGGGTTGGTAGGTCGCTGGGCAGGAGCCTCCGATGGGTCCTGTGCCCATCCCTGCATGGCAGATGCTGCCAGCAGAAGGAAGAGTAAGATTTTCTTCATATCAATTTTAATCATGTTAGTTTCAGCCCACAAAATAACAAAATCTTTCTAATACAAGCTAGCAAAATAGTCCAAAAGAATGAAAAAATCGTAGTAATTCCCATTTTTATGGCATTTTCCTTTGATATTTCAAACAAAAACTCTATATTTGCACCTTAGAAAGTGCACGAAAGGCATAAATTTGCACCTTGAAAGGTGCACGAAAGCTATAAATCTGCACCTTGGAAGGTGCATTTAATAAAAAAGCGTATGGATATTACATTGATAAATTACATGAAAGAGCAGCTTGAACTCGTATCTTTGGCGTTCAAGAGATATAATTATGACAAGCTTCCGTGGGAGGCTCGTCTAGTAGGTTTGATGGGACCAAGAGGTGTCGGCAAGTCTACCTTGATATTGCAGCACATCAAGAGCAAGAGCCCAGAAGAGCAAGCCAAGTCGCTCTATGTTTCTGCCGACCACAGCTATTTCACCACCAGCACGCTCATCGAAACAGCCAACCAGTTTGTGCGTGAAGGGGGCGAATGGCTCTATATTGATGAGGTACACAAATATGAAGGATGGTCGCAGGAGCTCAAGCAGATATATGATTCCCACCCTGGGCTTCATGTATTCTTTACAGGCTCTTCCATCCTCGACATCATAGATGGCGAAGCCGACTTGAGTCGCAGAGTCATCTTGTTTGACATGCAGGGTTTGTCATTCCGTGAATACCTGGAAATGTTTCATGGCATCAAGACTCCTATCAGAAGCCTAGAGGACATCCTCAATGGCAAAACAGAGATAGAAGGCCTCCAGCATCCGATACCGCTCTTCAATCAATATCTGCGCGAGGGATATTATCCATTTTCCAAAGAAGGATTTTTCCAGCAAAGATTGCAGCAAGTGATACGCCTCACGATGGAAGTAGACATCCCGCAGTATGCCAACATGTCGCCAGCCACAGGCAAGAAACTGCGCCGTATGCTATCCATCATAGCCAGCAATGTGCCTTACAAACCAGAGGCTACAGGATTGGCTAACGAGATTAAGGTGAGCCGCAACGACATACCTACCTATTTATTATATATGGAGAAGGCAGGCATGATAGGACAACTACGTGATGAGACTGGCGGTATGCGAGGGCTTGGCAAGACTGAGAAGGTATATCTAGACAATACCAACATCATCTATGCCCTCTCTGGCGAGAATGCCAACATAGGCAATGTGAGGGAAACATTCTTCTACAACCAAACTCGTCTAGCTCTAGATGTTACCTCTTCCAAGGTTTCCGACTTCTCCATTGGCAAATATACCTTTGAGGTAGGCGGAGCCAAGAAGAGCCATCGACAGATAAAAGACGTAGCCAACTCCTTCATCGTGCGTGATGATACGGAGTATGCCAATGGCGATATTCTCCCACTTTGGACTTTCGGACTGCTCTACTAGTCGTTTTCAAAAAACTTGGGAGATATTATAAAAAGTCGTATCTTTGCCAAAAGATTGCGACGTGAAGTCGTACAAGTAATTGTTCTTTGAAACTAAAGAACCTCTTATTCCGTTAAGAGTAGCCTACCGAAGCATGCGTGGTTGGTAACGACTGGGTGCGGAGCCTTCGGGACAATATGATGAAGTCTTGAACATCACAGGGCATAGTTGTTAGGCTGACTGACAAGAATAACGTAAAGTAACCATCGTTATCAACCATCGTTACAAAGAATTGGCTCACGGATGTTGAAGAGCCATGCCAAAACGGCAAGTGGACAGGTTAGTCATGTTCTTTTAATGATTACACGGATGTTGCTCCACCGGTGGATAGATGGGTTCTAAATCAGTCGAAGTTATTTGTGTGGAACACGGTAAGCCCAAAAGTCTCCTCGCTCGGTAGTGAGAGGAGGTAAGTCAATCGTAAGTGCGACCGAACGACTTGTGGGTAAATGACGATGGAGAAAGCGAACGCCCCTCTGTAATGGTGGGGATAGGGATTGGGACATCATCCCACACGAAAGTGGGCAGACTTCCATCAGGTAATTCACTACGAAAAGAAATGTAGAACCTGCGTAAAATGAAGAAACGACAAGAGAACGAGGTGAAAACCGAGTGTGCATCTTCAGCCACTCCCGACTCATGGCGCACCATTGATTGGGCATCATGCGAAAAGAAGGTACGCAAGCTGCAAGTCCGAATAGTAGAGGCTCTAAAGGCAAATCGCATTGGCAGGGTGAAAGTCCTCCAACGCATCTTGATTAACTCGTTTTCCGCCAAGGCATTGGCGGTTAGGCAAGTTACATCAAACAAGGGCGGTAGCACCGCAGGTGTGGACAAGGTGACTTGGCTCACAGCCACGGAACGCTACAATGCCATCAGTTCTTTGAAGACGAGAGGTTACAAACCAAAGCCGCTCCGCCGTGTCTTCATCCCGAAGAAAAACGGCAAGATGCGACCTCTTGGAATACCCACCATCAAGGACAGGGCGATGCAAGCCCTCTTCCTCATGGCAGTCGAACCTGTCTCGGAGACACTCGCAGACGGCAATTCGTATGGCTTTCGCAAATACCGCTCTTGTGCGGATGCGATAGACCAAATATACAGATGCCTATGCAACAAACGCTCCGCACAATGGGTGCTTGAGGGAGACATCAAGGGATGCTTTGACCACATCAGCCATGAGTGGCTGCAAAGAAATGTCATTATGGACACGGAAATGCTCCGCAAGTGGTTGAAGGCAGGTGTCATAGAGAAGAATGTATTCCACGTCACGGACGAAGGTACGCCCCAAGGTGGAATCATCTCCCCGACATTGGCGAACATTACCCTTGACGGAATGGAAAAGTTAATAGCCAGGCACTCCACCCGAAAGGAGAATGGCAAGACCTTCTCCAACAAGGTGAACCTCGTCCGCTATGCCGACGACTTTATTGTCACTGGCGACACGAAAGAGGTCTTGGAAGAGATAAAGGCGGAATTAATCGTGTTCCTAGGGGAAAGAGGATTGGAACTTTCGGAGGAAAAGACGCTGATAACACATATTAAAGATGGCTTCGACTTCCTTGGCTTTAACATACGCAAGTACGGAAACGGAATGCTGCTGATTAAGCCTAGTAAGAAAAGTCAGAAGAAATTTGCCCAAGCCACGCACGAAGTCATATACGGAATGCGTTCGGCAAAGCAAGAGGATGTAATAAGAAAGCTCAAACCGAAGATTACGGGATGGGGCAACTACTTCAGATATGTGTCCTCGAAGGTGGTGTTCTCCAACCTCGACCACATTATCTTCTTACAGTTGAAGAGGTGGGCGATACGCAGACATCACAACAAGTCATTGAAATGGATAGCCGACAAATATTGGCAACATGACGGGAAGCGTGGATGGATATTTGGCATAAAGAGCAAAAACAAGGAAGGAAAAGAAACCCTTTTCCGACTAAATCACCTTGCTGATATACCGATACTCCGTTACACGAAGATTAGGTCAGAAGCCAATCCGTTCGACCCACAATATGACGAGTACTTCAAGCAACGACAACTAGGCAAATGTCGTACACGCCCGCTCAAATGCAGTGTCTAGCGGCACACAGAGCCGATTATTTAAAACGAGAAATAATTAACAGAATTACACGAGCCGTGTGCGGTGAAAGTCGCATGCACGGTTCTTGAAGGGGAAAGTGGGGGCAACCCCACAGACCTACTTAGAATCTATAAAAAGAACAGATTATGAAATTATCAGAAGAACGATATGACAATCCGGCCTATCGAGACATAAAGAATTCGACAGATACAGCAAAGGAAGAAGGTTGGAAAGAAGGCTGGAAAGAAGGTTGGAAAGAAGGTATTGCCAAAGAAAAGTTGGCTACCGCAAAGCGTCTTCTCGGCATGGGGCTCACACAAGAGCAAGTTGCCAAAGGTACAGACCTTTCAATAGAAGATATAGAGAGACTTGTTTAAACAACAGAACTTTCGCATGTGGTTCAAGAACGGGCTGAAGGCCCAAAAGCTCCTAGCCCAGGGCAGCGCCCTGGGTATAATAGCAATCAGCAAGGCGCCCTGTAAGGGCGACAAGTTTGCGTCCATAATAAGTAGCTGTATCACACTTCTGTCAAGCAATTCAAGCTGTTCAGCCAAGCACCTCAAGTAGTTCAGTAAGCGAGTTCAGACGTCTCAGTTAGCTGATGCAGACGTCTCGATAAGCCTACGGATACGGCTCCGTTAGCTTACGCTGTAATATCTGTACCCCGATGCAGTCATATCTGTACCCCGATGCAGTCATATCAGTAACCCAGCGCATTCTTCATATGAACAAATTTTATGTAATAATCTATCATCCATCACGATTTGGGGGTATCCCTCACGATTTTCTCACTACACTCTATCAGATACTGCATATCATTGTTGAAAAGCTTACGATAGATGGCATCAGACCTTAAAGAATTAGATTCGTGTGATTGCTGGCATATGCCAGCAACCACACAAATCAAGATATTCAAACCAAATAAACGTGGAAGTATGACTGTTTAAGTAATGAGTTATAGGGTATTAAACGCTTGCAAAATAACTATTTTTTCATGAGACTAACTGAAAGAATCGACCAAAATACCATCAAAATAATAGATTTACGCAAAAATACTTGGAAGATACCAGAAAATAATGTACCTTTGCAAAGTGATTTTTAAAGATTAACAATATGGCAACACCAATCAGAGTTATTCCTACCCTTCAAGGTGAAGAGGCAAGGAAGTTTATAGAACAGGCAGAATGGGTTGAAGCTCATCCTGGCATGGGAGAAAAAGTTAGCAAGGAGGATATATTGCTCCTTAGAAAATATTTACGTGAACAAAACTTAGCATGACATATAGAGAGTTATTAGGCATATGCGATTTAGTAATCGTAGATGCCAAACGACTCGCTATGTGTGAGCCTTTTGAAAGTGCCAACAAAGACCTCAACGACTTCTTTGCTAATGATGCCGTGCTTTATTCCAAGCGTCTATTAGGAAAAACGATTGACACTATATAGTTGTATGTCATTATATACAGAACCGCCCGACAGCGACAATGCTATCGGGCGGTTTTATTATAACACCTTAGAATTTCATCTTGATGGTAATAACAGCCTTATGCAGTTTACCATTCTTATTATAAACCATCGTTGGTTTGATGGTATAAGTCTTGCCCTTTTCAGAAGCACCAGGCTTATGTCCCACAGTAAGGGCGTAGCCACCGGCATCATATTCGAAGTAAATCTTCGTGCCGTCACCCCAAACACCGGCAGCACCATCTTCTGCAATCCAGAAGCCGATACCATTGGCAGAGTATGCATAAGATACTGAACCGTCAGGGTTTGTCAAGCCTACAGCTACCTTGCCATCAGCAGGACCTGTAAAGCCCTCAGCTTTCACAACGCCAGCCTCCAATGTAGCACTTGCTATCTCAGAAGGCTGCAACTTGAATGCCTTTGCCATCTTCTCCATTACACCATCATTCAAGAGATTGAAGGTATGCAGAGGATAACTTTCGCTGCTTGCGTCAAGACTTACTTCAAGTGAAGTTTCCACGTCAGTAGGGGCGCCTTCTGGTATCGTCACGTTGCCCAGCAAGTCTGTACCCGAGAACTTCACACGATAAGGCCATTGCTCATCATTGGTCTCATCATCATCCCAGGCATTGCGATTATACTTATCAGGAGCAGCCAGCACACAGAGGTACAAACGCTCGGTATTGGCAGGAACTTCGTAGGTTGCCGTGCCTTTCTTACCTGTATGCATCTCGCCATAATGCGACTTGCCATCCTTGGTGATTGCCACAAAACCATAACGATAATTCTGCTGAGTATTGCTCTGGGAATTATACTTGGTCACAGTACTCTTGGCATTACCATCTCCATCTACCACAGTACCAGGATCGCCAGCTGCCAAAGCAGAGCCAGGAGCCAAGCCCTCAAGCGTAGCACTTACCTTGCCAGAAGCAGGAACATTCAGCGGAATGAGGTTGAAACCAGTTGTACCCGGGCAGTTAGTATAAGCCACCTGATAGTAGCCATCGTTCTTATACAGTTTGGTAGAATAATTGATGGCAGCCTCCTTCTTATACTGATGCACAGCCTTGAAATCATAGTCTGCACAATGAGCACTATACTCATACAAATCCTTGTAGAGTGCATCAAGACTATTGTTGCAATAGATGCGCATATAAGTCTGGAGCGGATCCTCAGGATATTTGCTCTCTTTCCAGATACGGGCGTACGACTCGATGCCATGCTTCTCTGTAAACCAATACTGGAACCAATAGCTTGCATAACGCATGAACTCATGATTGAAGTGGCGATGATGATTCTTGAGCCAAACAGCATAATGAGCTTCCTGGTCGAAACACTCGTTAGGATAATCCTGGAACGACTGCCACTGTGCACATTGTTCCCAATAAGCACAACCGCCTGCACCATTTTCACCAAAGCCATAACGGAAACCTGCAGGCACCAACTGAGAACCATCAGCCCTATCTATTGGCGTAACTTCACCCGTGAAGAGCTTGTCGGCAGAAACCTGATATTGGAAAGAGTGTCCTATCTCATGACCGATGGTTGAACCAACCGGCTTGCAGGTAGATGGATTTACCCAAAGAGCCCCAATCTTGTCATCATAGCCTGAACCTGTAGCAAGCCAATCAGTCTGATAAAGGAGATAAATCTGCATCTTATGATTATCAAGAACCGATTTACCCTGTCCGACAGTAGCCATACCGAGTTTCTCTACATTGGTCTTATAGAACTGCTCAGCCTTCTGCAACAAGTCATCAATATCCACACGCAAAGCCTCCGGTACAGATTCAGCATTAGGATCATCTCCAAATCCAGGCTCCCAGAACACAAAGAAGTGCTCACTCTGCTTCATTCTCCACCACGACCATCTGGCATCGCTTCGGAGCATGTAGTCAGGTCCCTTTTCAAATCCTTCATTCCATGTTCCTGGGCAATAATACTTATCATAGTTGGCAATCTGTGATTTATCCATCACCTTCACTTCCGAAGGTTTAGAATTCTCTGGACTATCAGGAGAATCACTAGAAGAGCTACAACTATTCAGCATGAATAGGAGCAAAGGCAGTATCCAAACTACCAGCCAAATGGGTTTAGTACATTTCATTTCGTTTATGTTTAAATAAGTTTATGTTAAGTTCCGTTTGCAAAATAACTATTTTTTCATGAGACAAACTGAAAGAATCGTCCAAAATATCATCAAAATAATAGATTTACGCAAAAAAACTTGGAAGATATTACAAAAAGTCGTATCTTTGCCAAAAGAATCTATAAAAAGAACAGATTATGAGATTATCAGAAGAACGATATATCAGCTTACTTACCGACTTTGGTTTCAAACGTATCTTTGGAACAAAGCCAAATAAAGACTTGCTCATCAACTTTCTGAATTCACTTTTCGATGGAGAGCAAGTCATTAAGGATGTCCGCTACCTCAATAGCGAGCACGTTGGTGATGTTTTCGCAGAGCGCAAAGCTATCTTTGATGTGTATTGTGAAAATGAGAAAGGAGAAAAGTTCATTGTTGAAATGCAGAACGCTTTTCAGAAATATTTCAAAGACCGATCCCTCTTCTACTCTACATTTCCTATCAGAGAACAAGCACCAAAAGGACAGGATTGGAATTTCAAGCTAGCCCATGTTTACACGGTAGCATTGCTCAATTTTGATTTTAAGGAAGAAGCTTTCGACCAAAAAGAAATCAACCACGATGTTGGCCTGCTAGACAAAAAGACATTCAAGGTCTTTAACGACAAGCTTTCTTTCAAGTATATTGAGATTGCGAAATTCAACAAAAGCGAGACTGAGCTAGAAACGCTGTATGACAAATGGCTCTATGTACTCAAGAATTTACCCAAGCTTGACAAACGACCGAAAGCTTTAAAAGAAAGAATTTTCACGAAGTTGTTTGAAGAAGCAGAAATCGCAAAATTCAGTCAACAAGAGCTACGAGAATACGAGGATAGCATCAAGGCTTACCGAGATATAAAAAATTCGATCGATACTGCGAAGGAAGAAGGCAGAGAAGAAGGCATTGCCAAAGAAAAGTTGGCTACCGCAAAGCGTCTTCTCGGCATGGGGCTCACACAAGAGCAAGTTGCCCAAGGAGCAGGACTTTCTATTGAAGAAATCGAAAAACTGATTTAGTTTTAAAAGAATACCAAAGCCCCCGATAGCATTGTTACTATCGGGGGTCTTTTTATATATATATCCCCTTGCCTTATTTCTAAAGACCTCAAGGGAGATTGAAATTCAAGATGGGCGAATATAATTCAGTAAAACGAGACTATCTCACTACTTCTGAGTTCCTTCATAAGGAGCACCATCCAAGTTTGGACATTTGTTCAACTCATAACGAGGTACCGGCATCCAATACATAGCATCCCTGAAACTACGCTGCTGAAGAACAGTTTTATCATGTGTATAAAGCATGGTACCATCCTTCATCTTGTAAATCTTCATGGCAGTAGGAAGATTATCCCCAGAATATGTTTCTGGCATTTTCTTCCAACGACGGAGATCGAAGAAACGCTGTCCCTCGAACATCAACTCTACACGACGCTCATATTCGTATTCAGCACGCAAGTCCTTACCAGTTGCTGCAGGAAGTCCAACACGCTGACGAACAAGATTGATATACTTCAAAGCCTCAGCCTTATTGCCAAGCTCCATCTGGCATTCAGCATAGTTCAGATAGATTTCAGCCAAGCGGAAGAAAATCCAAGGAGTAGTATCCACCTCATCCTCCTGATCTGTATTGTAAGCAGGATTCAGGAACTTCTTCATATAGTATCCGGTCTTGGTTGCATTCCAGTACTCATCATCTGTATTGAGAGCAGAAGAATTACCACCTTTAACACCTTCTTCACCTGGTTCAAATACACCAATTTCACGATTGTCATCACCATATCCCCATTTCGAACCATCATAGATAAAGTTAGCATAGAAACGCAACTCACGACCTATGTATGGAGACTGGGTAGTTGCTTGAATGGTTGCATTATTATAAATAACGCCTGCGTCAGTAACCTCAGCTTTCTTGATAGAATACTCCTTGACGTCCTTCATTTCAAACTTACTACCATCCGCATTCTCATAAACATCAGCAGCCTGATAAGTTGGCAACCATACACCCCAACCATGACCGCCAGCAAAGGCGCCCATAGGAGCTTGGAAAAGATAGTTTAATGCACCACCTTCTGGATCTTTGGTATTATACAACTTCTCAAAGATGATCTCCGGATTCTCTACATCATAGAATAAAGCCGCATACTCATCAGCATTGCTGACAGAAGGCAAACTATAAGCATTCAAATCAATGACAGCCTTATTGGCATCAGCAGCAGCCTGCCAACGTTCCTTAGAAGGAGTACCAAAAAGAGGACTTGCCTTATAAAGCAAAGTACGAGCCTTCACCGCAAGAGCAGCACCCTTGGTAGCACGACCGAAATCATCACTCGATGCATATTTTACAGGTAAGATATCGGCTGCACGATCACAATCCTTGCAGATTGAGTCAGCTACCTCATCCATCGGAGCACGGGTCTGTTCCCACTGTGAATCAATATCGAATGTATGATATACCAAAGGTACACGACCATAAAGTGAATACAACTGATGATAGAAGAATGCACGAAGGAAATAAGCTTGTCCCTCAATCTGCTTTTTCATCGTTGTCTCTGTATTACCAGAAACAGGCACCTTGCCGATATTCTCCAACAATTCATTTACCTGCTTAATTGCCTTGTAGTAAAAATACCAGGTATTACCACGAGCCTCAGAGTATCCCACATTATAGTTATCACAAGATACTGTACCCATAGTATAAACCTCTGTGGCATAACCTGTACGATGATATACATCATCTGTATAGCTTGAGAATGGCACACCATTTTCATTTTCACCCTCTACATAAGTGTAGCAATCATTAAGGGCGGCATTAGCCAAATCTACATTACTCCAGACAGCTGCATCAGAAATCTTATTACGAGGATCTACATCCAGAAAGTCGGAGCAGGATGCCATCATCAAACCCACACAGAAAATGGCACCACCTTTTAATATATTGTATTTCATGTTATCTACTATTTAAATATTAGAATGCTAAATTAAGACCAAAAGTCCATGAACGCTGAATAGGATAACCCTTGATACCATCAGTCATCTCTGGATCGAAAATCTTCATACTATCAATAGTGAAGAGATTGTTACCATTCACATAGACGCGGGCATTGGTCAAGCCTACATGCTGAATCAGAGTCTTAGGGAAGGTATAACCTATCTCCATAGACTTCAGTCTAACAAAAGAAGCATTGCGCAACCACCAGTCAGAATCCAGCACATTACGGGTATCAACCTGAGATACAGACATGAATGCACGTGGATATTTAGCATTGAGTCTTTCTGATTCAGAAGCATCTTCTCTCCAACGGCCATCATAGAACTCCTTAGCCATATTCATGGTTGGCTTCACGAGAATCTGTGCATCAGCCTGTCCCTGGAAGAATGCTGTGAAATCAATACCTTTCCAAGAACCGCCGAGGGTCAGACCGAACATCCAGCGTGGTGTAGCACTCTTATCCGTACGAACAGCATCATCCCAAGTTATCTGCTTGTCGCCATTGGTATCCTCAAATATCAAGTCACCAGGTTTGGCTCCAGGCAAATGAATAGAATTATCTACTTCCTCCTGAGTCTGATAAATGCCCTTAGCATGGTAAAGTGTATAACCATCCATAGAATGACCTGTTACACGCTGCCAAGCCACTGTCTTCACAGCCTCATCCATATAGACTACCTTATTCTTTGCATAAGTAACATTGGCAGATACATTCCAAGAGAAATCACCCTTGTGATCCTTATAGAAGGCTACAGCTTCGAAACCTGTATTATCTACCTTACCGAGATTCTCAGAAGGCAAAGTCAAACCGGAATAGGTTGGAACAGAAGCATTACGAGTAATCAAAATGTCACGACGGGCAGACTTAAACCAGTCGAAGTCCAAGCCAAACATTCCATTCAAGAACTGAGAAGAGAAACCGACATTCCAAGAATGAGCCTTTTCCCATGTTACCAATGGATTAGCAGAAGTTGTAGCAAACACACTCTGCACTAAAGATGGAGTTGTTCCGAATGCATAAAGGTTATTTGCCCGATATGAGAAAGTTGACAAATACTGATACGCAGCAATATTGTCATTACCCATCATACCATAAGATGCCTTCAGCTTCAAGAAGTTTACAGTTTTACTCAAAGGCTTAAACCAACTTTCCTCAGACATTACCCAACCAGCAGACAAAGAAGGGAACAAGCCCCATCGATGACCTTTGGCAAAGTTCATAGAACCATCATAACGCAAAGTTGCCTCTGCGAGATACTTATCCCTATAGTTATAGTTTACACGACCGAACCAGTTCTGGCGAGCGAACTCATCAGAATAGCCACTATTATCCTTGTCAGAATCCTTTGTTCCACCAAAGTTCAAATCAGGAAGAGCTGTTGACAGGAAGTTCTTACGATAGCCGCTCACAGTATTATATTTGTACTTCATCTGCTCGTATGATACGAAAGCATCTACCTTATGATCTCCAAAACTACGAGCATAACCTATACGCGCATTCAATGTAATTCTGTCAGAGTTGGATGACCATGAATCTACAGAAATACTTCCTGTTGAACTTCTCAAGTTTTCATAACTGTCAGTATCAGAATTATACTGATAAATATCAAATGGATTATTCATCGTCTTTCCATTATTAAACGAGAAGTCAAGTGCTGCATAACCTTCTGCATACAATCCCTTGGTCAGTACATCCAAGTCAATACGAACCTTTGGCTTCAGATTCAAAGTATTATTGGTTGTGGTACTCTTACCTGGAATATCAGAAATCATCAAGACTGCATTATTGGTTACACCATCAAATCCCTTGCGGAGCAATCCGTTAGGATAGTAAGGAGCCGACATAGGATTGGTGGTCAGGAAATAACCAAACATATCCTCTGTAGAACGCACACCACGATCGCGGGTTTCGCGACGACCCAAAATATCCATGCTCAACTTGATGCTCTTGTTGATTTGCGCATCAAGATTCGTGGTAAACTGATATTGCTTATATTTCTGCGGACTATTCTTGTAAATAGGATCCTGCTGCATATATTGAGCAGAAGTATAGAATGACATTTTCTCTGTACCACCGCTAATAGAAAGACTATGCTGGGTATTGGTAGCCCAATCCTGTGCTACAGCATCCCACCAGTTGGTATCAGGGAAACTAATCTGATCAGAACCATCCTTAATTTTCTGCAAAGCCTCTTCCGGATAGGTAAGCGCTGCACCTCGGTTCTTATCAAACTCATTGGTATAGGTAGCATACTCATAAGCATTCAGCATCTTAGGAATACGGGTAGGCTGAGAGAAAGATACCGTACCATCATACTTCACCTGCACCTTACCTGCCTTACCACGCTTGGTAGTAACGAGGATAACACCATTGGCTGCACGAGCACCATAAATGGCAGCAGAAGCATCCTTCAATACGGAAATACTCTCGATGTCATCTGGATTCAAACGACCGAAAGAACGATCAGCAACACCATCTACTACAATCAATGGGGATGTATCACCCATTGTACCCTTACCACGAATAAGAATCTTGGCATCATCAGCACCAGGCTCACCAGTACGGGTATTGGCGATTACACCCGCGGTCTTACCAGCCAAGGCATTAGTTATGTTGGTAGCTGCCATCTTACTCAATTCATCACTACCAATAGAAGATACAGAACCTGTAAGGGTAGCCTTCTTCTGGGTACCATAACCTACGACAACCAACTCATCCAGGAGCTTGTTGTCTGCCTGCAGAGTAACCTTGCCACCCTTGACGATGGTTACACTCTTATATCCGATATAGGAAACTACAACAGGAGCATTACTTTTCTTGAGCTGCAAGGTATAGTTACCATCAAGATCGGTAACGGTACCATTCTTAGCATTGCCTTTTTCTACAACGCTTGCACCAATGATAGGTTCGCCCTGTTCATCTACAACCACACCTTTAATGGTGGTACCATTCTGCTGAACAGATTGCACAGAAGGGTTTGACAAGGTCTCACTTGCTGCTAGAGTAGGTAATGCCCCCCCACATGCAAGGACCAAACACGCGATAGCTTTTACATAAGCTTGACTATGTACAAAGCCTGAAATGTTTTGTGTCTGTCTCATTTCTATTGTTTGTTAGGTTTATAATTGTTTTTTAAAAATTTCGATTGCAAAGTAACAGAATATTTATCATATCATGCCACAAAATCGTCCAAAAGAGTGAAAATATCGTCTAATTTTGGTATTTTAGACGATATTTTCGTCTTTTAGCCTATATTTCTATTCAGAAATTGCCTGTAACGGCTTATTATTTATTGTTTCATCGCCTTCTTCAGTTTCGCCACAGCGGCATGAATCATGTCGTGGGTTCCACTTCCGTCGGTTACGTATTTCTGAACCATTCGACCATAGCTGATGGCTTCCTTAAGTTCCTCGCTGGTGTTGTCATCAGGCCAGCCGGCACGGCGAAGCAGTCCGGAGAGCTCTCGGAGGTCTTCCATCTCTGCAAGATTGCCAGGACGCATCGTGTTGATGGCACGGTTCAGGATGGCAGTAGTGCCTTCCAGTTCATCCTGTGTTACCTTCTTCTTGCCCTTTGCCACCAGCTCCTGTGCCTGAGCCATCACCTTCTGCATGCGCTCGTAGCCGAACGGTGCCCATGGAGCATACTCCGGAACCTTCTGAGAGAGGGCATTCCACTTCTCCTGATCAGCCTTACGCTCTGCGGCAAGATTCAGGAGAGAATTCAGTTCGGTGAAATCTATCTTCACCTTCTTGCTCTTCTTGCTCTTGGCATCGGTCAGGTTGATGCGGTAATAGTGGGTGCTGTTGGCGTTGCGGTAATAGTCTGGCTGGAATTCCTTGCCATCCAACTTCAGGGTAAGGAGATTGGCTCCTGCTCCTGTTGTCACGCCGTTCGATTCGCCCACGGTAATCTTGCTCAATCGGGAGTCGATGTTCAGCGTAGCCTGGTTCCAGGTCTGTGCACCTGTACCTGCCATCACCAATGGTCCGTACATCAGGGTTCCTACCCAGGATGTCTTCAGCGGAGTACCGTCCATACTTGCTACATCGCTCGAAAGCTTGTCGGCACCATACTCGATATGCTTGCTGAATGGCATGTCGATTTCTACGACATCTCCCACCTTCCAGTGCTTCTGCTCCAGTTCTACATAGGTACTAGGCTGATAGCTCTTTGCCACTTCTTTGCCGTTCACCTTGATGGAGAAACCTTGAGTAGCCCAGTATGGTACACGGAGTTTCAGGGTGAAATCGCCCTCGCCTTCCGTTATCTTGATGGCTGAATGCTGTGCCGGCCACAGGCAATCCTGCTTGATGGTCACACCCTTCTCCTTCCAGTGGAGGGTGGTTGGCATATAGAGACCTACCCAAAGGGTATGATCGTTGGCAAAATAAGCCGACTGCTGGTACTTGGTATGGTTTTCAGAACCTGTACCGCCACAGCAGGTGCTCTGAGGAGTCTCGTTGCCGAATGGCTTGGTAGCATTCAATCCTACTGCATACTGATAGCAGGTCTGATACTGGTCCGGATTGAGCGAACCGATAATCTGATTGTACAGCGTACGCTCGATATAGTCGAGATACTGCGCATTATCAGGATTATAGCAGTTCAAATCCTTGCTCAACTTGATAAGATTATAGGCACAGCAGGTTTCGTTGATATCCGGATAAGCCTCCGATTCGCCTTCCTGCAGTCCGTTGGTTGCCATACTCAGAATCTGTGTATATGGCTGGCGGAACATCTCTCCGTTTCCAACACCACCCATCGCATACATGTATCTGCCCTGCACCAGTCTCCAGAAGTTCTCAGCCAGATTGTAATAGTATGGATTCTGATTACTCTTGTAACTGCGCAACGCTCCGATAATCATCGGAATATGCTGGTTGGCATGGCGGGTGCGGATATCATCGATGTTCTTGCTCAGCGGATCATAGAACTTAGGCGCATCGAAACAGTTGGCTGCCTCAAGGAGCTTCGCCTTCTCATCCGGATTGGAAACCATCTCAGAAAGACGGGAGAGCGATTCGCTCATACCTCCCACCTCACCGGCGATGTACATGTCCCACATCTCGTAGCGGTTGCCTGGCTTGGCTCTGCGCTCATCCTGGGTGCCGTCCCGCTTTACGTAAGTGCGGTAGTGCATACGGTTCCATACCCAGAGTCCCATATCCTTGGCGATGAGGAGAGCCTTGTCGCAGATTTCCTTATCATCAAAGTAGGTGGCGATGTCTATCAGACCGGCAAGCTGCTTGTGTACGCTGTAATAAGGTGCCCAAACCCAATCGGAGTTGTTGTAGGCACGATACATCTCGATCAGAGCACAATGCTGAGCCGGAATGGCATTGATATAGCCGTAACCGTACTGTTCAGGATGCTTCTTATACTCATCAAAAGCAGCCCAGGTTCCCTTCATCTCTCTGAGTTCAGCCTCTGGAGCGAAATCACGAGCCTCCCAGTTGCGCTTCAGATCCTTATTATATACGAAGGTCATCTCCTGATACTGTCGCAACTCATTCACCATTCGGGTAATGTTCTTGCGGAGGATTGCCTTCTGCTCAGGATTGGTTGCCACGGCGTATGCCTGTGCGATTGCCGACATATAGTGGCCTGATCCATGCCCCTTGAGCTTGGTATCTGGCGAATCCCAGCCATCACTCTTAGTATAGCCCTCGGTACTGAGCCCGTAGGTATCGCGATAGTTGTAGAGTTGCTGGGTAACATCCCAGGAACAGATCTCGCGGATAGCTTCGTCGCGGTTGTGGGTGAGTCGGTTGTCACCATCTATGCTCACATCAGCGAGCGAGAAGGTATGAGCCACTTCCTTTTCAGGAATCTGATAGTCTCCAGCCACCACCTTGACTTGTGCCTTGACAGGATAACCATTGTCGGTTGTCTCGTCACCTATCACAAAACCACCTATTACATATTGGCTGCCTGCGGGATGCTTCTGCGCATCAGCCTCAGCCTGCTCATCAGCAAGCGGAGAATTAGCCCAGCGCACCTGACGATACTCTGAATAACCATCAGAATAGGTTACCCACAGAAGATTAGGAAGTCGGGGAACTGTACCCACAGGACAATCCACTGATATGGCATCCACCTTAGAGATGGTGCGATAAACCGTGGCTGCTGTTGTCATTCCCGGCAAACAAGCTACTCCTATTAATAATGTGAACTGCTTTGAATTCATATCTGCTAGGTTTAAAATTTATACGTTTTTGTTTCTGCTTGCAAAATAACAGAAAAAAACAACGAAGTCCTAAAATTATCGTACACAAAGATGCAACTATCGTCTAACAGGGGGCTTTTGATACGATATTTTCATCATTTTGGACTTTCTTTGCATTACATAAACAATTCTATTCGTAAATTTGCAGCAGAAATAAAAACTTGTGGTAATCTGGGTATACAGGCATTACCAACAAGCGAACAAAAAAAACGGACAAAACAACAATAAGCCTAGAAAGTTATGGTAAAAAAACTCTTCTTTATCGCCACCTTATTATATATAGGGGCAACAGTATCAGCAGAGAACTATCTGGTGAAATCACCAGATGGTAAAATCGTGGCAGAACTCAACACCAACAAGAATCTCTCTCTTCAATTTAAATACAACGGCTCCATTCTTTTACAGGAGTCTTCAATAGGTGTAACGCTGAACGATGGAATGGACATGGGTAAGAACCCGAAGGTAGCAAGCCACAAGCTTAGCAACCATAAGGAGACCATCCATGCCCCATTCTATCGTCAGCAAAACTTTGAAACAGGTTATCAGGAACTGAATCTGAAACTGAAGAACGGTTTCGGCATCATCCTGAGAGCTTACGATGAGGGAGTGGCTTACCGATTCTATACACAGCGAAAGGGCAAGACCATCATTCTGAATGAAACCGCCGCCTACAAGTTTGGCAAGGACAAGAAGGCATGGCTGCCATACACTACGACTCCAGAAAAGCCTTTTGCCATGGCTTTCCAGAATATCTATCACGAAACACGGCTCGATACCGCTAAGCAGGATTTAGCTTTTTTGCCGGCTACCGTAGATTGCGGCAGGGCAAAGGTTACCATTCTGGAGAGCGACCTGGAGAAGTATCCGGGCATGTGGCTGAAGGCTAACAGCAGCGAACAGGACAAAGAGAAGGGAATCCTGAGAGCCGCCTTTGCTCCCTACCCTAAGGAGATGGCTTACTATCCTTGGCGACACATGAGCCACGTAAAGAGTACCTGCGATTATATCGCTACCAGCACCGGCAAGCGCAATTATCCTTGGCGCATCTTTGCCATCACAGAGCACGACACACAGATGCCAACCAACAACCTGGTATATGCCCTGGCTGCACCCAACAAGATAGGCGATACCTCCTGGATCAAACCGGGAAAGGTGGCTTGGGACTGGTGGAACGACTGGAATCTGAAAGGTGTGGATTTCAAGGCGGGCATCAACTTCGATACTTACAAATATTATATAGATTTTGCTCATAATCATGGTTTGGAATACATCGTCCTCGACGAAGGATGGTACAACTCGAAAGAGGGAAGCATTCTGAAACCAATAGACGATATCCAATTGCCTAAGCTCATAGAATATGGTAAGAGCAAGGGCGTGGACATCGTTCTCTGGGCAGTCTTCAACGTGATGGACGAGAATTTGGAAACCATCTGCAAGACCTATGCTGATATGGGCATCAAGGGATTCAAGGTGGATTTCATGGATCGCGACGACCAGACAGCCATCGAAATGGTGGAACGTCTGGCTGCCTGCACCGCCAAGCATCATCTCATCCTCGACCTGCACGGTATCTACAAGCCACACGGTCTGAACCGCACCTACCCTAACATCCTCAACTACGAGAGTGTTTTCGGTATGGAAGAAAGCCGTTGGACAGAGGCTAAGAATGATATGCCGCTCTATGATGTCACCTTCCCATACATCAGAATGATGGCAGGACAGGTGGATTTCACACCGGGAGCGATGAGAAACGGAACCCGCGATAACTGGAAGGCTATCTATACCAAACCGATTTCGATGGGTACCCGATGTCACCAGGCTGCCTGCTACATCGTACAGGACAGTCCGTTTACAATGCTTGCCGACACTCCTACCAACTACGAGGCAGATGAGCCATACACCCGAAATATCGCTTCATTGCCAGTGGTCTTCGACAAGACCATCGTGCCTCAGGGCGAAATCGGAAAGTATATCGTTACCGCCCGAAAGAAGGGCAACGACTGGTATGTAGGCGGTCAGAGCAACTGGGATGAGCGCACGCTCACCCTGAAATTTGATTTCCTCACAGATGGCGATTACGAGGCTATCGTATTGAAAGACGGTATCAATGCCAACCATGATGCCGAGGATTACAAGATAGAGAAATCCGTCATCAATCAGAAATCAGAATTGAAAATCCATCTTGCTTCAGGCGGTGGATTCGTCATTAAACTTATTAAGAAATAAATATTTAGAAAAGATGTTCATATGGTTAGTAAAAATATAATTGTAACATTGTTAGTAACTACAGCTGCGGCAGCGCCTGAGACAGGTGCTGCCCAGAAAGCTGCCTACAACACTCCGGGAGCAGGCAACCCTATCCTGCCTGGTTATTTTGCCGACCCAACCATCAAGAAGTTTGGTGATACCTATTATATATATGCTACTACTGACGGTAGCGGAGCCGGTTTCGGACCGGCACAGCTCTGGTGCAGCAAGGATTTCAAAAACTGGACCCTGATGCCGATGAACTGGCCGGACAGCCACTGGATATGGGCACCGGACGTGATGAAGAACGAAGCCGATGGCAAGTATTACTATCTCTACTGCCAGCCTTGCAAACTTCATCTGGGTGTGGGCGATACGCCTCGCGGTCCTTGGAAGAACGTGCTGGGCGAGAGCGAAGCCGTGCTCGTACCGGACAGATTCGTAAAGAATGCCATCACTCTAGATGGTCAGACCTTCCGCGATGATGACGGCTCGGTCTATATGTATTGGGGCACCTGGGGCATCTACAAGGGCTTCGGTTGCGGAGCTGGTAAACTGAATTCTGATATGAAGTCGTTCAGCGAAACCAAGCTCATCCCGAATACCGAGGTTACTCACTTCTTCGAAGCTCCTTTCGTCTTCAAGCGCAACGGCATCTACTACTTCCTCTACTCCTGCGAGCATTGCGAGGATGCCAGCTACCGTGTGGATTACGCAACAGCCAAGAGTCCGCTCGGTCCTTATACCTACCACGGCACCATCCTCAAGACCAATGCCGACGGTACCGTTCACGGACCGGGACACAACAGCGTACTGCAAGAAGGCGACAACTACTACATCGTATATCATCGCCACGACAATCCGCACTCCAACCGTGGATTCCATCGTCAGGTGGCTATCGATAAACTCGAATTCAATGCCGACGGCACTATAAAGGAGGTAATCCCAACCCACGAAGGTCTCGATCTGAAACCGGAGATGAAGGTGGCTAAGAACCTAGCCTTCGGTGCCAAGGTTACCGCCTCTTCCTATTACGATAACGATTTCCGTCCGGAATATGCGGTAGATGACAACAACGGAACACTCTGGCGCCCTCGCACCACCGGTCCAGCCTGGATCCAGATTGACCTGGGCAAGAAGCAGAGCATCAAGAGCATCTGGACTCAGTTTGAATACGGAACCCAGTTCTATCAGTATCTCATCGAGACATCGAATGATGGTAAGCACTGGCAGACCTTCTCCGACAAGCGACAGAACCGTTTGGCTGGTTCACCGATGGTAGATTTCGGAAATGCCAAGGCGCAGTACATCCGCCTCACCTATACTGGAGGTCAGAAGAACGGTTTCGGTGGCGCCATCTGGAACATCAAGGTTTACGGTTCCGTAGAAGATTCTGCCCCACAGCAGTGGCTCGGTCTGACAGCAGCCGATTTCGACGGCACAACCTGGCACAACAACGAGGGAATGCTCGCCGGCAAGTTCTCACTCCTTCAGGGTACAGCACTCAGAGAGCGCATGGCTGGCAAAGATGCCATCACCCTGCAACCGGGTGCCCAGCTCGTGATGACTCATCCGCAGCTCGGCAAGGCACGCAAGCACACCCTCACCGCCCAGGCTTTCGACAACGGAAGCTGGCATCAGATAGATGAAAACGATCCACGTCTGAATCTTTCTGAAGGGAAACTGGAAATCCGTGCAGGCGAAAAGCAATTTACCCTCACCAATCTCCGTTATTATAACTGGGAACAGGAGGCTGCAGAAAAGGCTTTCGATGCCCAGAGCAACATCGTGCGTGAGGCAGTAGCCGACAAGAACAGTCAGGGACTGGTGGTAGATATCAGCGCCGATTACTACAACGAGGGCGATACCGTGCCTTACATCAAGAACGGCAGTCCGCTGGATGTTCATCTCAAGGGCGAGTTCGAGACGCAGCACGATACCGCAGCCATCATCAAGACCATAGAGGGCAAGAAGGCATTCGCCTTTACCGGCAAGGAGAGTTACAGAAGCAACTTCATGCTCCCAGCCACTATCCGCGACAACGCTCCATACACCATCGAGGCATGGATTCTGAATCCGGAGATTGCCGAGAATGAATGCGTAGCCGATTTCACCTCTTCGCACGATGAACTGGAGAAGCTGATGCTGGTAAACGGCACCGAACCACGCTGCGGTGTGATGAACCACTACGGATGGTACGAGGATGCCGGCTACAAGGAGATGAAGACCCTGGAAGGCAAGTGGCAGCACGTATATGTATGCTTCGACGGCAGAATCGAGAGCATCTACATCAACGACAAGCTCGTCAGCCAGAAGGATATCCAGCTCCTCGTCAAGCCATCGCAGTTTATGCTTCTGGGCAAGAACGCCGAAGAGGCATGGCCTTTCTCAGGCTACCTGCACTCATTGAAACTCTGGGATGAATACATCCCTTACAAAAAATAAACAAAATAAACTAGCAATACATGAAAAAGATTTTAATGACATCAGCCTTGGCAGCATTGGCATTGATGCCTGCTTCGGCACAGAAAGTGAGCAAGAGCTCGGGTGGTTATCCTATCACTCCGGTGCCTTTCACATCAGTAAAGGTTTGGAACAATACGTTCTGGGGACAGCGTATCGAAACCTCTCGCAAGGTAACCATCCCACTGGCTTTCAGCAAGTGCGAATCAGAGGGAAGATACAAGAACTTTGAGCGCGCTGCACATCCTAGCGACACCTATGATGTAGGCAAACTGATGCCCTACAGTTTCGACGACACCGACCCATACAAGACCATTGAAGGTGCCAGCTACGTACTCCAGACCTACCCTGACAAGAAACTCAAGGCGTATATCGACAGCGTGCTCGACATCATTGCTCCTGCCCAGGAGGCTGACGGTTACCTCTATACCGCCCGTACACAGAACCCGAAACATCCTCATTTCTGGGCTGGCGACAAGCGCTGGAGCATGGAGGAGGACTTGAGCCATGAGCTTTACAACCTTGGACACATGGTTGAGGGTGCCGTGGCTCACTGGCAGGCCACAGGCAGCCGCAAGTTCCTCGACATCGCTATCCGCTATGCCGACTGTGTGGTTCGCGAGGTAGGTCCTAACCCAGGACAGGCTTGCGTGGTACCGGGACATCAGATTGCCGAAATGGCTCTCTGCAAACTCTATCTCGCTACAGGCAACAAGAAATATCTCGAAGAGGCTAAATTCTTCCTCGACTATCGTGGAAAGACATCCATCAAACAGGAATACTCTCAGAGCCACAAACCGGTTTTGGAGCAGGATGAGGCTGTAGGTCATGCCGTTCGTGCTACCTATATGTATGCTGGTATGGCAGATGTAGCTGCCCTCACCGGCGATACTGCCTATATCCACGCCATCGACCGCATCTGGGACAATATCGTGAGCAAGAAACTCTACATCACCGGAGGTATCGGTGCTACCAACAACGGCGAGGCTTTCGGCAAGAACTACGAGTTGCCTAACATGAGTGCCTACTGCGAAACCTGCGCAGCTATCGGCAATGTTTATGTCAACTACCGTCTCTTCCTCCTCCATGGCGAGAGCAAGTATTACGATGTATTGGAGCGTACTCTCTACAATGGTCTTATCAGTGGTGTGAGCATGGACGGCGGCGGTTTCTTCTACCCTAACCCACTGGAGAGCATGGGGCAGCACCAGCGTCAGGCTTGGTTCGGCTGTGCTTGCTGCCCTAGCAACATCTGCCGCTTCCTGCCATCTCTCCCAGGCTATGTATATGCCGTAAAGGATAAGAATGTATATGTCAACCTCTTCCTCAGCAACTCTTCTTCTCTGAAAGTAGCCGGCAAGAAGGTTTCCCTGAGCCAGGATACACAGTACCCTTGGAACGGTGATATCGCCATCAAGGTGGATGACAACAAGGCTGGTCAGTTTGGTATGAAGATCCGTATCCCTGGATGGGTGAAGGGACATCCTGTTCCATCTGATCTCTACTACTACAGCGACGGCAAGCGACTGGGCTATACCATCACCGTAAACGGCAAGAAGGTAGAGGCTAAGGTGACAGAGGATGGCTATTATACCATCAACCGCAAGTGGAAGAAGGGCGATGTGGTTCGCGTTCACTTCGACATGGAGGCACGCACCGTACGTGCCAACAACAAGGTGGAGGCAGACCGTGGCTGCATCAGCATCGAGCGTGGTCCTATCGTATATTGCGCAGAGTGGCCAGACAACCAGGGCTTCGACATCATGAGCATCCTGGAGAACCGCGAACCTCAGTTCGCTGAGGGCAAGCTCTCTTACGATGGTTTCATCGACCCTAAATATAAGAATGTACTGACACTCTATAAGGGTCAGAACATGGAGACCTTGACCGAGAACGTGCAGACCCTCGCCTACGACAAGAGTGGCAAGCTGAGCACCAAGGACCAGACTCTGACCCTCATCCCATACTTCGCCTGGGCTCATCGTGGCAACGGCAACATGAAGGTATGGTTGCCACAGGATGTCAAGGCGGCAAAGCCATCAGCTCCTGCAACTCTCGCAGCTCAGGCTAAGGTAGAATTCTCTTCTCCTGTGCCAGCCAAGAGCAGTATCACCGACGGACTGGTTCCTGCCGATGAGAACGACCGTTCTATCCCATACATCCACTGGTGGCCAAAGAAGAACACCACAGAGTGGATTACCTACACCTTCCCTGAGAGCAAGGAGATCAAGACCAGCACCGTATATTGGTACGACGACCAGCCATGGGGCGGTTGCAAGGTGCCAGACAGCTGGAAGCTCTACTATCAGGACGAGGCAGGCAACTGGAAGGAAGTTCCAGGAGCCGATGCTTATCCATGCAAGCGTGGTGTAGCCTGCATCGTGAATTTCGACCCAGTGAAGACCAAGGCTGTGAAACTCGAGTTGAAGCAGCCAGAAACCCACTCCTGCGGTTTGTTTGAGTGGAGCGTGAAGTAACAAGACTTATTTTTGAATATTTTCCTTTCAAGAATTGCCATATTGCCATACCAGCCAGTAATCTCTCTGATTACAAAGCTGTTAGGGGTATGGCAATTCTATATTTTATAGGGGTTATCTGCCATATATTGCCATTTACTCAAAACCTATCGAGTTACTCTCAAAAGCACTTACCTGTCGGGAGAAACTTCTCCAAAGTCGAGTATCTGGACCAACCTATCGGTAAAAAAAAGAATACATATATGATGATAATAGGAATTGTCATCACCACGGTAAATAATGGATGCGTTCTTATCACGCTTGATTTTCTTCTCTTTGATCATGCGTTCTTTCTCTTGACGAATCTTTTCAAGCAATACGCTTGCAGGTTCGTCATTAGGGGATTGCGGTACAAGTTTTTCCCTGTATCGCCCATTGTAATATGCTGTTCTTTAATTACTTTCCGTTCATTGTTCTCTTTATACTGTTTAATTCGCCCCAAGTTGGTGACGAATTTGTGAGACACGTCTCACAAATTCTTTTAACCTATATTGTTTTCCTCAAACTCTGCAATCCATTCCTTCACCTTGGCTTGCAATAAAGCCTTGTCTGGCAAATATAATTGATACGCAGAAGCATAGACATGAGAGTCTTTTGGCAATGTTAACTCTACAAGTGCATCGTTCTTACTCTCACAAAGCAAAATGCCGATGGTTGGTTTCTCGAAGTCTTGCTTTACAAAGCGGTCGTAATAGTTGACATACATCTGCATCTGTCCAAGGTCTTGATGAGAAAGCTTATCAGTTTTCAAATCATATGTTGCGTAGTCAATTATGTTGTCTTCACATCAGAAAAACTTATCC
>ERZ1026776.340-NODE-340-length-33903-cov-9.519144_pt1 | contig 33903 bp, 28 predicted proteins | sample MGYA00380125_ERZ1026776 | MGnify/ENA primary metagenome ERZ1026776 (study PRJEB33269, sample SAMEA4719761) | human gut metagenome | biome: human-associated habitat; feature: organic feature; material: feces | place: Cameroon | collected 2013-10 ...
ATAGATGAACTAACATAACTGAAAGATGAATTTACACACAATTTTGGACTTGACTTGAGTTGCAGGTTTTTGGGGTTGGAGTAATCTTATTATTTGCCACTATTTACTCCTATTAGCTTGAGTTGCAGGTTTTTGGGGTTGGAGTAATCTTATTATTTTACCACTATTTACTCCTGTTAGCTTGAGCTGCAGGTTTTGGGGGTTGGAGTAATCTTATTATTTTGCAGGGATTTACTCCTATTAGCTTGAACTGCAGGTTTTTGGGGTTGGAGCAACCCTGTATTTATCATAGAATTACCTCAAAAGGATATAAAATCAACATGAAAATAGAACAAATTGCAGTAACAAATCGAAATATATGCTATGAATTATACCAGCAGGCAGGCTTAGCAAACGCAGATAATACACCTATCACCTGCTTAGCGCGTCAGATTCGTGCGCTTATAAACCTTGATTCCTTTGATAAGATTCTGGTTCGTGAGAAGGATCTAAGTGAGAACGAATACCGAAATTTAATAACTGATATTTTCTCTTCACAACACCTGAATTCTCCCGTAACTGATAGTGCATCCATGGCTGCTATTCCTGCAAAAGGAGCATATTCCGACAATTGCAACCCTATAAATTCACGCATTATTTTACATAACTTTCCAACTGTTGCGGAGGAATTTGCTACGGATTTACATCTGCCATTTTCTATTTTTACAAGCCTGTTTGACTTGAACGATACATCTTCCAATTATCAGATTTCCGTTCAATCAAATACATGTATGGCAGATTTCCGCTCCAGATATCCACATATTCAAAGAATCGGAACCTCCGTTCACAGTGTTGAAGATGCCATCTTCGCAGAAAAACACGGTGCAAACTATATTACGGCTGGTCATATTTTTGTGACAGATTGCAAGAAAGGACTTCCCGGAAGAGGAATCGATTGGCTTCGCACAATCTGCGATGCAGTTTCTATTCCCGTTTACGCAATTGGCGGAATCTCTGACATAAATTCTGCCTTACTTTCTGACTCTCCGATTGCAGGGTATTGCATGATGTCAGAATCTATGCGCCCAATATTATCTTCGGGTTATTCATCTGCCCGCCTAAGCACATGATATTACATCCAATATCGTCCCTTGCTTTTTCATCTGCCTCTTAAAATATGATATGCACCGAGTCCAAGCACATATATCCAATATCGCCTCTTGGCTAATTTATTTCATTGATTGCTTGCGTTTATAAGTTTTCATTCCATTTATAAAAAATCATTTTTCACAATTATTTGATTTGGAACACACCGGTAATCTTTTTGTATGTAATTACTGTGACATATTTCCTAACTTCGTTTGTGCAAATCTTCCAAATTTGCCACTTTCCACAAATAATCCTTTACAAGTCGACATAATTCATGCTATTGTCTTTTTATGGTTAGCTCATATTATTTTTCATGTGAGTCTTCTAAATTCTTATATTTACCCTTTTATATAAAATAAGAATCATAAAGTAACATAAAATTTATTATCTGATTTTAATTATTGTTATATTCTATAATTAAAATCATATTTTACACGTAAGTTGTCAGGTGCACATGATAACTTATAAAAATGCTACCAGCAAAAAACGAAAGTTGAGGTATCAAATGACTACACAAAAAATTGAAAATAGACTTGACGATCTAACCAATCAGATTTATTGGTTGGAGAAAAAAATCAAAGATTTTCCCGAAGGTAAAATCTATTGCGAGCGAGATGGGCACTACATTAAATGGTTTATTCGTAACGGGAAAGATAACAAAAAGAAATATCTCCCCAAAAAGCAGCGCCGATTAGCTGAACAACTTATCCAAAAGCGCTATTATCAAGCCAGATTAACTGATTGTCAGCACGAAATCGATTATCTATCTTATTCTCTTAAAACAATTCCAATTTTGGATTTCGAAACTTCCAAGCTATTAGCAGAAAACTCCAACTATAACAAATTACTTACTGAGACATTGTTTTACGACAAGAAAAATTGGTCCACGGACTTTGAACCTTGCACCAAGAACCCGGAAAATCTAATCCATAACACCTATTCTGGTATCAAAGTTCGTTCCAAATCCGAAGCCTTTATCGTAAATGCGCTCTATTCCTGTCATATTCCTTTTCGATATGAGTGTGCGCTGCAGGTTGGAAATCTGGTTCTTTATCCTGATTTTACGATTCAACATCCAAAGACGGGCAGGATTTATTATTGGGAACATTTTGGCATGATGGATGATTTTGAGTATGTTGACAAGGTGACCAAAAAAATCTCTTTATATTGTGAACAAGGCATTTATCCCGATGACAATCTAATTCTAACTTATGAGGCCAAGCGTGCTCCGCTTGACTCTGATTGGGTCCGACAAATTATAGAACATTATTTCTTATAATTTTTCATATTAGGAGCAATATCTAATATCTATTTGCTCCTACATACTTTTCTATTATTTCTTCCGACTTGGAGTAATTTCTTATTATTTCCTTCTGTTACTCCTTGTCACTTTTCTAATATTTCTTTTGACTTGGAGCGACCTTCTTCTTTTTTTCTTATTGCTCCAAGTCAATTTTCTTCTTCCTTTTCTGACTTGGAGCAATCTTCCGAAACAAGCTTGCTTTGCTCCTACTCCCGTCTTGAACTGTTCTTCCTGCTTGGAGCAACCTTCCCAAATCAGCTTGCTTTGCTCCTACTCCCGCCTTGAACTGTTCTTCCTGCTTGGAGCAACCTTCCTAAATCAGCTTGCTTTGCTCCAATTCCAGCTTTTCACCAATCTCCACACTTGGAGCAACCTTCCCAAATCAGCTTGCTTTGCTCCTACTCCCGCCTTGAACTGTTCTTCCTGCTTGGAGCAACCTTCCCAAATCAGCTTGCTTTGCTCCAACTACAGCTTTTCACCAATCTCCACACTTGGAGCAACCTTCCTATATCTGCTTGCTTTGCTCCAACTACAGCTTTTCTCCAATCTCCACACTTGGAGCAACCTTCTAAATCCTGCTTGCTTTACTCCAAAAGTCCATCCAGCCCTAACAGCTCACCTCGTCTGCCGCCTTATTCCATGAAAAAAGCTGCCACCAATCAGTGACAGCCTTCTTCCATATAGCCAGCATATACAAACCGACCATATGTCATATATTCCTATCTATGAAATTACAATGTAACTTCTACTTTCTCAAGCTTCCAGATTTCCTGTGCATACTCTTCGATTGTTCTATCAGAAGAGAACTTACCTGCACAAGCAGTATTCAGCATAACCATCTTAGCCCAGTTGGCCTTATCCTTGTATGCTTTGTTTACACGCTTCTGTGCATCTGCATAAGAATCGAAATCCTTCAATGTGAAGTATACGTCCTTCATTACAAGAGAATCATATAAGTCACGGAACAATTCCTTATCGCCATTTGAGTAAGTACCATCTACCAGCTGGTCAAGAACCTTCTTAACCTTTGGGTTTGAATTGTAGATATCCATTGGATAGTAACCGCCATCCTTCTCGTACTTCATTACTTCCTCAGCAGAAAGTCCGAAGATAAATGCGTTCTCCTTACCAACTTCCTCTACGATCTCTACGTTCGCTCCATCCATAGTACCAAGTGTAACAGCACCGTTCAACATGAACTTCATGTTACCTGTACCGGAAGCCTCACGGGAAGCTGTTGAGATCTGCTCAGATACATCTGCTGCAGCGAAGATGATCTCGGCGTTTGATACACGGTAGTTCTCGATGAATACAACCTTGATCTTGCCCTTGATAGACTTATCGTTGTTGATAACATCTGCTACGGAGTTGATCAACTTGATTGTAAGCTTTGCTGTCTTATAACCGGCAGCTGCCTTTGCACCAAAGATAAATGTTGTTGGCTCGAAATCCATATCCGGATTTGCCTTCAACTCATTGTACAGATGCATAACATGGAGGATATTAAGCTGCTGTCTCTTGTACTCATGAAGTCTCTTAACCTGAACATCGAAGATAGAATTAGGATCTACATCGATACCATTGTGTTCCTTGATGTATTCTGCCAGACGAACCTTGTTCTTGTACTTGATGTCCATGAACTCCTTCTGAGCCTTCTTGTCTGTTGCGTACTTCTTCAGACCTTCAAGCACCGGAAGATCTGTGATCCAGCCGTCGCCGACCTTCTTTGTAGCCCAGTCAGCAAGCAATGGGTTTGCATGGAGAAGGAATCTTCTCTGTGTAATACCGTTTGTCTTGTTGTTGAACTGATCCGGACGCATCTCATAGAAATCACGAAGCTCACGTTTCTTCAAAATCTCTGTATGAAGTTTAGCAACACCGTTTACAGAGTAAGATCCGGCAATAGCAAGGTGAGCCATCTTAACCTGACCATCATAGAGGATAGCCATGCTGCGAACCTTATCCTGATTACCCGGATACATATCTTCGATCTTAAGAACGAATCTACGGTTGATCTCATCCACGATCTGATATACTCTAGGAAGAAGCTTCTGGAAGAGGTCGATTGGCCACTTCTCAAGTGCCTCAGCCATGATTGTATGGTTTGTATATGCGCATGTTCTGCATGTGATATCCCAGGCATCATCCCACTCAAGATTCTCCTCATCAACAAGGATTCTCATAAGCTCCGCAACTGTTACAGTTGGATGTGTATCATTCAACTGGAATGTAACCTTGTTTGGAAGATCATGGATATCTGCGTTGTTCTCCTTGAACTTCAGGATTGCTCTCTGTACAGAAGCAGATACGAAGAAGTACTGCTGCTTCAGACGAAGCTCCTTACCGGAATAATGGTTATCGTTTGGATAAAGTACCTCAACGATATTACGAGCAAGGTTTGCCTGCTCAACTGCATTCTGATACTCACCCTTATCAAATGAATTAAGGTTGAACTCCTGTACCGGCTCTGCATCCCAGATACGAAGTGTATTTACTACATTGTTGCCATATCCAATGATTGGAAGATCATATGGAATCGCACGAACTGCCTGATAATCCTTGTGTACGAAGTAATTCTTTCCCTCTCTGCATTCTGTCGCTACGTAGCCACCGAACTTAACCTCTACTTCATACTCCGGACGCTTTACTTCAAATGGATTGCCGTTCTTCAACCAGTTATCCGGCTTCTCAATCTGGTAACCATTCTCGATTGCCTGCTTGAACATACCGTAACGATAGCGGATACCACAGCCATATGCCGGGTAGTTCAATGTAGCAAGAGAATCAAGGAAACATGCAGCCAATCTACCAAGACCACCATTACCAAGTGCTGCATCCGGCTCCTGATCCTCGATCACGTTCAGATCAAAACCAAGCTCTGCCAATGCTTCCTTCACCTGCTCATAGCATGTGAGATTGATCATATTATTACCAAGTGCACGGCCCATAAGGAACTCCATAGACAGGTAGTAAACAGTCTTGGCATTCTTCTCCTCGTATGCCTTCTGCGTAGCGATCCAACGATCAATGATATGATCCTTTACCGCGTAGGAAACTGCCTGAAATACCTGTTCCTGTGTTGCTTCATCGATAGTCTTACGGAAAAGGTTTTTGACGTTGTTAATGACGTCCTTCTTGAAGCTTTCCTTATCGAAATCAGCCATCTTCTTCATAAAATTAATCCTCCTTGTTTATGTGCGTATGTGCATCCGAAAATGCCCACACTTATCTTACGTAACATGTCCATATTATCCCCGTTGCTAATCCTCTCATTACCGTTATCGTAGCTTATCCGGCAGCACACCATCATCCGGCATGCACTCCTAATCCTCTACGCGATACTCTCCCGTCTCAGACATGTCATCCCTCAGGGCTTTTTGGCCCTATTTCATCACATTCAGTGTAGCAGACATAATTACACGATACAATGAAAAATGTATTTTTCGTTACATCTGCCCATGAATGTGTGAATTAACAAAAAATTTTATACAATTTGCTTGCAAATCCTCTGTTTGATTTGCATAACTTTACTTATTATTTACTTACTTCTACGCCGATCGTAACCTTCTCGCCGTTGATGTTCCACTCTTTTGAGTTGTCGCAGGCTGCATCCATCACAAATGCATCACCAAGTACAACACGCTTGATCTCGTCTGCATTCTTCTCCATAACATCTGCAATTTTCGCATTGCCGGTTACATAAACCTTGATGCGGTCTGTTACCTGGAAGTCAGAATCCTTACGCATCGTCTGGATCTTGGAGATTACCTCACGCACATAGCCTTCCTCTACCAGCTCCGGTGTCAGGGTTGTATCGATAACAACAGTTACATAGTTATCGCCCTCTGTCACATAGCCTTCCATCTTCGCTACATCGATCAACAGATCTTCCTCTGCCAGTGCGATTTCTGTATCATCCGCTGTAAATTTGATCACACCGTCTGCCTTAAGCTCGTTCATCGCTTTGTTGCCATCTACATTTGCAAGGTATTCCTTGATAGCGTTCAGATGCTTGCCATACTTTGGTCCGACTGTACGGAGCTGTGGCTTGAACGAATATGCGGTAAATGCAGACAGGTCTTCCTTGAACTCTACGTTCTTCACATTCAGCTCATCGCGCAGAATATCTACGAAATAATCATCCAATGTCTTTGCAGCCTTGATATACATATTCGCAATCGGCTGACGGGACTTGATGTTCGCGGTATTTCTTGCGGCACGTCCAAATACAACGACCTTCAATACTTCATCCATGCTTACTTCAAGCTCCGGATCGATCATGGACTCGTTCACCTCCGGGAAGCCACACAGATGAATGGATTCCGGTGCATTCTTATCTACGCTTCGAACTAAGTTCTGGTAGATATCCTCTGTCAAAAACGGAATCATCGGTGCTGCGGCCTTGCAGAGTGTCACAAGTGCAGTATAAAGTGTCATGTATGCGTTGATCTTATCCTGTGGCATATCCTTTGCCCAGTAACGCTCACGGCATCGTCTGACATACCAGTTACTCATATCATCGACAAACTCCGCGAGTGCCTTAGTTGCCTCCGGAATACGGTAGTTGCCCAGGTTATCATCCACGGACTTCACCATGGAATTAAGCTTTGACAACAGCCACTTATCCATCACGGACAGCTTGTCATACTCCAATGTATACTTCGTTGGATCAAACTCATCAATATTTGCATACAGCACATAGAATGCGTAAGTGTTCCAGAGTGTACCCATAAACTTTCTCTGGCCTTCAACTACTGCATCCTCATGGAAGCGGTTTGGAAGCCAAGGTGCGGAGTTGCTGTAGAAGTACCAGCGGATCGCATCTGCGCCATATTTGTTCAGAGCCTCCATCGGATCAACCGCGTTACCCTTGGACTTACTCATCTTCTGTCCGTCCTTATCCTGTACATGTCCAAGCACGATAACGTTCTTGTAAGGTGCCTTGTCAAACAGCAATGTTGAGATCGCCATCAGGGAATAAAACCATCCTCTTGTCTGGTCAACCGCCTCACTGATAAAATCAGCCGGGAAGTTGTCCTCGAAGATGTCCTGATTCTCAAACGGATAGTGCCACTGTGCAAATGGCATCGCACCGGAGTCAAACCAGCAGTCGATAACCTCCGGCACACGCTTCATCTCGCCGCCACAATCCGGACATGTGATTGTTACCGCATCAATGTATGGGCGGTGAAGTTCAATATCATCCGGACAGTTTTTACTCATGGATTTCAGTTCCTCGATGGAACCGATTGCGTGACGCTTGCCACAAGAGCACTCCCAGATATTCAGTGGAGTTCCCCAGTAACGGTTACGTGACAGACCCCAGTCCTGAACATTTTCCAGCCATGCGCCGAAACGTCCTTTACCGATACCTTCCGGAATCCAGTTTACAGTGTTATTATTCTTCACCAGTCTGTCCTTCACTGCGGACATCTTGATGAACCATGTATCTCTTGCATAGTAGATGAGTGGTGTATCGCATCTCCAGCAGTGTGGATACTCATGCTCGAACTTCGGAGCATCAAACAGAAGTCCTGCCTTCTCCAGATCAACGAGCACCGGCTTGTCTGCATCCTTTACAAAAAGTCCTGCATAAGGTGTTTCCTTTGTCATCTCGCCCTTGCCATCGACAAACTGTACGAATGGAAGGTCGTATTTTCTTCCGACGTTTGCATCATCCTCACCAAATGCCGGTGCGATATGAACGATACCGGTACCGTCGGACATCGTTACATAGGAATCGCAGGTAATGTAGTGACCCTTCTGTGGAAGCTTTGCCACATACTCCTTTGTACACTCGAAAAGCGGCTCATAATCCTTGCCCTCTAATTCCTTACCCTTGTAAGTCTCGAGGATTTCATATGCAGGTGTTCCCTCTGCAATCTTCTCTTCCTTGACAAGCTTCTCTGCCATGCCTCCAAGTACCTTGTCAAGCAGAGCCTCTGCCATGTAATAAGTGTAGCCGTCTGCTGCCTTTACCTTACAGTAATTCTCATCCGGATTTACACAGAGTGCCACATTACTTGGAAGTGTCCAAGGTGTTGTCGTCCATGCAAGGAAATACGCATCCTCACCAATCACCTTAAAACGTACCACAGCGGAACGTTCCTTGACTGTTTTATAACCCTGTGCTACCTCGTGTGACGAAAGCGGTGTTCCACAACGTGGACAATAAGGCACGATCTTGAATCCCTTATAGAGAAGTCCGTCGTCCCAGATCTTCTTCAATGCCCACCATTCGGACTCGATAAATGTATTGTGATATGTGACATACGGATTATCCATATCTGCCCAGAATCCTACCTTGTTGGAGAATTCTTCCCACATACCTTTGTATTTCCATACGGACTCTTTACATTTGCGGATAAACGGATCTAAGCCATACGCCTCGATCTGCTCCTTGCCATCGATACCAAGCTCTTTCTCGATCTCGAGCTCAACCGGAAGACCGTGTGTGTCCCATCCGGCCTTACGGATAATCTTATGTCCCTTCATTGTCTGATATCGTGGAATCATATCCTTGATAACACGTGTCAGCACATGGCCGATGTGCGGCTTGCCGTTTGCCGTTGGAGGGCCGTCATAAAATGTATAGGTCGGCAGGTCTTTTTTCTCTTCGATACTTTTCTCGAAGATTTCGTTCTCTTTCCAGAACTTGAGTACTTTTTCTTCCCGGCTGGTGAAGTCCAGCTTTGTAGAAACCTTTTCGTACATACTTCTATATTTCCTTTCTTATTATGTTTGATTTTCATGCATATCTGTATCTGTCATAAAAATAGATTTTCGTCTGATTCACAGACCTATCCAAGTTTTCAGTATAACGCATAACCCACGAAAATGTCAATAAATCCCTTCTTTCTGTGATGAATCAGTTCAGACTTTCCGTGCTATTGTATCTGTTTTAAAATACCCTGCCCTTTCCGTTTCTTTTCTTCCACATTTTTTAAAAATAAATGACATATGGGCATAATTTTGCTATAATGAATCACACAGTCATTTTACTGTGCTTATATACTTATGTCATTTTATGACACGGAAGGAGTTTCATTTATGATTAATTTTAAAGTTGGAATTATGGGTGCCGGAAGAATCGCCGGAACTATCGCCGATACATTAAATGAATTAGATGCTTTTGAAACCTATGCAATTGCTTCCCGCGACGCGGAGAGAGCCGCCGCATTCAGTAAGGAACATCAAGTCAAAAAATTTTACGGATCTTATGAAGAGCTTGTACAGGACCCGGATGTGGAACTCATCTATATAGCAACGCCACACTCTAACCATGCAGAGCTTGCCAAGCTTTGTCTGAATGCCGGGAAACCTGTTCTTGTTGAGAAAGCATTTTCTTATGATGCAAAGTCAACAGAAGAAGTGCTGAAACTCTCTGAAGAAAAGGGTATCTTCTGTGGAGAAGCCATGTGGATCCGTTTCATGCCGATGTACCGGCTGATGACAGAATATATCCAAAAGGGTGCGATCGGTCATGTAACCAATATCACTTGTTCGCTTGGTTATTATCTGTTAAAAGATAAACGTGTAACCAGTCCGGAGCTTGCCGGAGGCGCTCTGCTTGATCTCGGCGTGTATCCTTTGAATCTGATCTCTATGTTCTATGGACCGGACTCTCCAATGGTTGGTTCTACCTGTGCCAAGCTTGACACCGGTGTAGATGCCCAGGAAACATTGCAGTTCGCATATAAGGGTGGCAGATGTGCAAATGCATTTGTTACTTTGATGTATCAACCGGACAACAATGCAAAGATCTACGGTGACCGCGGTTACATCGAGATTGACAATATCAATTGCCCGGAGACATTCCGCATCTATACATCCAACCATAATCTGGTTTTGGAGACAAAGAAACCGGAGCGCCAGACAACCGGTTATGAGTTTGAGTTTATTGCTGCCAGAGATGCTATTATTCAGGGAAGAACCGAATGTCCGGAAATGCCGCATTCCGAGACGCTTCGTATTATGCAGATTTGTGATTCACTGCGCCAGACCTGGCAGATCAAATTCCCAATGGAATAAACACATATATTTAAAAGCCGGATAGATATAGGTTCATCATTCCAGAACCCTATCTATAATCCGGCTTTTATTTTATATCTCTTTATTCACCTATTGTTTTTTCCAGTTTTCTCTGCTTTCTCTGCCATTGTTCCTGAATCGTTGGAAAATGTGCATGCACAGATTTTATAAACGTCGTTCCAATTGATAACTGATCCAGATTTCGCATTGTAATCACACGGTTTGTATAATCTATATTGCGCACATAGTTCGCATTGATAATCCCACTTCTGGAGCATTGCAGGAAATACCACACATCCGCTGCATCCAACAGTTTCTGTAATGTAATATACCTGGTAAAATATTTTTCGCCATTATAAAGACATACTTCCATTTCCCGATTAACAGCCTGAATATGACTGATATGCCGACATTTGACCGGATATAAGACATTTTCGTTCTGAAAATACAACATATGTCCTTCAAGCTTATCCCGGTGTATCGCCACTTTTCCTGCACTTCGTCTGTGTTCAAGCTCCCACACTGCGGCCTCCAGAGAATGTTCTAATCGATTTGCCACAGTCAAAGGATCAATGACTTCCCTGCATTTCAGATTGTGTCTACAATAGTGACTTGGATCCTCCACATCCGTGATCAGTATAATCGGGGTGTATTGATATCGTTTTAATTTTCGGGCAGATTCTATAAACCGATATGCCTCCGCCATATTCTGTGGATATTGTTCCGCAGAGGGTCCACACACCATAACGTCAATATTATTCTCTACGATAATTTTGTATGCCGCTACATAATTATCCACATATTTTACATGATACTCAAATAGAACCTCTTGAATGACGCTGTAACAACCACTCCATATATGTTCATCCCCCACAACAAATAATACAATTTTCTTCTCCCGCACAAATTTCTCCTCCATAAATTAAGACAGGAAAACATATCCCCTTGTCTTCCTGTCCTTTGTCTTCTAGTTACAATATTTTTCTACCAATGTCAGTGCTTCATCCATCTTCTCCACCGGTATCTGTCCCGGTGCGGATGCCTCCGCAAAGCTGGCAAATGTAATCGCACTGCCAAACACCTGACCACTGATCCGGCTGATCGCTCCCATCTTACCCATAGACATCGTAACGACCGGAACTTCCGCATAAGCCTCCTGCATCATAGCGGTGGCAGCAAGCAGATTTACGACCTGCATTTTATTCTCCGGCATAACTGCGATTTTGACAACATCTGCGCCTAAATCCTGCATACTGCGCAACCGATTTACAATCACTGAAGCATCCGGCGTTGTGTGAAAATCATGATTCGACATAATAATCTTCACACCTTTTTCTTTCGCCCGCTCAATCAGGAAAGACGCCTGATCGGCTCCGGAGAAAAGCTCAATATCAACCATGTCTGCAATTGCAGCTTCTATTACATGCCGGTTGATCTCGTAAACTGTCGGTGACGAGAAAACAAGAGGCTGTCCGCCTTCCGCCTCACTTCGGATTGTGAAAAGCAATACTTTCTCCGGCAAAGCCTCTGCTACATCCCGCAGCAGCCGATCCAGTTGTTCATAGTCTGACAAAAAATCCAGATAATCGCCACGAAGCTCTACCATATCAATGGCAGAGCTTCTCTGTGACTGCTTTATCTGATTCGCCTGTATCAGAATTTCTTCTGCCGTTTTACCGACGAGCGGAACGCAGATCTTCGGTCTGTCAAAACCGATGATGCAGCGTTTTATTTTACAATAACGAATCATAGTTTTTCCTCTATTGGTTTTGTTCTAATTCATCTTCTCATAATACTGTGAAGACAGTGCCTGAAGCAAATCATCCACAGAATAATCATCGTCATCAAGATAAATACAGGCACTTATCATCATGTATACACCCGGTTCTACTTCCATAACAGCTGTTATATTCTGACAATTCATATCAAAAGCAACATAAGTCTGTATATTATAGAGAACCTCTTTTCCGTCCACCGTTGCTGTCTGGTTCGTCTGTGTCTCTGTAATCTCATAGCTGTCTATATTTGCGAGATCGTAATATATCATATCCAGAGCAGCCTGTGCATCACTTGCATTCTCTATGTTGTAAGAAAGGGATGAATATTCACTTGTAGAGAATGTAACCGAATATCCGTTAGAATCCGCATAATCAAAATCAAAGCCAGGAATACATCCTTTAATCTTGTATTTACACGCCTCATCTAATGTCTGTACATATGCATTATCCAGTGTTACAGTATCCTGACTAATATCCTGATCATCGATGTACGCATCCCCATCTGTTGCAATCTCTTCTTCCTCTGCAGAGTCAAACAGATCTGAACTCGTACCAAGCAGACCACTGATCGTATTCCACAGATTCATAAATTGAGAATTATCCTGCAGATTCTGCAGCCATGCAGTCATCAACGGCTCGCTTTCATCCGCAAAAGTACGCATATCTTCCTCTGTCATAGTTGAAAGATCATATACCTTCTTGCTGTCATCCTTCTTCGCAACGGTTGTATTGTTTGTATCTATCTTAATCTCAAAATCACCATTACATATTGTCTGATTTGCAGCTTTTACTTCATAGGAATCAATCACCATAGTATAACCAACACCCTTATTGATATCCTTGATTGCTCCCTTGTAGTTGAGCACATATGTATCTGCACCAATAATATTTGCACTGATTGTATTATCAAAAGTATTATCTGCCTTATTATAATTCTTCTGCCAATCTACAGACAGATAAGAATCAGCGGAAATCTTAAATGTACTTGTTACATTATCTCCGGATTCTACAATGTCTTTTGTAAAGTTCACGTCAATCTCTTTATCTCCATAAAAAGCTGTCACACTACCATTCACATTCTTACCAATATCATGTGCTTCAAACTTGATTCCGGCAGAAGTTCCTGATACATCAAAGCTCAAGTTTCCAGACAGATCCTTGTCGCCGGCATCCAGCCAGAAATCATAATCGACCTTCAGAACACCCATCAGGTTCACCTGATCTTTACATGTGATCTTGACTGCTTTCTTGCCTTTTATGTAGACCTTTACCTGCAGATCATCTTTGATAATGCTTGGAATCATAGCCTTCAACTGTTCCATAGTATACTCATAATCCGATGCACTCATACCCATCTGATCAAGTGTATCCTCTGATTCTGTTACAACCTCTGTGAGTCCGTCAATCGCAGATATACATGCGTCCTGCAGATCTTCCTTTGACCATGTCACATAATATTCTTTGGCGGTTACTGTTTCACCATTCACAGTAATCTTTGCTTTTCCCTGCTTCTCAAATTCCGCAGCATCCCACACAGTCTCAAGCGCATCAACATATCCGCTTGCAACCGTGGAATCACTCGAGCTTGAAGCAAACATATTTGCACTCATTCCGGAAAATGCAGAAGCATCCAGTCCCATAGACTGTCCAATTGGAGAATTTGCGATTGCCCCCATCGGATCATCAGTCGGACACTGAAGATATCCCTCCAGAATATTCGGCACACCAATCGTCATTGTATCTTCATCTGTAAATAATTCGTATGCATATATGTCTTCCCCGCCAACTGTGATTGATCCATTGGCAGATGATTCTTTATTTTTCTGATCTGTCACCTGATTATGTGTCCATCCAAGTGTATATGCATTTTCACCCTCACCTGCGCTCATTGAAGCTGTGAAAGAGGAAGTTCCGCCATTTTCCTGTAAGGCTTTCATAATCGCATCCGTGTCAACAACATCATCCCGTGTATCATTTGAGCTGTATGAAGAAAATGTCTCTTCAATCGCATCTAATACAACTTCTTTATCCGACTTGAAAAGCTTCGGAAGGAAAATCACACCACATACTACAAGTGCGACTGCTGCCACTCCACCGCCGATAATTCCGGCAAGCTTTCCTTTTGTCATCGGTTTTTTCGACTTCTTCGGTTTCTTGCCTTCCGGCTGCATAGGCTGCTGACCATAGAATCCTGTCATATCCGGCTGCACCGGCTGCTGTCCGTAATATCCTGTCATATCCGGCTGTCCCGGCTGCTGTCCGTAATATCCTGTCATATCCGGCTGTCCCGGCTGCGGATTCGTATATCCTGTCATATCCGGCTGCATAGGCTGCTGTCCGTAATACCCTGTTGTATCCGGCTGTCCCGGCTGCGGATTCGTATATCCTGTCATATCCGGCTGCATAGGCTGCTGTCCGTAATACCCTGTCGTATCCGGCTGCACCGGCTGCTGTGGGTTTGTATACCCTGTCATATTTGGCTGCTGTGTGTTATTCTCGTCCATTTCATCCCTCCTGATTTACTCACGCTTTAATTATAAGCAGACTTTCTTTCCATACATACACTCACAATTGCAAGTACAATACCAAGCATCAAAGCAACCGCACCGATCCCCATAATTGAGAAGAAATGTCTCGAGCAGGCCATCAGCCAGATTAAACTTCCCAAAGAAACACCTGCACACACAAGTTTTGGTATCTTCATATTTGCAACACTGAATACGAACAATGCAATTCCCGATAAGAGAAGCAGCCACGGTGTCACCGCAAGTGCGACCTTTCCTTTTAACAAAAGATGTGCTGTACCAAACACTTCTTTCTCCGTGCTCTTCCTGATCGGGGCTCCGATCTCGTCCTCTAAATCATCCATTGCACTACTATTTTCTGCTGTCTTCAATGCTGCAGCAATTGAATCGGTTGACATTACATATCCGTAAGAGTATCCAAATAATTGAGATGCTAATACACTCACACTATGATCAATTGTGTTACTGAGCTTTGCCATCTCAAACAATGTCAATCCATCTGCTGCCTTTACTTTCAAAACTACATCATCATCTGCAATCGTCTGATTCGTATGAATAGATGCAAAGTTCATAAAAGGCATCATGATCAACAACATAGCACCAATGATTCCGAGCAGACAATGCAGACTGACTCCCATTCTTTTTGCATTTCCGGTAAACTGTGTTTTCACATTTTTAACGCTGTCTGCAAAGCTCTTTCTTGGTTGCGGCTGACCATACGCATACGGCTGACCATACCCCTGTTGTGAATATGGCTGGTTATAGCCTTGCTGTTGATATGGTTGTGCATACCCTTGCTGGTATTGTGCACCATACGCTTGCTGATATGATTGTTCTGCATACCCCTGCTGTCCATACGCCTGACTGAAAGATGCCTGCTGTCCTGCGTCATATCCACCCGGTTGCTGCATCTGTCCCTGTTGTACCTGATTGTATGCATCATATACCTGCTGATTATTCGCCGGCTGCGCATTCATTGGCTGATCTGGCATATAAAACTGTGGCTGCTGATTCGCATACACCGTTTTGTCATCGTTTTCCATATAAGTCCTCCCTCTTTATTAGACTTAATATACCTTTGCTTCTTCCTCTCCATTTAATACACGAAGTGCGCCCTGTGCCAGAGCAAGAAGCTCATCCTCGCCACCATATACGGTAACAGGTGCGATGAACTGTACTCTCTTTGTAATCTCTTCTGTTGCATACTTACCATATGCGATACCGCCTGTCAGGATGATCTGATCTACCTTACCGGAGAGAACCGCTGCCTGAGCTCCGATATCCTTAGATACCTGATATAAGAATGCATCGAATACAAGCTGTGCATGCTCATCGCCATTCTTTGCCATAGCCTCGATATCTCTTGCGTCGTTTGAACCACAATATGCATTGAAGCCTGCCTTACCAACAAGCTGCTTAATCATTTCCTTCTCTGTGTACTTTCCTGAATAGCACAGACGAACCAATTCACCGTTTGGAACACCACCGGCACGCTCCGGAGAGAATGCACCATCGCCATCCAATGCATTGAATACATCTACAACCTTACCGCCTGTATGGGCACCTACGGAAACACCGCCACCCATATGAACAACGATGAGGTTCAAATCCTCGTACTTCTTACCAACTTCCTTCGCATAACGCTTTGCAACTGCCTTCTGGTTTAATGCATGGAAGATACTTGTTCTAGGAAGCTCCGGATGTCCGGAAAGTCTTGCAACATCCTGTAACTCGTCAACAACAACCGGGTCTACGATATAAGCAGGGATTCCAAGCTCGTCAGCGAAATCCTTTGCCAGGATACCACCGAGGTTTGATGCATGCTCACCACGCTTTGCCTCTACTAAGTCCTTTACCAGCTCATCGGTAACTGTGTATGTACCACCCGGAATTGGCTTAAGCAGACCACCACGACCTACAACAACATCCAGTGTCTTGATATCGAAATTATTCTCAGCTAAAACCTTAGCGATAACATCCTTACGGAAGTCCTTCTGTGCAACGATCGAATCGAACTGTGCAATCTCCTCAGTCGAATGACGCAGTGTCTCCTCGAACAACAATGTCTCATCTTCGAATACACCAATCTTTGTAGATGTAGAACCTGGATTGATGATCAATGACTTATAACTCATTTTATTATCCTCCTTGAGATTTTATACTTGTCAAACATGAATCTGCATGCCACCAGGCCGGATTCATATCTGCCTTCTTATTGGTTCTTATTTATTCTTCTTTAAGTTTTCAGCAACGATCGCTGCAAGGGCAATGGAATTTACCTTTGTCTCAAATGTATCGGAACGGGATGTCAGGATAACCGGTGCCTGTGTACCTGTTAAGATACAGCCATTCTTAACCTTTGCTGTGTGAACCAGTGTCTTGTATGTGATATTACCTGCGTGAATGTCCGGGAACAGTAAGATATCTGCATCACCGACAATCTTACGGTTCGTTGCTCCCTTATGCTTTGCAGCTTCCGGATCAATTGCAAGGTCCATGGAAAGCGGTCCGTCCACGATACAGCCTGTAATCTTACCCTCTTCATTCATCTTTGTAAGCTCTGCTGCGTCTACTGTAACAGGCATCTTCGGATTTACTACCTCTACAGCTGCAAGCGGAGCTACCTTTGGACACTCGATACCACATGCATGTGCAACTGCAACTGTATTGCTGATGATATCTACCTTGTCCTCCAATGTTGGGTATGGAATAAATGCAACGTCCGTCAGGAAGAACATCTTCTCGAAGCCTTCAATCTCAAACAAGCAGACATGGGACAGAGCCTTACCGGTTCTAAGACCGACTTCCTTATTAAGTACGCTCTTTAAGAATCCCTTTGTATCAATGAGTCCCTTCATATACATATCTGCCTCGCCATCATGTACGAGTTTTACTGCAGTCAGAGCTGCCTCTGTCGGATCCTTCACGTCAATAATCTCAAAGCCCTCTAAACTCATATCCATGCTTGCAGCGATTTCCTTGATCTTATCAGCATCTCCGACCAAAATCGCATCTGCGATATCCTTGTCCTTCGCTGCCTTTACTGCCTCAAGAACTGCATCATCCTGTGCAACTGCAACGGCAAGCTTCTTCTTGCTGCATGATTTGATCTGCTCAAGTAATCCTTCAAAATTCTTCATTGTTCTGTTCTCTTCCTTTCCTCTTCTATCCTCTTTTTATGAGTCTTTGTTGTTTTTTACGTCCAAGATTGCTGAAACGGTGCACAATGCAATTGCCACGAATCCCATAGCGCGATCGATATGCTTACTCATCTGCTTTCTTCGTTTTTCCTTAAGCTTTCTCTCTTTGCGCGACATACGCTTCGCCGGTTCCCTGTGAAGCGTTTTCGCCGTCTTTGCCTTCTTCGGTTTTTTCGGAGTCTTCAGTCTTGACATCGTTTTCACCTTCTTTGACGTTATTATAATCTTTAAAATTATACCATTTTAAGCGGATTTTCGCAACATCTGTTCTGGCGGCTTCGCGAAATAAGCCACAGTCAGCAGAATCGTCATGCAGACCCAGCTGATTGGTTCCGTAAGTGCCACGCCGAAATAAGCAAGTCTCGGCACCAGAATCGTTGCAGAAAGTACCTTGATTGTCATCTCTACAACACTCGAGCACACCGGTATTACCTTCCGCCCCATCCCCTGCAGACTACACCGCAGGATAAATAGTGGTCCGAGCACATAGAAAAATACAATACTGATCCGGGAATACATCACCGCAGAATCTACAATTGTCGCATTATCGGTAGACGCAAGCCATGTAAATACCGGCCTGCCAAATGCAAAGCAGATAATTACAAGTACCGTTGTTATTCCCGTTGCCATAACAACGGCATGACGAATCCCTCTGCGGATACGTGCCGGTTCTCCAGCACCCATATTCTGACTTACAAAGGTTGTCATTGCATTTCCCAGACAATAAAGTGATACCGTAAATATATCAAACACTTTTCTTGCCGCGGTATGTGCCGCAACAATCGCTGTTCCAAGTTCGTTAATCGCACTCTGCAGCACAATCGTTCCGAAATTCACGACAAGTGACATAAATCCCATCGCAAGCCCTGTCGTAAGAAGCTCACTGTACTGCCCTTCCACCGGTTTCCACTCGTCCTTCTCCGGTATGATATCCCGGAACTTAAGCAGGATATACCCAAGACAAAGCACCGCAGAAAGTGCCTGCGAGATGATTGTTGCCCATGCAGCACCCTGGATTCCCATATGAAATCCATTTACAAACAGCAGATCCAGTCCGATATTCACGAACACGGAGATAATCAGACAATAAAGCGGCGTCCGGCTGTCACCAACCGCGCGCAGTACATTTGCACACATATTATAAACAGACACAAATATGATGCCATATAAAATGATGCGCACATACGCAAGTGCCGGGTTCATAATATCCTCCGGTGTTGCCAGAAGTTTCAGGATCGCAGGAATCAAAAGCAAGATTAACACGGTAAGCACAACTGCACCAGCCAGCGTCAATAACACAGTACCGGCCACCATGCGCCTCATACGTTTATAATCCTTTCCTCCGAAACTATTTGCAATCGGAATCGCAAACCCAAGTGTCAGGGAATTCAAAAATCCGATTAAAGTGTTTGATACAACACTTGTGGCACCGACGGCTGCAAATGCTTCGGTGCCAACAAATGTACTTACAATCTTACTGTCTGCTATATTATATAATTGTTGGAATATGCTGCCAAATATCATCGGTATGGCAAATAAAATAATCACCTTTGCCGGGTAGCCTTTTGTCAGATCTTTCATCCTATTTTTTCATTCCTTACAATATAAAAAATCTTTGGTATAAGCACAACACCCCATTCTGCACAAAAGCATGAATGGGGGTTGTATATCTTACATTAATTACTCAACTGTAACGGATTTTGCCAGATTTCTCGGTTTATCCACATCCAATCCCTTTGCCTCGGATGTATAATATGCAACCAGCTGCAATACAACCGCCGTCGCAAAGGATGTAAATTCGCTATCCATCTTCGGAAGGCGGATATGCTGGTCACAGATACTTGGATCATTCACTTCCTCATCCATGCTGACAAGCACAACATACGCACCTCTAGCTTTTACTTCACGGATATTGGAAATGACTTTCGCGTAGACATCCTCCTGCGTTGCCAGCGCAATAACCGGAACATTTTCAGAGATTAACGCAATCGTTCCATGTTTGAGTTCTCCTGCCGCATATGCTTCTGCATGCACGTAAGAGATTTCCTTTAACTTCAGTGCCGCTTCTAAGCTCATCGTGTAGTCCAGACCTCTTCCGATATAGAACGTATCGGTTGCAAACTTGATATGATCCGCCACGCGCTTGATATCATCGGCGCATTTCAAAGTTTCCTCAACGATATTTGATGCATTTGTAAGCTTTGTCATGAAACGTTTTGCATCATGCTCTGTGATAAGTTCCTTCACCAGTCCGATCCGGCATGCAATCAGATACATTGCTGCCACCTGTACCGTATATGCCTTCGTCGATGCAACTGCAATCTCCGGACCTGCATGTGTATATAATACATAATCGCTCTCTCTTGCAATCGTGCTTCCCTTTACATTGACGATAGAAAGCACCTTGGAGCCACGATTTTTTGCAAGCTTCAATGCCTCTAATGTATCGATTGTCTCACCGGACTGGGAAAGTACGATTGTCAAAGTCTCCTCATTGATAATCGGGTCCTTATACCGGAACTCGGAAGCACAATCTACATGCACCGGAATCCTGAGTTTCTTCTCAATCAGATGCTTTCCAACCATACCTGCATGCATTGCTGTACCACATGCCACAATAGAAATACGCTTGCAATTCTTAAATATCGCATCATCAATTCCGTCTTCCGTAAAATCAGGAAGCTCTTCGTTGATACGTGGTGCAATCGTGTTGCGGATTGCGTCCGGCTGCTCATAGATCTCCTTGAGCATGAAGAATGGGTACCCGCCCTTCTGTGCACTTGTGATATCCCAGTTCACAGTCAGCATCTGCGGAGTCACCTTATTCCCCTTCAGATCCTGAATCTCGATACCATCCTTCTTCAGTGTCAGAATATGATACTCCGGCACTACGAAATACTCCTTTGAAAACTCGATTAACGCGGTCAGATCGGAAGCAATCACCGAACCTCTCTCACAGGAAGTTGCTACCATCGGGCTTACATTCCGGATCGCATAAATCGTATCCGGGATATCCTGAAACATAATACAAAGTGCAAACGCACCGGACAGTACCTTCACGGTCTTCTTGATTGCCTTGACCGGATCACCCTCGTAGAACTTGTTCAAAAGTGCAGCAACGACCTCAGAATCTGTCTCTGATACGAGCTGGTCAGCCAGTCCGTACTCTGTTACGATCTGACGGTAATTCTCGATGATACCATTGTGAATCAGTACGACCTTACCGACACGGTGTGGATGTGCATTCACGTCCGTTACCCCACCATGGGTTGCCCATCTTGTATGACCGATTCCGCAGGTAGCAGGCATTTTCTCTGCCTCGCAGAGCTTCCGTAACTCCTCTACCTTGCCGGTACGCTTGCGCACCTGAATCTGATCGTTCGACAATAGTGCTAATCCTGCGCTGTCATATCCCCGGTACTCCAACCGTTCCAAGCCGCCGATGATAATATCCTTCGCTGGTTCATTCCCCGTAAAACCAATAATTCCACACATAATATCTACCTCTATTCTATTTTTAATTTTCTATGATTCCATCACTGATTACAGAACTTTGTTTTGCAGTTACCCGCATATTTTTTTCTGTATACGCACTCAGTCGGTGCGGAAACGCATCCGCCGAATCTTTCGATCACGTTTCTCCTCGTCATCCCAAGTTTATTCCGTCCACCCGGGACCAGGCGCTAAGGTTCTTACCTTTCGAGTTCTGTGTCCTCCCGTTCTACACAGTTGCCTTATTCTATCATACAGATTTTTAAAATGCAAACAAAAAGACAGGGCACATTGATATGATATGATGCCCTGTCCTTACTGTATCTTACACTTACTTTGTTATCTCTTTCATCAGAAGGGTCCGTGCACTTGCAGGCTCCTTTACCTGATGTGCATGCCATACAGATGCACTATTCGCTGTCTTCTTTGCAGTGTTGTAACCAATCTTTGCGATAAGCTTCTCAATCTTCTTCATACCTTGTTCCTACCTTTCTTTTTCCTAAGATTGCCAACACTGCTACAAATGTAACGGTTCCGATATACACAGTGCCAGCAAACACACATGATCTCCCAAGAAATGCGAACAATGAGCATATACCTAACAATAAGAATCCTTTTTTCTTATTACGTCTTTTCTGCTGTGCGGTCAAAGGTTTATTTGCATGTGCAACCGGTCCAAGCATTGCAAATACACACGCGTCCAAAACCAACACCCCCCAGAGTATCACCGGAATCTCAGTCCATGCACTTACATTCTTCGTAAGCACCATCACCAGCATCCATCCACCATAACTGACAAGCAGACATAACAGGGATGTGTCGGCATGATACCCTCCAAAGCAGCTTCGAAACAAATGAAAGAATAATAAAAACAGTGCCGTCTCCATAATTGTTCCGGATACAACAGCTAATAATAAAAATCCAAGCACCTGAACAAACTGTTCAAGAATAACCGCATATCCGTATACATAAATCTCTGACTCTTCTTTTTTTATTACTCCCCGCCGCAATAAAAAATCCGTTATTGCATATGCAAGACGCTCCATGGAATTCCTCCTTGTTCTCATCTCTTGACCTAACAATAACGGATTTATGATTTTTTTCAAGACATTTGGCATACTTGGTCGTTTAAACGGCACACTTTTTCATTATACGACAATATTTGATATAAAAAAGCCATTTTTTTCTTCTTCGTAGAAAGATCCTTCCATTTCTCGAATCAGTTTTTTCACGCTCTTTCTCCCAAGTCCATGGATGCTTGCATCCGCCTTTTTCGTACGAAGTTCCGGATTTTCCTCCATAACAGAATGACTGATCCGGTTTCGAACTGTAACTAACAGCAAGCCGACCTTCTCATATATCTGAAGCTCAATCAGTTTTTCTTCTTCCTGTTCTTCAGCTTCAATTGCATTTTCCAGAAGATTCAGCAATGCGATGGCAAATTCCATCTGTCCCTCCGGCAGATGTGCACTCACCTCCACATGAAACGGAATATTTTTCTGTCTGCAGATGCTGTCACAATGATTAAGCACAGCATCTAAAATCTCATCACCGGTCATATAGACGCCCTCTGCCTTAAGCTTCGTATTCAACACTTCTTCTACATACCTCTGAGCATCTTCTATCTTCCCGGAAGCAAGCAATTCCTGAAACAATGTAAAATAATGTCTCAAATTATGCCGAAGGATCTTATTTTTCTCCTGGAGCTGCAGCATCCGTTCCATGCTCTCCTTCTGTCCCTCCTGTGACATCCGAAGCAATTGGTTTTCCATCAACAATTTCTGATTCTTACTGATCTGAAACGTTGCGATATATACAAATATATTAATCGTCACAATTCCGAGCATAGCAATCCCAATAGCTGCTTTTCCGCTCTTATCAAGATAATTATAATCCAACATCAGATCCAGAATGAATCCAATCACAATACTAATGGCAAAAACAACAACATTCATTATAAGCATGGACGAATTAAGCTGTACTTTCTTCAGCACAAACACCACAATTGCAGAAAGCAGCAGAACCAGAAGCTTAATACCTATCAGATAATGTATCTTCTGTTCCTGACTCATCTGCCAGATATCCTGGCTGCTGTTCTGATTAAACATCCGGTATAGCGTTGCATATCCAATCTCGCAGAACATAAATAATACATTCCATATTGCAATCGTCAAAACCTTCTGGGACAACTTTCCGTTTAAACAGATTAACGCATATACGAATCCCAACCCGATATAGATACAGATATTTGCGGGGCTATCCAAAAATATCGTTTGCAGCAGACAATTCGCTATGCATAGCACAAATCCGATTCCCAAATTTCCCCATACCGGCAGTTTCTTTTTTTTCCCCAGCATAATGGTTAAAAAGACACCCGCCAAAAAAGCATCCACTATATTTGCACTATTTTCCACCACATCAAACTGACTGCCCATACCAAATTCGCTCCAATAAAATCTTATAGTTTTTCATTAACTCCTCTTTGTAACTGCTTCCAATTGGTATGCATGTACCATTTTCCATATACAATTCTTTTTTGTCTATTCTCTTTATAAACCGTATATTTACCAAATGTGCTACATGTACCCGTAAAAAACCGTACTCCCACAACTCTCTTGTACATTTTGACATGCTGCCCCTTGTCTCAATATCCTCATTTATCATATGAAAGATAAGCTGATGTTTTACGACCTCTATAAACATGATTTCTTCAACCGAAACTTTCATGGTCTCATTTTTTCCTTTTTCAATCAAGAACTGACCATCTATCATCATCTGCTGCATAAGGTCCATCATCGCAGCATTAATCTTCTCCGGATCTTTTTTCGGTATAAATCGAAATGGTTTATATTTCAACATATCATATATCCGTTCATCCCGGTTCGAATAAAATATAATCTTAATCGACGGATACCGATCACTTAATTCCCTTGCTATCGATTCCCCAGAAATATATGGCATATCAATATCCAAAAAAACGACATCCAAATCATGCTTGTCTGCTACTGTCATAACCTCCTGCGATGTCTTTACGTTGCAAAGCATATATATATTCAGCTCTACATATTGTTCTTTTCCAAACTGTTCTATCCTGCGCTTTGCATTCTGCAAATCCCGCTTATTGTCATCACATACCAGTATATTCATTCTATTTCTCCTTGCTTATTCTTTTCTTCCCCATTATAGTTTTTGACTTTTTGATTATTTTCTTTTTTGATGTATTCCCCGGATATGAAGTCCTGCATCCTGATAAGAACAAAGTTTTTCGACTATCTCCACAGTAAAAATCTCCCCTGTATTTACGATATAGCTTCCGGGTGGATATACATAAACCGGTTCCTTCGCCCGTGTTCCTATCAATCTGACCAACGCTGTATGCCTGTCATACAATACCTCATACGGACTCACTTCCCCATTTGAAATACCGTTTAATTTCTGTATCGTATCATATAATTTTTCAAAATCTTCTTTTGTATCCTGCACCGTTGATATCAGCACTACATGCCTTCTGCCCGCCATCTCGCAAACGATGTTTCCCTGCACAGACAACATCTCAAGAAGTTCCGGACCCGGTACCGAAGCATAAAATACAAGTCTCGTTTCATCATAACCATATGCCCCGGCAGCCAGCACTTCCTTTTTCTTCAATATATGGATGCTCGATTGCGTCTCAATTGTTTCACAGTTATCTATAAAATTGTGCAAGTTATTCTCATAGTCTGTAAATGCGTGATCTGCCATATAACAGATTGCTGATTCCATGTTCAGCATGAAAATATAAGATGGTGATGAACTTAAGAACACCTCTAACGCCTGTTCTACCGGTTTTACCAGTTCTTCTGTACAGACATGGATCACTGCCGTCTGTGTCATCGCCGGAAGCGTCTTATGCAGACTTTGTACAACGACATCCGCTCCCATACGGATTGCCGAATATTCCGGTTTTAAAAACGGCAGATGTGCACCATGCGCTTCATCCACGATCACCCGTACATGATGTGCATGTGCAACACGTGCGATACCTGCAATATCCGATATGACGCCTTCGTATGTCGGTGATGTCACTACGACTGCTGTAATCTCCGGATGTAGCTTACAGATTCTCTCGATATCATCCGCATCAATCCAGCCATCTATAAATTCCGTAAATGCACAGTCAGGCCCTTCCATTTTTTTCCATACCGGCTCCACATATATCGTCTGTCTCTGCATCACTGCTGCCGCATTATAGACAGATTTGTGACAATTTTTTGCGATCAGGATTGTATCACCCGGCTTCGTGCATGCCGCGATCGCAGAAAACATTCCACCGGTCGCGCCATTTACCACATAATATGTGCCACAGGTCCGATAGATTTCTTTTAACATGTCAAGTGACTGTCTGATAAATTCTTCCGGCAGATATAGATCATCCGTTCCGGGTACTTCCGTTACATCCCATGCAAGAAACAAGTCCTGAAAATCTCCATAACACGCCTTTCGCTTATGCCCGGGCATATGCCATATAGCATGATTTTCCTGCAGATATTCACTTAGTCCGTCTTTAATCCATTGCTTATGCATGTTATTCCAATTTTTCTGACTGCACATCTGCAAGTGTAAGTTTCGTCAGATCTTCCTCTTTAAAATTATTCTCTGCAATCAATCGGTTTGCCTGATTGTGAATCACACGATCCAGATAATTACGAACAGAACGCGCATTACCGAAATTCTCCGGCGGACATGCCAGTATCCTCGTAAATGTATCCTGCACATATTGCACCGCATCATCTGTCAATGTATAATCCAGCGATTTTGCCCGATTGCTCATAATCTCCACCAGCTCAGCCGCATCGTAATTCGGAAATTCGATTGTCCGGTTAAAACGGGAACGAAGTCCTGGGTTCGCATCTAAGAAATCCTGCATTTCATCATGGTAACCAGCGGCAATGACAATAAGATCTTCACGGTTGTCCTCCATTGCCTTATTCAGGATATCGATTGCTTCCTGTCCAAAATCACCCTGCTGTCCATTTGCAAGGGCATATGCCTCATCAATAAATAAGATACCACCCTTCGCTTTTTCGATAACTTCCGTTACCTTCTCGCTTGTCTGTCCCATATATCCCGCAACAAGCCCTGACCGGTCCACTTCCACCAGATGTCCTTTGGAAAGAACTCCCAGGCCATGATAGATCTTTGCAAGAATTCTTGCCACTGTTGTCTTACCGGTACCGGGGTTGCCAAGGAATACCATATGATTCGTAACCGGAGGCGTCTGCAGACCATTTTCCTCACGGATCTTACAGATCTTCAACAGATTGATCATGTTATTGATTTCTGTTTTAACGCTCTGCATACCCGTCAGATCATTCAACTGTTTTAAAAGTGTCTGTATATCTATCTCTGTGTTAAACTCTTTTTTTCGTTCCTTCTGATCAGACAGTGTCTGTACAGCCGGCTGTTCCGTCCGCATCCGAAATGGTTTTCCTGCCTCTGCGGCATCCGGTGTCCGAAAAGTCTCTTCCGTTTCTGTAGATGCACGTCTATCTTCTCTTTCCATCGATGTATCTTCCGCAGGATGCTCCGGTGTGGAAATCTTCGTTCGTCGTGTCTCAAATGTATCGGACCAATACGAATAATCTGGTCGTTCTTCCTGCTTGACTTTACTTCCCGATTTAAATGCAATCGTCGGTTTATATTCCTCCATATCGTCACGCACACGCTCAATCTCCTGCGTAATCAGTTCAATATAGGAAGAAAGTGCCTGTATTTCAGATGCTGCTACCTCTTCGTTACATGCAATCAGGTCATTTCCAATATAATTAAACGTTGTGACATATAACTGCACCAGATCATAATATCCATCCGAAATCTCACCGGTCTCTGCACCAATATTGGAACGGACAAAAGAATTCAATGACCGGGGTGCATGATCCCGTATACTCTCTGTACGCAATCCCCAGCGATCAGCATAATCCCGTATCATCCTCTCATCAAACTGTGTGCCAAATAACAGATTGATATATTTAACTTCTTCTTTATTTATCGAACCATCTGAATATGCCAGATAAATCAGAAAATGAAGCAGATCTGTACGAAATGTATGTGCCAGATCCATGCGTCCATCCGTACGGACATAATCCGCACGCCCAATACTCTGTGCACGACGCATGCATAAATCAAACATACGACGACTATTATCTTTTACTTTTACGGTGTGAAAACCCCACATATGTATATCCTACTTTCCCTGTAAATTTCGCTATTCCTATAGTTATTATACGCGCCAAGGCATTTCTCTGCAAGAAAAAAGAGCCTGCCCGGCAGACTCTTTTCGTAACCTCCATGGATGATATTCCCTTATGCAACACCCTCTCTTTTGTCACACAAGGAAATACCACTGCTACACGTAACAAGACCTTCACATAACTTCGAGCTCTGATGCTCACGTGTATATAACAACATCACACTTCGTATCCCTTCCCCCTGTACAAAGCTATGACGCTGTATTGCGAAAATCAAGCAACAACCCAACTTGTTGCTACATGTATTAGTGTAGCACTTTTAAATATTTTTTCAATGGCAAAACAAACAATTTTTTTAGCTTTTTTTAGTCATAATGACTATATTTTTGTCTGTTTTTTCTGTTTTTATCTATTATCAATCTTTTTTCATCATAAATTTATTGTAAGATTTGATAGTTTCTCGCTCAAAACATGATAAATTTTTGACAAAGGTAATCCAACCACATTCAGATAATCCCCTTCGATTCCCTGAATATATTTTGCAGCACCACTCTGGATACCATAAGCACCAGCCTTATCCATACAGTCTCCGGTTGCTGCATATTGTTTGATTTCCTGTTCTGTCATCGGATAGAAGGTCACTTTTGTTTGACAATGAAATATATTGCCCTGTATCTGCTGCGGTGTTTTCGGATTTGTCCATAAAATACACACACCGGTAAATACATCATGCGTACGCCCTGACAATAATTCCAACATCTGCTGCGCGTCCTCTTCTGTCCTTGGTTTTCCAAGCACACGTCCATCCACTGCAACTACTGTATCGGCACCGATCACAGTAATTTCATCCACAGTGGCTACTGCCTGCTCATCATCCATCACTGATTCTTCCATCTTTTTACTGCAATTTCTGCGATATACATCCTCTGCCTTCACACGTGCCAGTCTTTCGACCAGTTCCTGCGGTGTCAGATTCTCTAATTTTTCTGGTGGAATCTGCTCCTCCGCCGAAGATACACACACTTCATATTCATATCCCCCCAGCGACAGAATTTCCTGTCTGCGCGGAGACTGTGATGCCAAAATGATTTTTTCCATCGTTTCTCCCCTTTAATTTATAGTCAGCATGGTGTACAACAATTGCAAAGTAGATTTAGCAGGCACATATCCATGCACCAGTTATCAGATCGCACATCCGGCATTCCGTACCCCATGCCTCGCTGCACATACCAGTTGCTGCCACCCTGCATCCTCTGCTTCATCTGTTTATATTCCATATTATTCGGCTCCATCGCGATTGCACGATCGATATGCTCCATCGCCGTTGCCTGATTTCCGGCACCTAAATTTGCAACTGCACTTAGATAATACCACCTGCCTGTGCGGTCGTCTATATCCTCCAATGTGCGAAGCGCCTCTGTAAACATCCGGTTCATAATAAAATTCTGCGCCGCAGCAAGATGCGATTCATCCTGACTCATACCGCCGCCTTCATTTCTGGCACGGCGGAATGCATCCGAACCGAATCCTCCGAATCCATCAAACCCGCCATAGCTGCTGCCACCATATGTGGAACCTGTATTTCCATCCATGATGCTCTTGTATGCCGCCTGCACTTCCTTGAACTTCTCTTCTGCCTGTGCAGCATTTGGATTATTAATATTGGCATCCGGATGGTATTTGCGGCTTAGATTACGATATGCTTTTTTCACTTCTTCCTCTGTGGCACCATGCGGAAGTCCCAGAACTTCATAAGGATCTTTCATACTAATTCCTTTCTCAATCAGTAACTGTGAAACATATATACATCTGTGGTACAGTTTACACATGAAACATATTCACTTCTATGAATTGTTTCACAAATTACTTCTTTCCCATGTCATTTTGTTTCGTCATAAATCTTACCCAGATTCCGGAATAGATAATGTTTCTCAAGATTGCCGTCTCTTCGACGATTGGCAGACATTCATAGATTTTCGCCATATCAGTAGCAATCATCATGAGGATTTCCTTCACGTAGTTATCAAACTGGTCTTTCGACAATTCATGATATAACTCCTTTAATGGATTGAACCGGTTCTTCTCGATATCCTCCTGTACGTCATCATATGCGTCGAGAATATAGATGAATTTGCCGAGCTGGTATCCGAGTCTCCGCAGCTCCTCCGACCAGTCAATCCCGCGTGTCGATTTATATGCCAGGATCTCTGCCATGATATCACCAAAGGTTCCGGCAAGCAAATCCAGATTCGTCACATTCTTTCTCTCACAGGCAGATAATGTCCGCAGAGACTCCCGGATTTTCGCAAGTTTCTCGGGATAAGACTGACCGATCTTGCGCACACGTTTCCGTATAAAACTGCTATAACAAAGTCTGGTGAATTTTCGGTCATCTGCCCAATCATCAAGGCATTTGTAATATGTCAAAACGAGATTCATATCTGCGGTATACTGTATGATCTCATTTTCCAGATATTTTTTCTTTCCAACCGGATGCACCATGCACGTTGCTTCCTTCGTCTGCGTATCCGGCTCATATAAAGCAGTCAGAAGGACCGCGGCAAACGCCGAATCATACGTAAGTGACATCTGTCCCATCGCACCATCGGTTTTTCGGAGTGCATGACAGACACCACAATAATACATGCGATACCGTTCATAATCTTTGACTTTCATCTCCGGTTTGTTCACAGTCACATATCCAAACATCGTCCCACCTCCGATTCCTGCTTCAAATATTAACTATTCTTTATAAATCGTGCACTGCATTTTGGACATCGTATCTCAATCTTCCCTTTTCCACGTGGAATACGAATCTTCTGTTTACACTCCGGACAACAATATATATGATGTGTCTTCCTCATCGTCATGTGACTTCTTTCTTTTCTGCACCACATACGTAATTTATATGTCTTGTTTAAAAACCATGTATTTTCATCTCTGCGTTTGCTTATATTCTTTGAAAATATACGGAAATACGCAAAAATAAATGTCACAAATGCAATCGTACTTAAGATATTGCTTCTAATAAATATATCCATAAATACTAAAATACATGCAATCCACATCATACACATGGAAAGCTGATCAGTGCCATTTCTACCGCGCATAAAATTCATCAATTTCTGTCTCATAAGCATCCTCCATATTTATATCTGCTTCTGATATTCATTTTTCTTCTTTATATTTTCGAATTGTCAAGTATTTTAACACGGGGGAAAACTTCGTCAATGACTTTCACAGAGTTTTCACAAATTAAAAAATCCCTGATACATCTTGTATCAAGGATTATAGAGAGGCGCGAGCCGGATTTGAACCGGCGGTGAAGGTGTTGCAGACCTCTGCCTTACCACTTGGCTATCGCGCCATATATCATAAGGGGGACCCACGCAGTAGGGGATTCCTTATGATTAGTAAGTAGCTTTGCTACTTACAATATCTTTTCTTCTCATCAAAGGACCCACGCAGTAGAGAATTCCTTATCAACTCCCCGAGTAGGGCTCGAACCTACAACAACTCGGTTAACAGCCGAGTGCTCTACCATTGAGCTATCGAGGAATATATCGTCATTCCGAAGGAATGATGCGAAAGCGTTTATCTATTTCTATCTAAACGCAAAGTAGATTATATGAAATATTTCCAACCAAGTCAAGACTTATTTTAAATATTTCATCCGCAATCTACAAACGGAGATGGAGGGATTTGAACCCTCGCGCCGCGCGAACGACCTACACCCTTAGCAGGGGCGCCTCTTCAGCCACTTGAGTACATCTCCAATGCCTAAAAAACACATTTTACCAATCGGTGTTATTTAGTTCCGCGTCAACACGCTAAAATAGAATATCAAATATCACACCAAATGTCAAGGGCAAATATCAATCAATTATTTATTCATAAGAAAGAAGCGTATTCACACCATCGTCACCTTCCATATAATGAACCGTAATCACATCGCCTTCCTCAATCTTAATCAGGCTTTCATTTTCTGCAAAATTTTGTTTGTAGACAGAACGATCTTTCGCTGTAATATACACATATGTCTCATTCTCTACTGTGATGTACCGGATTTGTGTGACTGTAATCTTCTTGCTCAGCGTATCTTCGCTGACATCATTTCCACTTGTCGCAATGCTGTTTTCGGCAAGCAGTTTCCGGTAATTTGCAAGTGCTTCCTTCTGTGTCGCACCAGTTGCCACAATGCTATACTTCTCCACATTGACAAGTGCATACATCTTCACGAGTCCTGCATTATCTTTGAGCACCATGATATAAGTTGGTACATTTCCAATGTTGATTAGAGACGGGAATGATGACGTGTACCCGAGGTTTTGTACCTGTCCTTCTGCAGAGGACATCGCGGAATGCTCTTCCGCACCTGCGATTGCAAAATACTTACTCTCCGCAGTTCTTGAATTCATCAACACGAATCCAATATTTGACTGGTCACCATTGACGGATGTCACACCTGTGTATACCCACACATCGCCACCCATCACCTTGTAACCATAATCATCGGTTGTCACCTTACAGCCTTTGTTTCCAATCTTGCTGTTAATGAATCCACCTGACAGCATACCATACCAGTTGTACCGGTCACACAAGAGATCACCATCATACACGCGGTCTACCCATTTTGGAATATCACCCAGATCTATATATTCACAATCACCGCTGCATGGATCACAGAGCACGATTCCCTTCACGTCCTTCGCTCCGAATAACCCTGCATTCGGCTTTAATACCGGACAGATATAATATGGATTTCCTTCGTTATCGAGTTCAAAATAATATCCGTTGAAATCATATGTCGGATATGAAAGCTGCACATGTCTCTGCAGATTCTTACCAAAATATGCTGATGAAGAATACTGAATTGGTTTTTCAAGCTTCACATAATCTGCTTCATTTTTGACCGGATCAACAAGAACATATCCCGGAATTCCGACATCTTTATTATTCAGATATTTGATAAATCCCGCATATTCAAGCGGTGCAACCTTCATCGGCACACCGTTATAATCAATGGTGCTGTATGTCTCGCTCACCTGATACTGGCTGACAACATCAGACAGGGAACCAATCGCACGATCACCGATGATTCTCGCACTGTCCGTATCCATCAGTGCAATGTTGTTGATATTCTCACTTTCCGGTACATCCGTTGCAAAATCACCATCCTCAACCTTGATGATTCCCGCATATTTCGATGCACGGAACAGTTGAGAGGATGCCAGTCCGCCTATCATCAATCCTATAATTAACACAAGAATTGCAGTAAATGAAACCATTACCACCTTTGTCGAACCAACGGCTTCTTTGATATTGCCTTTTTTGGTAATGCGTGTTCCTTTGAAATCAAAGGAGCAACATCCAATTGCCGCAAGCGTAAGTATCACCCATGTCCAGAATCCAGAGGTATGTACATTGATTGCCGGTGTCAGGAAATAATAAAACAACACTTCCACAACGAGCAGCAACCCATACAGAAGAATGTTTGATCTGCGGATAGCAAACCCTGTTTTTTCGCTTTTCTGCTGTTTCTTCCTGCGCTCCTTTTCCATATCTACGTCATATTCGACTTTAACTTTGTTTTTTGCCATTTTAATTATGCTCCTTCAGATAATCTGCAACCGCCGTCTCATACAGATTGTGTCCTTCGCTGTCGATTACGACGATAACAGGAAGATTTTCCACGCGCATCTTACGGATTGCTTCGGTTCCAAGGTCATCATAAGCGATCACTTCTGACTCCTTGATGCACTTTGATAAAAGTGCGCCCGCTCCGCCAACAGCTGCCATATACACAGCTTTTTCCTTCACAATTGCATCAATCACTGCCTGGTTGCGCTTACCTTTTCCGATCATGCCCTTCAAGCCCTTCGACAACAGAAGCGGTGTATATTTATCCATACGACTGCTCGTGGTAGGTCCCGCGGAACCGATCACCTGTCCCGGCTTTGCCGGTGTTGGTCCAAGATAATAGATTGTATTTCCTGTGATATCCAATGGCAGAATCTTATCCTCATACAGCTTTGCACCGGTATAATCTGCTTCCGGATGTTTCTCCTGCTCCACGCAGATAGCATCATACATCCGCTTGTGTGCAGCATCTCTGGCACTGTAAATCGTGCCGGTCAGATAGATATAATCTCCTGCATGAAGCTCCTTTAATTCCTCTTCGCTAAATGGTACTGCAATATGTCGTTCCATTCTCTAATC
>ERZ1026776.341-NODE-341-length-33899-cov-75.690137_pt1 | contig 33899 bp, 14 predicted proteins | sample MGYA00380125_ERZ1026776 | MGnify/ENA primary metagenome ERZ1026776 (study PRJEB33269, sample SAMEA4719761) | human gut metagenome | biome: human-associated habitat; feature: organic feature; material: feces | place: Cameroon | collected 2013-10 ...
CCATTATTTCGGAACCATCCCTGAGCGTGTGCAGGCTTTCATGAAGGATTTGGAAATCCAGGCACTTGAACTCGGCATCCCTTGCAAGACCCGCCATAACGAGGTGGCTCCAAACCAGTTTGAGTTGGCGCCTATCTATGAGGAGTGCAATCTTGCCGTTGACCATAACATGCTCCTCATGAGTTTGATGAAGCGTGTGGCACATAAGCACGGTTTCCGTGTGCTCCTGCACGAGAAGCCATTTGCTGGCGTCAACGGTTCGGGTAAGCATAACAACTGGAGCCTCTGCACCGATACTGGTGTGCTGCTGCATGCAGCAGGCAAGACTCCGGAGGATAACCTTCGCTTCGTAGTCTTCATCGTAGAGACCCTGATGGGTGTTTATAAGCACAATGGACTCTTGAAGGCATCTATCATGAGTGCTACCAATGCGCATCGACTTGGAGCCAACGAGGCACCTCCAGCCATCATCTCTTCATTCCTGGGCAAGCAGCTCACCGATTTGCTCGACCATATTGAGAAGGCAGATAAGGAAGAACTCTTTGCTCTGGCTGGCAAGAAGGGTATGGAGCTGGATATCCCTGAGATTCCTGAGCTGATGATTGATAACACCGACCGCAACCGTACCTCTCCATTCGCCTTCACCGGCAACCGTTTCGAGTTCCGTGCCGTAGGTTCAGAGGCCAACTGCGCATCTTCTCTCATCGTATTGAATGCCGCCGTAGCTGAGGCGCTCGAAGACTTCAAGACCCGTGTTGATGCTTTGATAGCAAAGGGCGAGGATCAGACATCGGCTATCATAGATATTGTACGCGAGGATATCAAGACCTGCAAGCCTATCCGCTTCGATGGCAACGGCTATTCTGATGAGTGGAAGGAAGAGGCCCAGAAGCGTGGCTTGGACTGCGAGGCATCCTGCCCAGTGGTCTTCGACCGTTATCTAGACAAGGAGAGCATCGAGATGTTTGCCAAGACCAACGTGATGAGTGAGAGCGAGCTGAAGGCGCGCAACGAGGTGAAGTGGGAGACTTATACCAAGAAGATTCAGATTGAGGCTCGTGTGATGGGCGACCTGACCATGAACCACATCATCCCTGTGGCTACCCACTATCAGAGCCGTCTGGCGAAGAACGTAGAGGGCATGATTCACATTTTCGGTGGCGAGGAAGGCAAGAAGCTGACAGCCCGTAACGTGAAGATTATCCGTGAGATTGCCGAGCGCACCGAGTCGATAGAGCGTGGTGTAGAGGCTTTGGTAGATGCCCGCAAGGTGGCGAACAAGATAGAGAGCGAGCGCGAGAAGGCTGTAGCCTATCATGATACGGTAGCTCCGAAGATGGAGGAAATCCGTTATCAGATAGACAAGCTCGAGCTTCTCGTAGCCGATGAGCTTTGGACTTTGCCAAAGTATCGTGAGCTGCTGTTCATCAGATAATATTTCCTGGATTAGGAATTGAGATAATAAAAAAAGAGTGCATTGTGTATTACAGTGCACTCTTTTTTTGTTATTTTTGTCATTTTATGACTTCATATTGCTTTAATATGATTTCATATTACTTCACAACAACCTTGATGGTCTGGCCATTTGAAAGCTTCACGAGGTTGATACCCTTGGTTGGAGCATTCAACTTCTGACCATCGATGGTGTAGCGACCCACCTCTTTCACGTCATTCCAGTTGATAATGTTAGAAATGCCGGTAAGGTCACTGTCGCCAACTGCTACCATGTTGGTATTATCTACCCAAAGATCGTTCATGGCAGACGCAAGAGCAGTCTTGCCATCCTTCTCTGTCTCTTTCATAGGACGGCTTACGAACGCAATGATATGCATGTTCTGGCTCTTCCAAGCTTTATCAAGCTCTACCTCATAGTCGTTCTCGTAACTGTTGCCGTTGGTCTGGAGAGCATCACCGAGTGTGCCAGTTACAATCTTGCGCAATACATGGTTGTGGGTGGTAGGCTTTGCCATGGTACCACCGGTGTTCTGCTTGCCTTTTACCTTATCCTCGGTGAGGTAGATGGTGAGGCGGGCATCATCACCAATCAACTTCTGGTATTGGTTGATGAGTTTACCCATTACCTTGATGCTCAGCTTGCCTGTTGCATCATCAAGCTTAGAGTCAATGCTTACGGTAGAGAATGATGGATAATATGCTGCAGACTCGTTGATGATTGTGTTGAGCATGCTAACAACATTGTCCTGGTCGCTTGCTTTCTGAGCAGCCATGTTCACTGTCAATGCCTTGTCGTAATTGATCACGTCATTGTCGTAGAAGTATCTGTTAAAGGCACCGGAACCATCTGATGGAGTAGAGTAGTTGGCCAACTTGTTAGCCTCTGGCACAGTGAATACATCTGATAATGTTTCTACAGATCCATCTTCGTTTACTTGCTGACGTTCTCCGTGGATAGAAACGATAGCAAGATCTTCGTCTTCACGAGCCTTGGCTGTCTTGGTGAGTACCTGGTCTGCAAAGTAGGTGTATTTTGACATTTGGCATGCATAGAACTCTACAAGGTTCTTGGTACGGTCGAAATTCTCCTTATAGACCTTGAAGTTGGTTGTCAATGTATCATTTTTCAATTCACCCTCTGGAGCCTTACCCTCGATTTCTACTGGGTAGATGGTAACCTTGTGGTCACCGGTGGTCCAGGCATCATCTACTTTAAGACGTACAGGGATGTTTGTATAATCTGCGTCAGTGATTTCCTTGTACTGATCAGCAGCTACATTGTCCTTGCTATAGGTGAAAGAGCCGATTCGCTTGCCGTCCATTTCCAGGGCGAACTTGGCATTTGTAATGTTGTCGCGACCTTCATTGTGGCATGTGAACGCCAATACCTGCTTATCGCCCTTCTTTGCAAATGGAACCGCAGCAATCTTGTCCATTACCAAATCGTGGAGAATGAAAGTACCATCCTCTTTTTCGATGATAAGCTGAATCATCAGGTTAGAACCATCGTATCCGGCAGAGATAGGCTCCCACTGCCATTTGGATTCATCGCGGCCATCTTCATAGATGTCACCAAAGGCGAGGAATCCATAAGGACCTACGTATGTACCAGAAGAGCCAATTGGCTTTTCTGACTCAACCTGCTCTGGTGTGTAATTGTAAAATGGCAACAACGCATAGAAATCCTTGGTATCGATGGTATATGGTTCATCAAACCAAACGTAGTTCCAATGCAATTGTGTGGTAGCAATCTCCTTCTCTGCAATGGCGTTGGTAACATTTCCCTTATCGTCAATCTTGCAGATGGTAACCTTACTGTTGCCGATAGGTGCTGTCAGGAAGAAGCGGGCACCTGCAATCTTGCAGCCCTCATACTTCTTGAAGGCATCATTGTAGAAGATGGTACCCAGAGACAAAGTACCTTTGGCACCCTTCATGCCTGATGGCCATACATAGCTCTCGTCGTAGCTATAGTTGATATAGCGCTGGTTTGCTTCCAATTCTCCGGCACGGGTTGCTATTTTCTTGGCTGCCTTCTGTGGAGTGGCAGTCTCTACCCATGTCTTGGCTGTTGCCTCCTTGTTGATGCGCTTCATGCTCTGAGCGTTGGCAGACATTGTCATCAAGACAAGTGCTGCTGACATCAAGTAAATATTTCTCATTGTCTTGTTCTATTTATATTTTTATATTTATGATTCTAAAGGATATATCTGTTTACTTTTTATATATCTTTTTTACTGTACCGTCGGTGAACTTCACGATGTTGAGTCCTGAGAATGGTACGTCAGACTGAACGCCCTGGGCATTGTAATATGCTTTAACCTCCTTGTTGCCCAACTCGATGTTGCTGATGCCGGAAGTTGTGCCTTCTGATACGTATACCTCATCGATGAAGAATGCATCTGATGCGAAGGTAATCTTCACTCTGCCGTTGGCTGTAATCTTGGTTGTACATTCTGTCCACTGGTTTGGCATCAGGTTGAATGTGCCGTTTTCTACAGTTCCGTTGCTTACGCTTACGGTCATTGTCTTGCTTGACTGAGCGTAAGGAGCTGCCTTGAATGTAAGAGTTACGTCGCCGTTGATCTTGATTTCAGGAGAGGTGAAGGTGATGTTGGTGGCATTTCGCTTGCCTATGCGGGCACACTGGAAGCCTCCCTTGAAGGTCTGTACATTAGATGTCCAGCCGTTCTTGTCTGATGCGAATGCACCATTGGCAAACTGGTTAGGGTTGCCGCTTGTATAGAAGCCCTTACCGTCGTTACCACCTGTACCCAGACACTTGTCAAATGTTTCCTGGAAGACGTAATTCTCTTCTGATGCAGTCTTGTTCAGGTTCTGGAAAGTGAAAGATGCCGTACCGTCTGCAGCGATAGCCATATCTGAAAGGATGATGTTCATCAACTTGGTGCCATCGGTGTTCAGATTATAAGATGTGCAGGCAGGAGTGGTGTTGTTTGCCAGGCGGTTCTTGTTGCCGTAAGGCCATGCATCATACTCCTCTGTCTTCTCGCTCTTCACGTTGTCGGCAGGAACGAAGGTCATACGCTCATGGTCGTTGACACCAGCCATCATGGAGTTTGGAATGTTGTAATTCCATGCCTTCAGGTTGTAGTCGATGTGGTTGATCATGATCCCTGAACCAGCCAGGGCTGCATCCCAACCCTTCTGCTGACGGTTCTCTATCAGATAGTACTCATCGGCATGATTTGGATTTCTGAAGATGTAGGCATCACCGCCATCAGCCAGAGGCTTGATTCCTGATACCGATGTGTTCTCCTTCAGCTCGATAGGGGTAATCCAGCCTGCGGCATACTTCTCGTAGGCGGTGTAGCCGGCAGGAGTAAAGCCGTTGTCATTATAGTTACCCTGGCACATCAAGTCCCAGGTACCCATACCATACAGGCCTGTATAGTTCACATCGTATGCATCCGGATAGCCCAGACAGTGAGAGAACTCGTGGCAGATGGTACCGATGCCATCTACTTCGTTAGATACAGAAAGCTCGTTGGAGCAGGCATAATCCACTACGGTCTTCTTGCCGCAGGCAACAGGAGAAACCATTCTTCCCTTGTGTGGCCAGATGGTGTCATCGCCACCGCCTGTAGCTTCGCCACGACCGGCATAGACTACGAATACCATCTCTACCTGACCGTCGCCGTCCCAGTCGTATGGTGCGAAGTCGATACCTTCAGCCACGGCGTTGCCCAGACAGCCTGAAATCATCGCCTGAACGTTCACGTCCTGTGCATCGCCATCGTTCTTGCCATAGTAAGCAGATTCACCAAGGGTGTAAGGACCCACTACGTCGAAATCCATCTCAAACTTGCCGTTGCTCTGCGCCTTGAAGTAATCAGCCACGCTACCCTTGAACTTACCCTCGCTGAAACCTGGCTCGTTGGCCACGCGGTTGTAGAAAGCCTTAGGGTCTTCCATGGTGAACTTCTTGTCGGAGAACTGAGCCAGCAGGATGAGACACTTCTTCTTGCCGGTGTAGGAAACACCTCTTGTGATGCTGGTGCTGCCATTAGCGTTACCGGAAAGGAGGTTCTTCTTGATGATGTTCTCAGGACAAGCCTGCTGGCGCATCACTCTGCTGCGCTCCTGAAGCTGGGCCATGTTGGCTGGCTTCAAGCCATCTGAGGTGTCGTAAGAATAGCGGTTGCCTGCCTTGTCTTCCCAAAAGTGCAGGAACTCATCGCCACACAACTGAACTTGGACTGCCTGTCCGTTCTTGAGTGTAAAGGTCTTCCAGATGCCTCGCTTGGCTGGTACTGCATGGATAGCAGAAACCGCCAGCAACATAGACATGAGGACTAACAGTTTTTTCTTCATAAAACGTTTTATTAAAGTTGTCTTATAACTAATTTCTTTATCCGTTGACAAAGTTAAGCATAAAAATTGAGATTCAGCAGATTAGCTTACATTTTTTAAGCTACATTTGCTTTTCAAAATGTTCTTTTCCCCTCATCCTTTCAATTTGTAAGTTCGGAGGGATGAAATCTGCAAAAAAAGAGAGATAACCCAATGCTTCCATGTGTTATCTCTCTCTTTAATATATCAACTTAATGCTTTCACTTTATTTCACCTTTGTGAGCTTGATCTTCGTTACGCTGAAGAACTCATAGCCGGTAAAGGTTCCACCAGGGGTATAGATACCACCGAACAATACCTGGTCTTGGTCGAAGACAATCTCCTTGCAGTCCTCGCTCCATGTACCCTTGATAGGGGTTGAGGTGAGTTGACCATTTGACAGGTTGTGCAGCATGATGTTACCCATGAAGCCCAGATCCTTGGTGAAGTCGTAACCCTCGATGAAGTTATACTTGCCCAGGTTGTCGAATGCCACATAGCCCTGCTTGGTATCTTCGTCATAGTGGAATGACAGACGTGCAGAAGAAGAGCTTACAGCCATACCTGTGAGATACAGAGTATTGTTGTAGTCGCCATCCTCTTCGTCGCTAGCACCGATGATCTTCACTACACTCTCCATTGGTGCACCCTGGCGGCTTACACCTGTGAGCTTCCACTTACCCTGAAGCTTCTCGTAAATCTGAGAGTCATTATCTTTCAGTGAAACCTGGGTTGTTGCATTGCCAATCTTGGCACCCTTGGCTTCAACGATGGTAATCTCGAAGGTGCGGTCGGCGTTGATTTCATCATTATCTACAGGCTCTACCTCTACATAGCCGATGCTGTCTGAAATGCTGATGGTCTTGTCTGTAATATAATAATGTACGTCTTCCTTGGCAGGGTTGCTGCCCACTTCCTTCACTGCGAGGGTAACATACACATTACCGTTGGTCTTGCCCTTTACCTCGATAGGCACATTGGTCAAGCCCATATTCTCCTTGATGACCATGGTAGGATTCTTCATGCTTACTGTTACGTCAGCAGCCGAGTTCCAAGAGTCATCGTCGCTAGAGCAGGCACCGAAGAAGGTGACCACAGCCAGCAACATTAATAATTTGATGTATTTCATATTCAAATGAATTCTTGTTGATTACTACATTATTATATTAATAGCCTGGGTTCTGCTGACCAGCCAAGTGAGGGTTGGCATCCATCTCTGCCTTAGGGATAGGCCAGGTGAGGCGGTAGTCGTTTGCTGTATACTTCAATGCTCTGCCCTGCTTCACGATGATGTCGTTCAGTGCCTCGTTTTCGTCGTGGTTAGGTTTGCGCTCGAAACCCTCGCCGTAACGGCGGATGTCGCTCATGCGCATACCCTCGCCGATGAACTCACGCTCACGCTCTTCTTTTATTTCCTGGAGGAGAGTCTTCTGTACAGAATAGTTCTCTGCTACATAATCCACGATGCGGTTGCTGCGCAGAATGTTGAGATACTTGTTTGCCTCTTCCTTGTGGTCCTGGCGAGCTTCTGCCTCGGCTACGATGAGATACATCTCTGAGAGGCGGAATGGCTTGCTCATGTTCATGAGGTTGTTGTTGCTGCCTGTGCGGAGGTCTGAGTTTCCTGGGAACTTGTTGAAAACCATCGCCTCGTAGCTGTTACCCTCTACCTGCAGGTTGTCATACTGCTTCAGGAATACATCGGCACGAACATCACCCTCGAACTTCTCCCAAAAGAGGTTTAAAACGGCAGCTGTTGGAATGTAGTCTGCCTTGGTCTCCGACTCACTTACGTAGTATTCGCCGTTAGAACCGCCCAACTCCTGTGCTGTCATCAGAGGGCGGAAGATGATTTCTGTGCCCTCGTCCTTGGTCCAGAGCTTGGCATAGTCGTTGATGGTGGTCAACTTGTACTTGCCGCTGTTGATGACAGCCTTTGCATATTTAGCTGCATTAGCCCAGTCGCCCTTAACCAAGGCAACGCGAGCCTGGAGAGCCTGAACGGTCTGTGAATGGATGTAAGCCAGAGGCTGAGCCTCTTCCTTGGCAACCTTCACACCCGATTTCTCGTATGCTACCAAACCATCGTATGCCTTCTGCATATCTTCCTCAATCAGAGCGAAGGTCTCTGTCAGGGTAGAACGGCTAGGGTAGTCGTTGAGATTACCTGTTGGCTTATAGACAGTGGTCAGAGGCAGACCGCTTGCTGCCTTGGTTGGATCACACTGTGTATATGACTGGCAGAAATGGTCTGCCAACCAGAAATACATGTAGGCACGAACGAAGTGTGCTTCGGCATCATAGTGGGCAAAGGCAATCTTGTCCTTATCGCTGAAGGCATCGCTTGCCTGCATGTTGGCTGCACGCTCCATGATGGCATTGGTTGTGGCAATCAAGGAATAGCTGCCGCCCCACATGCTGGAAACGTCACCGTCGGTGATGGTAATCAAACCGTTTGAGAACTGACCGAGACGGTTACCGTTGCTGATCAGTCCGTGGAACTCGTCCATCTGTACATCTGACAGGTAAAGCCAAGAACCAGATGTCACCACACGCAGGTTGGTGTACATTGCGTTGCGGAATTGGCGAAGGTCCTGCTCCTTCTCGATGGCTGTTTTGTCATCCAGCGAACCGTATGGGGCCTTGTCCATGCTGCAGGATGTGAACGCCATCGCGCACAGAAGCATCAATGAAAAATATATTTTCTTCATAATTCTTTTCTAGTAATACTTTTTGTTTAGAATGTTAACTCTGCACCAATCACAAACTGGCGGGTGTTTGGATAGTTGAAATGAACCAGGTTTATGTCTGGCTCTGGATCATATCCGTCGAATGAAGTGATGGTAAAGAGGTTGCGGGCGATACCGAACACCTTGATGTCCTTGATGTAACGGATGGTCTGCATCCAGCTCTTTGGCAACTGATACTGAACGGTCAGTGTCTTCATGCGCAGGAATGATGCATTGCTCAGCATGTGGTCGTCGACGTAGATATCGTAACCATAAGCTGGGATGTCGGTAACCTGACCTGGAGTAGTCCATACGTTCAGCATGTCTACGCTCTGGTTATAAGAAGTACCCAAGTTGGCATTCTTGATGAAGTAGTCGTCGTTGACGAGCATGTACTTGCCCGACTGCCAAGCGAAGTCTGCGATGACGCTGAGGCCCTTCCATGTGAAGTTGGTGCCGAAACCGCCAATCCATGGTGCATAGCGGTTCTTGCCCAGGAACACAGAGTTGTTGGTCTCGTCGTATGTCTTGGTGATGTTGCCGTTCTTGTCGTACCACATAGGCTCACCGGTGCGTGAATCAACACCTGCATAGCGTACATTGTAGAACTCACCGTAGGCATGACCCACCTGCAACTTCAGACCAGTGCCTGAAAGCACGTATTCGTCGCGACCTGCAAACAGCTTTGTAATCTCGTTCTTGTTGTAGCAGATGTTGGCAGATACACTCCAGCTCATATCCTTGGTCTTGATGAGGTCAACGTTTACGGTTGTCTCGAAACCCTTGTTCACCATGTTACCGATGTTACCCATACCCGAGGCGAAACCTGTGGTCATAGAGTAAGGAATCTCCATCAGCATGTCGGATGTCTCGTTGCGGTAGAAGTTGGCATCTACGGTAACGCGGTTGAACAAACCGAAGTTCAAGCCGATGTTCAGCTTGCTCACCTTCTCCCAAGTCAACTTGTCATTGCTTGCCTGGGTGATATCGATAGAACCTTCGCCATTGTAGTTCTTACCGGAACCGAAGAGTCCGTAGAAATCGTAAGAACCGGCACCTGAGTCATTACCGGTAGTACCATAGTTGGCGCTCACGGTCAGGTCGTCCAGCCATTTAACACCACGGAGGAAGCTTTCGCGCTTGGCATTCCACTTCAAGCCGAGGGAACCGAAGGTACCCCAACGGTGATCTGGAGCAAACTTAGAGCTACCATCGAAACGGAGTGAAGCATATACGTAGTACTTCTCCTTGAAGTTATACTCGGCAGTTCCGAAGAGAGAGTTGGCTACTTCCTCTGAACGGCTGTCAGTCTGAGCTGATGGAGTGATGGTGGTAGCAGTGTTCAGCAACATACGGCGAACGTCGGTCTGACCTGTAGAAGTGATACCGAAGCTACGACCCTTCTGGATGCGGGTCTCCTCACCCAGCAGCAGGTTTACATAATGAGGACCGAAGTTGTGACGGAACTCAGCTGTATGAGTCAATGTGTAAGCGTAGTAGCGGCTGAAGTCAGCTGCTACACCTCCGGTATGAGCATCGATTACCTGACCCATTGGGGTGGTGAACTGCTCGTATGGGAGACTTGCTCTGTCGGCTGTGAGGTCGTAGCCAAACAAAGACTGCAGGGCTGTGAAAGTCAATCCCTCAACAGGAGTCAACTGCTCGTTCAGCGACAGGTTGATGGTTACATTCTTACGGTCCTGTTTTGTATTGGCTACAGTGAACCAAGGCAGCAGGAACTGAGAGTAGAGGAGTCCGGCAGCGCGGTCGCCCTTCACCAGATTACCAGCCTCGTCGAAGCTATAATAATAAGGTGTATCGTATGGCAACGCCATCTTGGCAGCTACCAATGGGTTGGAAGCGTATGTCTTTTTGCTGTCAGCCCACATGCTGTTCTGGCTGTAGTCCTGAACACCGAAGTTAGAGCTGAAGCCCACCTTGAAGAACTTGTTCAGACGAGAGTTGATGCGGGCTGCCAATGTGCTGCGGCGCATATTGGAATCCTCGATCAAACCATCCTCCTGATGGTGGTTGAATGACACAAAATAGTTCATGGTCTGACCACCGCCCTGCAAGGTAGCGTTGATATCAGATGTTGGAGCCGAGTTCTTGATCATCTCGTCGCGCCAGTCGGTGCTGATACCATACTTGCTCACCAAGTTGCGGATATTGTCGTTCACAGGCTGTCCGATCATGTCGCGGAACTGGATGTACTGCTGAGAGTTCATCATCTCTTCACCCTTGCTGGTAGCAGAAGAGATACCATACTGTGCCTTTACGGTGAGCTGAACCGACTCGTTGTACTTAGCCTGCTTGGTAGTGATGACAATAACACCGTTGGCAGCACGTGAACCATAGATAGAGGTAGACGCAGCATCCTTCAACACGGTGATGTTGGCAATGTCTGATGGGTTCAATGTGCTGAAGAAACTAGCAGTGATAGGAGAACCATCGAGGATGAACAGAGGCTGGTTAGAAGAACCGATAGAGTTGACACCACGCAGACGGATCTGTGCAGACTGTGAAGGGTCACCGGCAGATGACAGAACAGACAAACCGGATACCTGACCGGCGAGCGCATCAGTAAAGTTAGGGGTTACGACCGTTTCCAACTTCTTTTCTCCGATGTTGGAAATAGCGCCAACTACAGATCCCAACTTCTTGGCAGCACCGTAACCGGTGATGATAACCTGCTCAAGTACATGTGTGTCAGGATCCAAAACAACCTGCATCTTTTCAGATGCCTTTAATTTCTTGGTCACCATGCCGATATAGCTGAATTCCAGCTCGGCCTTGTTGCTCTCTAAATCAAGAGCGAAGTTACCGTCGATGTCGGTAACTGTACCAGAAGTAGTACCCACAATCTTTACAGATGCACCGATAATCGGTGAACCGTCTTCAGAAGAGGTAACTACACCAGAAACGTGAGTTTGTGCCAGCGCCATTCCCAAATTCAGGAAGACGCAAGCAATAAACATCATGAGTCTTTTTTCCATAGATCTCTTTTTTTCTTTTTATTGTTATTACTTACTATTTTTAACTTTAAAGTGTATTCTACTAATTTTTTTCGTCATTTTTAGCCCCTGATAGAAGGGGTGTCCCTGAAATCGGTGCAAAATTAAGCAAAATTTATCTTTCTTCCAAATGTTTTTGAGAAAATATAAAATAAATGGCTATATTTTCGGATAACTTGACGTTTTGTAAACCAAAAAAGGGCGAAATTTGCTATTTTTTATATTCATTAATGTATTTTTGTTAGTAAATGTTAGTTTTATGCAGTTTTTATGCAAAAATTCTTGTGAGTTTCAATATAAATTATTATCTTTGCCGCCAAAATGGAGGAAGATTAACGCTCATAGGGCGTGATGAGTTACGGATAATAAATTTAAATATCATAATTTTAAAAGTCGAAAGTATGAGAAAAGTTTTACTTTTTGCGACAGCATTGTGCCTTTCTTCAGCAGCAATGGCACAGACATCAATTGAATCTGCTCTCGATGCCCAGAAGGGTGAGAATACCTATAAGGTAGAGAGCAGTGAGGCTAAGAACACTTATTGGAAGTTTACAGCAGACAAGAACTATCTTGCCAAGGTATCTCCATTGTCTGGATCAAGCAATGTTCCTACTGTATTTACATCGGTAGAAGGAACAGATTCTCTCACCCTGGGTGGTGCGGGCTTGAAGTATCCTTCTAAAGCGTATGCCTTGGAAAAGGGTAAGACCTACTACTTCATCATGAACATGACGGGTGAGTCGGGCTTCAACCTTGACTTGTCTGAGATGTCTTCTTATGGCAAGGGTCTCTCTCAGGACAATCCTGCCGAGTTGAAGGTAGGTGAGGAGTTGTTCCTGGGTAATCCGCTGGGTGTTCAGTATGAGAACACTACTGCCTATGTTACCTATACTGCTGAGAAGACTGCGCAGCTTCAGCTCTCTTTCTCAAGCTATGTTGCTGGTGCCACAGTGAATGGTAATCCTGTTTCTGCTGAGTATGACCAGGCTACAGGCGGATATGTACTGAAAGTAAGCGTGGAGCAGGGTAAGACTTATAGCATCGCACTGAATCTTCAGGGTAGTGTCGTTGCAAACTCTAAGCTCGTAGAGGTGAAGGCTGGTTCTCTTGAGATGCCATTCGTTTTGAACGAGGGTGAGAACAAGGTGCCTGCTGAGATGGGCGACTACTACTTTACTTATACTCCTAACAAGACGGGTTATCTGAATATCTCCAGCGATGCTGTGCTTGCTGGCGGTCAGGTAAAGGTATATTCCAGCTTGAGCAATATCACCTATCAGCAGGTAGCGGCTTCTTCTGAGCCTGGTACCTATAATGTTCGCGTTGAGATTCCTTATACAGGTGCTACCTATTATATTGTAGTGAACAAGTTGCAGGATTCTGCTGCCGAGGATGTAATCAAGGCAGAAATGCAGGAATACCAGCCAGGTGAGACTGTGAATACAGCCTTCGAATTGACTGAACTCCCTGTAGAGAAGACTTTGCCTAGTGCCAAGGGTACCTATTATTATAAGCTCACGGTTCCTGCCAACACAGAGAAGTTTGTTACGGTTGAGACTGATGCCAATCTCGATGCAGCTACATCTATCATTTTCTACAACCAGCAGAATGGCGAGTATGGTGCTGCTACTGTAAAGGATGGCTTGCTGAAGACTTTCGTTGGTGGCCAGTCTTACGATATTACTTACATCCTGAAGGTTACAGCCAATGAGGATAATCCATTGGCATTCAAGGTTTCATACCTGGATGTAGAGAAGGGTTCTCTTGTAACAAACCCAGCTGAAGCTGTGGAGGGTGAAAACGAGATTACCGTAGAGGGCACAGAATACTTCAAATATACAGCTACCAAGAATGGCAAGCTCAATGTGGAGGTTGAACCAGGTGTTACCGTCAGCTTCCCTAGAGGTACAGGCATGTATGATGGTGAATACACAGCCATCAACAAGGGTACCGACTTCTTTATCGAGGCTACTGCCGGAACCACTTATCTGATTAAGGTATCTGGTGCAGCCAAGGGTACAACCATGTATCTGGAAGAGAAGGAGTTCGCTGCCGGTGAGTCTCGCACTAACCCTATCGTCATGGAGGATAACGAATATACTTTCACCAAGGCAGGTGCTGCTGACCTCTGGTTGCAGTATAACGTAACTGAGGATGGTGTTCTCGACTTCGCCTGCGACCAAGGTTATAATGGTGGCAGCGACCGCATCGAAATCTTCAAGAATGAGGAGCCATACGGAACTACCATGATGGGTACTGAGACCGTAGGTAGTGTTTCAACCACCGTATATAAGGGTAAGGTTATCGTTAGCAAGGGCGATAAGCTCTATATCCACTGCGTTATCGCAGGTAAGGTTACCGGTAGCAAGATCAAGTTTACCAAGCATGAGGCTGAGCCAGGTGAAACTGTAACCAATCCATTGGTACTCACCAAGGGTAAGACCGTGACAATTACAGGTGCTTCCCGCAGTACTCCTGTATGGATGAAGGCTTCACTCCCTGCTGGTACAACCACCTTCCGCCTGAGCAGCTACTTGATGACAGCCCTCTATAACAGTCTGGAGGATGCCAAGAATGGCGCCAATGCCGAGGAGGTAAGAGCCAATTACGTACAGCTGCCTGATGGCTCTTACGTTTATGAGTTTACCAAGGAGATGGCAACTGCTGGCGATGTTTACTTCCAGTTTGTTGATTCATACGGTGCTACCAACTTCACATGGATGGATAACGAGGCAACTGGCATCTGGAACATCGAGGCAGCTGGCGACAGCAAGGTATCTATCTTCAAGATGGACGGTACCCAGGTGAACCAGATTTCAGGCAATGGTGTATACATCATCAAGTCTAACGGTAAGACCAAGAAGATTGTTGTCAAGAAGTAATGGGTCATAGTGTGATAAGACAAAACATTATATAATAAAGGTGCAAGTGGGGTGTGAAAACTCCGCCTGCGCCCTTTTTCGTCAAAATATCACCTGCTTTCAACCTGTTATTTCTATCAGGAAAAGAGAAAAGAATTAAGTAATTATTATATTTATACACATTAAAAAACGAGAAAACTATGAGAGGTCTCAAAAGACTGCTTTTGGCTTCCGTCTTGTGTGCGGGATATACCCAGGCCACCTGGGCTATCAAGGCATATCCCCATCCAATCATGATGCGGCAGCCTGACGGCACCACCTTGTTGGTAAGAATACAAGGTGATGAGAATTTCCACTTCGTTACTACCACGGATGGATTTCTCCTGAACAAGGACAAGAAGGGTTATTTCTGTTACGTGGATTACGACTGGAAAACCCAGAAGAAAGTGATGACCAGGCAGAGAGCACACAATGTGGATGCGCGATCTGAAAAGGAGAAGAAACTCCTCGAGTCATTGACCAGTGCAAAGGATGCCACTGCCGACATCCTGAGCAAAACCCCTATTATGAAGAAGGCGCCTAACAAGTTCCTGAGCCGCCGCATCGTTGCTCCTCGCAAGTATGCTGCCGAAACAAGAACCGGTGAGGCTACTGTCAAGGAATCGCAGTATCTGGTGGTATTGGTGAACTTCCAGGATAGCGTATTGCGCCACACCCAGCAGGACTTCGACCACTGGCTGAACCAGCCTGGCTACAGCGAGAACGGCGGTACGGGTAGTGTGAAGGATTACTACCGTGACAATTCCATGGGTCAGTTTATCCCTAACTTCAAGGTAGTGGGTCCATACACCCTTTCCAAGCCAACGGCTTACTATGGTGGCAACAGCAGCAGTACCAGCGGTACTGATACCAACCCACGCGACATGGTGAAGGAGGCTGTGGAACTCGCCAAGAAGAACAATCCTGATCTGGATTTCCGCCAGTTTGATAACGATGGCGATGGCATCATGGACAACTGCTACGTAATCTATGCCGGTTACAGCGAGGCAAGTACTGCCAATGGTGATGACATCTGGCCACACAGCTGGTATCTGGATGACAACACCACCATCGATGGCGTACAGATTCACGACTATTCCTGCTCTGCCGAGCTGGTAGGTATGCCAGGTGCTCCTGTAGTTCCATCTATGGATGGTATCGGAACCTTCACCCATGAGTTCGGCCATGTGCTGGGTCTCAAGGATATGTATGATACCGATGATACCAGCAATGGTAAGGGTATCGACCCAGGTGCCTACAGCCTTTATGCCTCTGGTAGCTACAACAACGATAGCCGTACTCCTCCTTGCCTGATGGCATTCGAGCGTATGCAGATGGGCTGGATGAAGGAAGGCGAGGACATCGTAGAGGTGAAGAACCCTGAGGATGTTACCCTGACTTCTATCGCCAACAACAAGGCGCGCTTCATCAACTGCCAGCCAGACCGTACACCAGGTACAGGTATGGAATGGTTCATCCTGGAAAACCGTCAGAAGACAGGTTGGGACAAGTATATCCCGGGTCATGGTCTGCTCATCACTCATTACGACTATACCGATGAGATGAAGAAAGACTGGTGGGATATCAACGGACCAAACAACAGCGCCAAGCATCGCTGCATGTATATCGTCCCAGCCGACGGCATCGACAACGAGGTGACCCGTAGCGGCGATACCTATCCTGGTAAATCAGCCAATACATCTTTCACCGACACCACCACCCCTAATTCCCTGAATTGGGCGAAGGAGCCGGTTAACGTGCCTATCACCAATATCATGGAGCAGGACGGCAACGTGATGTTCCAGGTTAATGGCGGTACCAGCAAGTGGAACTTCATCAAGACACTTGTGCCAGAGAAGATTTACGATACGCAGGCAACCTTCAAGGCAAACATCGAGAGCAACAAGGTAGATGTGGATGAGGTAGGCTTCTGCTGGAAGGAAGGCGCTTCTGCCGACCCAACCCTCACCGATGGCGTGAGCGCAGCAGGCAAGGTAGAGGATATCAAGGATGCTTCTTTCACAGCCAAGGGCCTGCAGCCAGGAACCACCTACAGCGTACGTTCCTACATGAAGATGAGCGATGGCAGCATGGTATATGGTTCACCGGTTCCATTCACCACCGAGTGGGCATACGCCAACGTAACCCTGGATACTCCATTCTACGGAAACTTCCTGAGCTGGACAGACGGCAACCCTGACGGATGGCAGATTATCGACCACAATGGCGATGGTACCACCTGGTATCAGGATGAGGGTGCCCAGGCCGTTCACTATTCTCTGAACTATTGGAACGATGCAGATGATTATCTCATCAGCCGTCGCCGCTTCCACGTGCCAGAGAAGGGCGTGATGTTCTTCACCCGTGGTGTGACAGAGGAGAAAGGTGTGGAAGACCTGGAGGTATTGGTTTCTACCAAGACCAACGATCTGAACGATTTCCACCTCGTAAAGCGTTTCTCTTTTGCCGATTACTTCGGTGCTCAGCATGCTGAGGAGGTAGATTTGAGCCAGTTTGCCGGAAAGGATATCTATATCGCCTTCCGTGTCTGCTCAGAGAGAATGCAGAACGACCTCTGGTTGTGGAACGTGATGGTAACCCAGAAGCTCGATACACCTAAGGATTTGAAGCTGGAGAGAACCGGCGAGAGCGAGCTTACTGCATCATGGAGCCCTGTGGAAGGTGCTGATAACTACTATCTCTGCCTGAGTAGAGAGACCAATAAGACCAACTCGCAGACCGTGTTCACCCCAATGGATTTCTATCAGAATGTAGAGGGTGATGTAGTTCTGGGCACAGGTTCTATCCAGTTCCGCAGCAATGGTTCTGTTACCCTGAAGGATTGTCCTGACGGTATCAAGGACTGCAAGTTCATCGTCACAGCATCTGGTCCGCTCGGTTCTTCTGAGTTGAGCATCGAGGGTACTGAGGATGGCAAGACATGGAATGCCGTGGGTTCCAAGATTACCCTGAAGGAATATGATTCAGAAGGTCAGGAAGAGGATTACTCTACCTATCTGGAGAACAAGAAGTACAGACAGCTGCGCTTCAAGTTCAAGAATGGTGGTAGAAATGCCCGCATCAAGTATCTCACACTTACCTATAACGACGGTAAGGTTTATGAGGACTTGGCAGCCGGTTCTGTGCCAACCAACGTGATTCCTATTAACAACAAGGAAGACGGTGAGTATGATGAGGGCAAGTACCGTGTTTGGGTAGCTTCAGGTAAGGGCAACCTTTACTACGATGAGTCTGCACCTGTTTACTACCAGGCAAATACCTCTACAGGCATCCACGATGTCATCGAGGGTACCGGCTTCGGCATCAGCGTGAACGGTGGCAATATCCAGGTAGATGGCATCAAGGCAGGCTACACCGTGACCTGTACATCTGCTGCCGGTGTTCAGCTCTATACCGCTGAGGCTCGCTCTGGCAGTCTGAACTTCCAGGTTCCTGCAGGCACCGGCATGGCTATCATCAGCGTAAGCGGCGAGGGCAAGACCCATCGCAGCAAGATTATCATCAAGTAATAAATAATAGCATCAAATAGAACATTTATGAAACATTATAAATATTCTGCCATCTTGTTGGCGGCAATGACCTGCGGAGCTGTATGGGCTTCGGTGGATGCGCTGACTGATGGAAAGAAGGGTGAAGGCGAAAAGGTGAAGCCATCGGAGAATTTCGTGGCTCAGTCTCGCAAGGCACCTGTCGTTCGCTATACCAAGATGAAGGTGGAAGGCAATGCCGAAGGTGTGCCTTACGGACTCCAACTGATGGGTGTGAGCGACAAGACGGTGAAGTTGAGCTGGATTTCACCAGAAAAGACCGATGGCTACTTCGATGATTTCGAGAATCATCAGGACTTCGCCATCAATTCAGCCGGTAACGTGGGCTGGTCGTATATCGACGCCGATAATAACAATACCTATACCTGGCAGGCTTGTGCCTTCCCAACTCAGGGTCAGAAGATGGCTTTCGTAGTCATGAACCCTTGGGAAACCTCTCCTGCGGTGAACGAGAATCCAAATTTCCAGCCTTATTCTGGCAAGAAGATGCTGGTGGATTTCAGTTCTATCGACGATAAGAACAACGACTACATCATCTCGCCAGAATTGAACTTCGACCAGGACTTCCAGTTTAGTTTCATGGCTCGCAGTTACAAAATCGAGGGCGACAACTTTGCCGCTGAGCGTGTTCGCGTAGGTTATTCTACCACCGGCAAGCGTCCTTCCGACTTCAAGTATGTGAACGAAGGCCCATACGTGGAACTTCCTGCGGCTTGGACACTCGTGAAATATACCATTCCTAAGGAGGCAAAGTATGTAACCATCAACTGCGTTTCTGAGGGTGGATTCATGATGATGCTCGACGACATCTTCGTGGGAACCAACAAGATTCGTCCTACCCAGAGCAAGAAACAGCTGGCTGCTGCCAACCCTGTGGTGGGCTTCAACGTATATCGTGACGGCAAGAGGGTGAACGAGGCTCCGATGGATTCTGCACGCTTCACAGATAATGTGCCAGACTATGCAGACTATACCTATACGGTGACTGCCGTTCATCAGAATGGTCAGGAGTCTGCCCAGAGTGAACCTCTGAAGGTCACCGTTCCGGATATCCGCCTGTTGCCTTTCGAGGACGACTTCGACGACTGGACGCTCCATGCCGACAAGTGGACTACCGTGAACCTCGACAACAACAAGGAGAGCAAGTGGTCTATCGACTACTACGAGTATGGATTGGTTGACCCATCCGCTACCTACAGCTGGTCGGCTTTGACCAATTACAACCAGGCACTGGAGACCCGCGAGCTGAATACTCCAAACAAGGACAATACCTATCTGCGCTTCAACCTGCGTCTCCGCAACAGTGAGCAGACCAATGTTGACTACATGGAGGTAGAGTTTAGCTGCGATGGCGGAAAGACCTGGGAAGGTCTCGATGTATTTGACAACTACTCTGGTGGCTTCGACTGGACAACTTATACCTATCCTATCGGTGAATATCTGAGCAATAACCTGTTCAAGATCCGTTTCCGTGCGCATGGCGACGATGCCAAGTGGATTAACTATTGGTACGTAGATGACGTGAAGGTATGGAACCCGGTTTGGGCGAAGGGACAGCTGAGTGTCAAGACTCCATCTGGCACCATCTCCAGATGTCCTGTTACCCTGACTGGCGATAACGGCGCTGTAATCAGCGAGACTACCGATAAGAATGGTGTGCTCAAGCTCGACCAGATAGAGGAGGGTACTTATACCGTAAGTATCATCCGTGAGGGCTACAACGAGTATAAGGGTACATGGACCGTCAAGGCCGATGGTACCAACAACTTCACAGCCAATCTGGAGGCTCCAAAGGTAGCGCTTTCTGCCAACACCGTGAGTGCAGACCTGGAGGCTGAGGCTAACATCACCAAGAACTTCACCATCAAGAACGAGGGTAACGGTCCTTTGACCTGGTATCTCAAGGAGAATGCCAACAAGGGCACCGGCGACATCTCTCACCGCTGGGAGACCATGCCGTCATGGAACACCTCCGGCGACTTGCAGAAGTCTATCGCCTTCGATGGTGAGTATTACTATACCACCTCTTCCATCGAGTTGGGTAAGTTCTGGAAGTACGATAAGAACGGTAAGTTCATCGAGCAGTTCTCTATCCCTGAGATGTATTACAAGCTCTACGACCTTGCCTTCGACGGCCGCTATTTCTACGGCAGCGACTGGTCTAACCGTATCTTCAAGCTCGATTTCGACAACCGCCGCATCGTGGATATCATCACCGTGGGTGGTGTTTCCGACCTGAAGATTACCCACTGTACCTACGATCCTGTCTACGACGGCTTCTGGATTGGTACCTTTACAACCATCGGATTGGTTGACCGTAAGGGTAAGTTCATCCGTAAGATGTCTGCCTTGACTTCTGATGGCAACATCGCTGTATATGGTTCTGCCTACGATGACGTAACTCCTGGAGGTCCATACCTCTGGTTGTCTGATATGACTGCCGTGTCTTCAGATAAGTTTGATAAGCTGCAGCTCCGTCAGTATGACATCGCCAAGGGTACCCTGACCGATGAGAAGCACGTATTGACCGATGTTCCTGGTTATGTACTGGGTGGTCAGACCACCGGTCAGAACTATGTCTGCGGTCTGTTCTCTTCTATGGATGTAGTTCCAGGCAAGCTGGTTCTGATGGGAACTCTCAACCAGAGTCCTAACCTGGTATTCAGCTATACCCTGGCAGAGACCAACAAGTGGCTCAACCTCTCTCCTAAGCATGGTACGCTGGAGCCGGGTGCCGAGCAGGTAATCAACGTAGGTCTCGATGCCTTGGAGGCAAAGAATGGTGACAGCTATGCTACAACAGCTACTCTGTTCACCAACCCAGAGTTGGAAGCACAGAACATCAGCTTCAAGCTGAATGCTACATCTGAGTCTTCTACTCCACGTCCGATGAGCTTGAAGGCTGCGCCTAAGGCTGCTTCTACCGTCCTCACATGGGCTAAGGGCAATGGTGCTGCCGTGGCAGATGGATATAATGTATATCGCAACCACGTGAAGGTGAATGCTGCTCCAGTGAAGGAGATGCAGTTCACGGATACCAAGCTGGTTTACGGCAAGTATTCTTATCAGGTGACAGCGGTTTACAATGGCAAGGAGTCGGCAAAGAGCGATTCTGTAGTAGCCTTCGTCAACGAGGGCGCTCAGTATTATGCTCCTCTCAACCTCACTTCAAGCATCAAGAACAACAAGAATGTTCACCTGAACTGGGATTCTCCATTGGTAGAGGCTGCTCACCGTGACACCATGAGCTGGGCTACCGGCAAGCACGAAGATGAGCTGGGTCTGGCTTCAGGCGGTTACTTCTTCGCTGGTGCCAAGTGGGATGCTGAGGATTATATTCCTTACCGCAACAAGAAGGTTTCTTCTGTTTCCATCCAGTTGGTTAACACGGTTACCTATCTTGCACCTCGTATCTATGAGGATGGCAACATCATCTACAGCAAGAAATATAGAGGCGAAATCAAGTATGACGGTTCATTCACCGATATTCCATTGGATAAGGATATTATCCTGAAGCCAGGACATTCTTATATCTTCGCATTCCAGATCATGAACGATGCGGATGTACATCCTCTGAGTCTTGATGACAGCAAGGCTGTTGACGGCAAGGGTAACCTGCTCTCTGTGGATGGCAAGACCTGGTTTACTGCAGCTGAGTCTGCCATTAGCGGTAACTTGAACATCCGTGTAAACGTGGCTCCTAACAGCAACGATACCGAGGCAACCCCTGTGGGTTATAACATCTATCGTGATGGTGTGAAGGTGAACAGCACTCCTGTGGCTGGTCAGTCATTCGATGACGTTCTCTCTAACGCAGGTACCTACAGCTATCAGGTAACATCTGTATATGCTGATGGCGGCGAGTCAGAGCTTGGCGGCAAGACTTCTGTTGAGGCTTATGCCATCGAGAACCAGACGGCTCCTCATCATCTGGATGCCACTGTAACCCGCAACCGCGACATCTCACTCCGTTGGGATGCTCCTACCGTTTCAGAGATGTCAATCCCTGCAGATGTGGCTAAGCGTCCTGTAACAACCGATGCAGCTATGCCTGAGTTCGTAAGAGAATTCGACGGTGCGAAGTCTTCTATGGCTGTGGCTACCGACGGCAAGTACATCTATACCTCTATATATAACGAGGATGGTAGAATCGACGTTTACTCTATGGATGGCAAGAAGGTGAAGAGCTGCGTGGTAAGCGATATCGACGGTATCCGCAACCTGGCTTACGATGGTCAGTATCTCTATGCAGGCGACTACAGCACCAAGATGCATGTCATCAATCCTGTTACCATGAAGTTGATGAAGAGCATCGATATCTCTGAGTACTCACGCCACTTGGCTTACATCCCAACACTGGATGGCGGCAAGGGCGGCTTCGAGGTTGGTGACTGGGAGAGCAGCATCTACATGGCTAAGGATGGCAGCAAGTTGGCTACAGGTCCTGTCCTGAAGGGTGCTTCCGGCACAGCTTACTACGATGGCAAGCTCTATGCTTTCGAGCAGGGCAATGAGGCGAATGCCTATACCATCGGCATCTATGATATGGCAAGCGGTGAGCGTGTAGGCTCGCTCGATATGGGCAAGTATCTTGAGATTGACAACATCTCTTCTTACAAGGCAGGTGGTATGTCTTCGTTCGTATCTCCTGAGGGCATCACTTACATGTTGCTCGCTCTGCAGCGTCAGGGTAAGGCTACCAAGTTCATCGTTCTGGATATGGGCGGCTTGAACACAGTGGCAGGTTACAATGTATATCGCAATGGCGAGAAACTGAATGGCGAACCTCTTACCCGCCGTTTCTATCAGGAAACCGTGAGCCAGGAGGGTAATTATGACTACAGCGTAGAGACCGTTTATATTGATGGTACTACTTCGGCTAAGTCGGCTGTTGCTAACGCTACTATCGTGGCTTCTGGTGAGGCTAAGGTTCCTGAGAATGTACAGGCTGTGCAGTCAACCTACGGTTACAACGTGCTCCTCTCGTTTAAGGATCCTGATATGTACAAGGCTGCTGCTTCTGTGAACTCATTCGAGTCTTCTGTAGATGGTACAGAGGTATTCGGTGCTGAGGGCGAGAGCTACAAGTCAAACTGGATGGTAAGTTCCGACTACTCATTCGATGGCAGCAAGTCGATTGTTGCCGGTCAGAAGGCTGAGGCATTCGGTGTTGTAAAGGCAGAGAATATGAAGTATGTTCGTCTTGCAGCAAGAAATGCTGATGACCATAAGGGTAATGGTACATTCGATATCTATTATTCTGTAGGTGGTACTCACCGTGACAACTTCATCCGTCTGCAGACTGTGACAACCACAGAGCAGTGGCAGGATGTGATGTGCGAATTGCCTGAGGGTACAGAGTACATCGGCTTGGCTAAGGCTGCGGGTAATCCAGACCAGTATATCGACGGTGTAAGCTTCTACAAGGAGGCACCTCAGACCGACTGCTACGGATTCGATATCTATCGCAACGGCGAGAAGATTACCGCATCTCCAGTACAGGGCATCTCTTATGTAGACCACAACCTGCTGATTGGTCATTATGATTATCAGGTGAAGCTGGTTACCAAGAACTCTGCCGAGAGCGAGTTGAGCGATGCAGTGAGTCTCGATCTCTATTATGACAATGGTAGTCTGGCTCCAACCACCCTTCGTGTGGAGAACAATGGAGACAGCAGAAACCTGACCTGGCAGACTCCTGCCCTGGGTGAGCCTATCTACTTGCGTTGGCACAATGGCAACTGCTACGATGCAGCCGGTCAGCCTAACGGTGGTGCCTTCTTCGCAGGAGTCAACTGGTTTGCTGAGGATTTGAAGGAATACGGTCATCTGGCATTGAGCGATGTAGAGGTTTACATCAATCAGATTCCTGATGCTCTCTATGTATTGGTATATCAGAACAACACGTTGGTTCGCCAGCAGTTTGTTCCAAGCCTGAAGGAGTATGCCTTCAATACCATTCATCTTGACGAGCCACTCCCAATCGACCCTACCAAGAGTCTCCGTGTGGCAGTATATGTAGAGCACAATAAGATTACAGTGCCTCTGGGTTACGATAAGGGCCCTGCTCGCAGTGGTCGTGGCGACCTTTATTCTTCTGATGGTATCTCATGGAGTACGATGGAGGATTCTGGTGCTGATATCGATGCCAACTGGAACATTTCCATCGGTTTGAGCCCATACGCTCCTGCCAACTCAATGAAGGCAAGAAAGCAGGGTGCAGAGGTTCTCACATTCAAGCCAAAGGCGAATGCATCTGCTGCATCATTGAAGGTGGCTCATGTGGTACAGGGCGCAACTTCTCAGAAGAATGCCTTCCTGGGTTACAATGTTTATCTGAATGGTGACAAGTTGAACAACAGCTATATCTCTGGTAATTCATACACAGATAAGTCTTCTGTGGTTGGCAATTATCTTGAGTATCAGGTAGCAGCCGCTTATTCTGTTACGGGTGAGCAGTATTCTAACAAGGTAACTCTTGTTGTTACTGGCATTGATGGTGTAACAGCCGATAAGCTGAAGGTTACAGTTGCTGGCAGCACATTGCGTATCGTGGGTGCTCATACAGGCGACAAGGTAGCTGTTTATGCTGCTGATGGCAAGATGGTAGCCCATAGCGTTGTTACAGATGATTACGTTCAGAACATTTCATTGTCATCATTGACAGCCGGCACATACATTGTGAAGGTAGGTCATGATACCGTGAAGGTTCGTGTATCTCGCAGATAAGATTCGGAAATAGATAGATTCGGGAATAAAACTTTTCGGATATAGATAGATTCGGAAATAAATCTTTTCGGATATGAATAATTAAAAAGGGTGCGTCATGTATTTTTTGACGCACCCTTTTTTTATCACCTTGCTCCTTTAAGCCGGAATATGGTAAAGTAGGTTAAAAGTAATATAAAGAACGTGAGGAAGTTTGTTTCGTTGCCTGATTTTTATTACTTTTGCCCCATAATTATGGACTCAAGTGTGGAAAATGTGGAGATTTACACAAAAGAGGTACCAAAAATGTGTAAAACTCCACATTTTTCCCACTTCAATAAAAATAAGGGTATGTTTAACAGAACGATTATTCACGAATTGAAGCAATGGAAAGAGCGCAAAGACCGCAAGCCATTGATGATGCTGGGAGCTCGACAAGTAGGCAAGACATCGGTGCTGAAGAAATTTGGAGAAGACAGCTTTGAGCATTGTGCTTATTTCAGTCTTGATGAAGAAGAGGGCGTTTGCGACATCTTTCGCAAGACCAAGAACCCGCAGCAAATCATCGAGCAGTTGTCGTATCTTACCTCTGAGCCAATCTTGCCTCACAAGACTTTGCTTATCCTTGATGAGATACAGGATTGTCCGGAAGCCATTAGTGCCATGAAATATTTCTGCGAAAAGACCCCCGAATATGCTGTGGCCTGTGCCGGTTCGCTTCTGGGATTGGCTTTTGGCCATCAGGGCTTTTCGTTTCCGGTGGGAAAGGTGGATCACATGAACATGTATCCCGTTACATTTTCAGAATTTCTGGAACAGCGTGATGCCGGACTCTATCAATATTATATGTCGATAGATAGTCTGGAACCGCTTCCCGATGTGTTTTTCGACCGTCTCTCGCAAGCTTTTACCGCCTATCGCATTTCTGGAGGAATGCCGGCAGCGGCGATGAAGATGATAGAGAAAGACTTGAATGGTGTGGAGACTACGCTTCGTAATATTCTGCAGGATTATTCCCTGGATTTTGTGAAGCATGCCACGCCTCTGCTTGCCAATAGGATTTCGCATGTCTGGCGGTCATTGCCGTCACAGTTGGCAAAGGAGAACAGGAAATTTGTTTATCAGCTGGTCCGTCCTGGTGCGAGAGCCCGTGAATACGAGGATGCACTTACCTGGCTTCAGAATGCAGGATTGATATACAAGGTAGGTTTGTGTTCTACTCCGCAGGTGCCATTGAAATCTTATGAAGATTTGAGCATCTTCAAGATTTACAGTCTTGATGTGGGCTTGTTGCGGGTTCTTGCAGGGTTGAGTCCTGAAGCATACATGAGTGATAATCCAATCTTTAAGGAATACAAGGGTGCTTTGGCAGAGAACTATATTCTTCAGAGTCTGGTGGCTAATGGCATCAGATGTTCTCATTATTGGGCTTCAGGAAATACGGCGGAAGTAGAGTTCATCGTTCAGCGTGGTTTGGATGTGATTCCTATGGAGGTGAAGTCGGGAACAAGTGTTACCGGGCGCAGTTTGATAGAGTATAACAGGAAGTATTCTCCCCGTCTTCGCATCAGATATTCCATGCTTAATCTCAAGCAGGATGATACCTTTATCAACATCCCTCTTTTCCTGGCGGATAGAACTGAGCAATTGATAGGATATGTGCAGTAGGGAATATGGTAAAGTAGGTTAAAAGTAATATAAAGAACGTGAGGAAGTTTGTTTCGTTGCCTGATTTTTATTACTTTTGCCCCATAATTATGGACTCAAGTGTGGAAAATGTGGAGATTTACACAAAAGAGGTACCAAAAATGTGTAAAATCTCACATTTCCCCACTTCAATAAAAGAAAAGGATATGTCTAAGATATTGCAGCCAAATGGAATCAAAGAAATACCCTATGGGGTATCTGATTTCACCGTCATGAGGGATGAAAATCTTTATTATGTAGATAAGTCGATGTACATACCTACATTGGAGAATGAAGGACGCTTTTTGTTCTTCATTCGGCCTCGCCGTTTTGGAAAAAGCCTGTTTATCAGTATGCTCAAGTCTTATTATGACTGCAATACAACTCCAGAGCAATTCAATAGATGGTTTGGAGATTTGTGGATAGGACAGCATCCTACCCGTTGGCAAGGTAAGTATCAGATACTTCACCTTGATTTTTCGAGTGTTGGTGGAAAAATAGAGGATGTCGAAGTAGAGTTCGACCGGTATTGCCGTGTAAAGTTTGATAGCTTTGTGGATATCTATCGCGATCATTATTCACCGGAGTTCATTCAGAAGGTGTATGAGGCGCCGAATGCCAACACGAAACTTATCTTAATCAATGACGAATCTCAGAAGTTGGGACTCCAGAATTATCTGATCATTGATGAGTATGATAACTTTACGAATACGATTCTCAATGAGAAGGGAGAAGATGTGTATCATGCCATCACTCATGCCGATGGATTTTATCGTGATGTATTCAAGAAGTTTAAGGGTACGTTTACCCGTATTTTCATGACGGGTGTAAGTCCGGTGACTCTTGATGATGTGACTAGTGGCTTTAATATTGGCTGGCACATCTCTACCAAGAAGGCTTTCAATCAAATGCTTGGCTTTTCTCTGGAAGATGTTCGTAAGATGTTCGTCTATTTTAAGAGTATGGGCAAGTTGCCTGCCGATTGCGACATTGAGTGGATGATTAATGATATGAAGCCCTGGTATGACAACTATTGTTTTGCCGAGGGGGCTTTGAATACACAAAGCAAGGTATTCAATTGCGACATGGTGGTTTATTATCTTCGTAATTATATAAACGAGGGAAAGGCGCCCAAGGAAATGATTGATCGTAACACGAGGACCGACTATAGCAAGATGAAGAAACTCATTCAGCTTGACAAGCTTGATGGCAATCGCAAGAGTATCATTAAGACGATAGCCGAAACGGGTGAAATCGTAGCTCACCTAGAGGAGAGTTTTTCAGCCTACCAGTTGACGGACCCGAATATATTTCCAAGTCTGTTGTTCTATTATGGCATGCTGACAATTAAGGGCACTCGTGGCGACCGAATGGTCTTAGGGATTCCTAACAATAATGTTCGCAAGCAGTATTATGATTATCTCAAGGAGATGTTTGAGGAGAAGTCGCCTATTGATACGTCTAAACTCGATGATTGTTTTTACGACATGGCCTATGAAGGCAAATGGCAAGAAGGACTGACGTTCCTTGCAGAGTCTTATGCTAAGGTTTCTTCAGTGCGTGATGGTATAGAAGGGGAGAGGAATATACAAGGCTTCTTTATGGCATATCTGAATCTTTGCAATTACTATATTACAGCACCTGAGTTAGAGTTGAATCATGGTTTTTGCGATTTCTTCTTATTGCCTAATTTGGCTCATTATGCAGTAAAGCATAGTTACATCATAGAACTGAAGGTGTTGCCAAAGAAGGATTTCTCTGCTCTTTGTGAAGATAGAAAAACAACGAAGGCTGAGGCTCAATGGAATGAAGCCGTTGCTCAGATTCATCGCTATGCTGAAGCTCCTAGAGTTAAGGCTTTGCGTCAGGATACCCTACTCCATAAAATTGTAATGCAATTTGAAGGTTGGGAATTGAAGAGAATAGAGGAGGTGGAGTAAGAGTACGGAATCCGCCGGGACGCCTAGCGGGAATATATTTAGCCTTAAGGAAAAAAATATTTAGCCTTAAGGAAAAATATAATTAGCCTTAAGGCTAATTATATATGAGGGTGTGCCATGGACTTATGACACACCCTCTTATACTTTGTAGTTTTTTAAAAAGGAAAGAGGTTTACCCCAGTTTTTTATTGGTTCAGCTTCTCCTTCAGTTCCTTCACGCGATCGCGGCTAACCTCAAATTCTATGTTCGGAAATCTGCGAAGTTTGAGGATAAGCTTAGCATTCCATGTACTTTCTATCTTGACGATGTCCTCGATATTGATGAGGTATTGTCGGCTACAGCGAAAGAACATCTTGGGATCCAGTTCATTCTCCAGCTCATTCAAACTCTCGGGGATGTTCATGGATGAAGTGTCGCTCAAGTGGGCAATGGCTCCCTTGCCGTCTACCTCCAGGTAGCTGATAGCAAAACTGTTTACTATCTGAAATTGATCACCTTTTGGTATTAGGAATCGCTCACGGTATTGCTTGGCAGGAGGCTGAAGCATGGCAAGGATTTTGTCAATCTCGTTTTCTGGAGATAACATTTTCTTGGCTTTCTCTAGAGCTTCTCTAAGTTCTTCTTCTTCCACAGGCTTCTGTACGTAGGCAATGCCGTTGCTCTTGAAGGCTTTAAGCGCATACTCATCGTAGGCGGTGACGAAGATTACTGGCATCTTGGGACGTACCACCTCAAAGGCATTGAAGCAGGTGCCACCATTGATCCGTACGTCGGAGACGAGTAGATCGTAGTGCTCCTCATTCTGCAACGTATCTCTTAATTCTGCTACATTAGTAATTGGACCTGTTATGTCATAGCTGGCATCTATCTTTAAGAGCATCTTCTTGAGATAGTTGTACATTCGCTTTTCGTCTTCTACGATTAATATTTTTATTGCCATGTTTTGTTTCCCTTTTTTGTATTATTACATTTGTGCCCCTTTCGTATTATATAACTTGATTTTACACATATTATTGTGTATGTTACAATTATTTAAGTTCTTTTGTCTTCTTGACGATAGGTATCTGTACCGTGTAAGTAGTATCGGATTGCAATATGATAGGAATCTTGTCGGTGAGCAACTTGTATCGGTCGAAGAGATTCTTGATGCCGATGCCTGTTCCTTCTTCCTTGCTATATCCGATTTTCGTATAAGGGGCAAGCTCATTACTTACACATACGAAGTCATCATCTCTATAGATTCGGATGTGTAGCGGATGTTCCTCAGAGTGCTGGTTGTGCTTTACGGCATTTTCTACCAGAAGCTGAAGACTGAGGGGAAGTATCAATTCCTCGTCATCGTGGCAGATGTTGCTGGCAATATCAAATACGAAATGATTCTTATATCTCATTTCTATATGTTTGCAATAGTCTTTTATGAATCGCATACCTTCTCGTAAGGTAATGGAGTCTTGGTCAAGATGTGCCACGATGTATTTATAGATGCGGGAGAGTCGGGAAGTGAAGTCTAGCGCCTTTTGAGGATCCTCTACAATGATGCCCGACAGTGTGCCAAGGCTATTGAACATAAAGTGAGGGTCGAGTTGTAATTTCAGGGTGTTGAGTTGTGCACGTGCCGTCTTCTCTCTTTCGCTTTTTATTTCCTCAGTCAGCGTTATTTTTTCTTCATTTCTTTGCTTGATGATATTTCCACAGGCTTGAATGATAGAGACGGATGATACCAGAATACATAAGATGAGGTGGATGTAAAAACCATCTGTTTCATATTTTACTCCTCTTATTGTCAGTTCAATCCATAGGCAAATTGGAATACATATTGACCATGTAATCAGGCAGAATATCAATATTTTGTTGATAGTGATATCTCCTTGCAAGAACTTTTTGGTAGTAAAAAGGCATGATTGGTATGTGAGTACGCCAAGTGCTCCAAATTCTATGTAATAACCCCAGATATTAAAGATATCCCACCAAAAGTTATTTTCACTGGATATATTCTTACCACTTATGTAGAGGTAAAGGATATATAACATAGTTGCAGCTAGAGAGAGTCTATTATTGCCAGGCTGGCTGCAGAAATTAATCAGTTTAACGAAGAATTCTTTTCTTGTCATAGCTTCTTTTTTCCTGCAAAAGTACGAAAAAAAAGTCAGTCGGCAAACTCTTGTGCCGTTGAATCGTCATATTCATGGTGCGAATGGGTAAATATAGGGGATTAATCGTGAGTTTCAGTCTTTATACGGCTTACGATAGCATAATGACGGTTGGGAGTACAAAAATGACGAGTCGTGGAAATGTGATTTTGCTGGCAAAAATAAAACAGATACCTTTGCACCAGTAAAAAAAAGTATTAATCATTTAAAACGATTGCGATTATGAAAAAGATTATGTTTTTATTTAGTATGATGTTTACCATTATGTTGGTGATGTCATCTTGCTCTGCAGAAGAGCCAGAGTTGTCGGAGACTATTGCTGTAAATCAGATTAATAGTCTTACTGTAAAAAAGTTACAGAAGTATAAGGAAGTGTTGATGGCACAGAAACCTTTAAACGGTAAGGATTTTAAGAGTGAAGTAGATAAACAAATGGTTATTCTCAACAGTTTTGTCAGAAATGGTCAGTTTGATGTGGATAACTACATGAAAGCGAACCCCATTGGTGATGTGAAGGTGGAGAATGCCATTAAGGAATACTTTAAACTTTTCACTACTTATCCCGAAAATGTTGATGATTTAGTAAGAATTACCAATGATTATATTGAAAATATTGAGTTGAACAATGAGTTTAATGAAGATTAAAAGGCTATCTTGCGAGTGTAGTGTGAAAAGTGACACTGCACTCGCTTATACTTTGTAGCCTTAAAAGGGGGTAATTCTATCTTTTTTTTATTATTTTTCCGTTTTTTCTTACTAAAATTCCGAAAAGTTGCATATTTTTGCAGATTTTATACAAAAAAAGATAATATTTCATATTTTTATTGTAATTTTGCAGCCGATATCACAATATTACATAATAATTTTAAATTAAGACGAGAAATTATGGAAAAAAGACTCTCGCTCTTCTTTGTTTGTCTCTTGATGAGCATCGGAGCTGCGTTTGCCCAGATTGACGTATCTGGAACCGTAATATCTGCGGATGACAATGAACCGGTTATCGGTGCCTCTGTTCTGATTTCAGGAGGAGCTGCCAGTAAGGGTACAGTCACGGATATTGACGGTAACTTTAAGCTGAATGTTCCTAACGGAACTAAACTCGTGTTTAGCTACGTGGGAATGAAAAGTCAGACATTGGCTGCTACTGCCAACATGAAGGTAGTGCTTCATCCGGAAGCACAGTTGCAGGAAGTGGTTGTGACTGGTTTGCAGAAAACAGACCGACGTTTGTTTACCGGTGCTACCGACCGAGTAAACGCAGAGGAAGCTAAATTGAATGGTGTTGCCGACATCAGCCGTTCTTTGGAGGGTCGTGCTGCCGGTGTATCTGTGCAGAACGTGAGTGGTACCTTTGGTTCTGCTCCTAAGATCCGTGTGCGTGGTGCAACATCTATCTATGGTTCTTCCAAGCCTCTCTGGGTTGTGGATGGCGTTATCATGGAGGATGTATCCGACGTGAGTGCAGATGATTTGGCTTCTGGTGATCCGGAGACCCTGATCTCTTCTGCCATCGCAGGATTGAACTCTGATGATATCGAAAGCTTCCAGATTCTGAAGGACGGTTCCGCTACATCTATCTATGGTGCGCGCGCGATGGCAGGTGTCATCGTCGTTACTACCAAGAAGGGTAAGCAGGGACAGGCTCATCTGAACTACACCGGTGAGTTTACTACCCGTCTGATTCCATCTTACGGCAATTTCGATATTCTCAACTCTCAGGACCAGATGGCCATCTACAAGGAGTTGAGGGATAAGGGATGGCTCAATCTTTCTGATATCCTCAATGGCAGCGACTATGGTGTATACGGAAAGATGTATGAGCTGATCAATACCTACAACAGCACCACTGGTATGTTTGGTCTCGCCAACACCCAGGAGGCTCAGAATGCCTACCTGCAGCAGGCGGAGTATCGCAATACCAACTGGTTTAAGCAGCTTTTCTCTTCTGCCATCATGCAGAACCACTCTGTTAGCTTGAGCGGCGGTACCGAGAAGAGTAACTACTACGCTTCACTTTCTGCCATGGTTGACCCAGGATGGTACAAGGACAGCAAGGTGAACCGTTATACCGTGAGCATGAATATGACCCATCATATTCTGGATAATCTCTCTGTCAACCTGATTGGTGGCGGTTCTTACCGTAAGCAGAAGGCACCAGGTACACTGGGACAGGATGTGGACGTGGTATCAGGTCAGGTGAAGCGTGACTTCGATATCAACCCATACTCTTACGCCCTGAACACATCACGTGCGCTGGATCCTTATACTTATTATCATGCCAACTATGCAGCATTCAACATCCTGCATGAACTGGAGAGCAACTACATCGACCTGAACGTGGCTGATGCCAAGTTCCAGCTGGAGCTGAAGTGGAAGCCTTTCAAGGATCTGGAACTCTCTACACTGGGTGCCGTCAAGTATAGCACTTCTTCGCAGGAGCACAACATTCTGGAGGATTCAAACCAGGCGTTGGCTTACCGCGCCATGGACAACTCGTTGATTCGTGATGCCAACAAGCTGCTCTTCACTGACAAGGACGACCTCTATGCCCTGCCAGTATCCGTGTTGAAGCAGGGTGGTATCTATCAGCGCACAGAGAACCGTATGTTGGACTATGACTTCCGTGCCACAGCCAACTACAACCATACTTTTGCGCAGAAGCACATCGTCAACCTCTTTGGTGGTCTTGAAACTACCGGCATCAGCCGTAACCGCAGTTGGTTTAACGGTTGGGGTATGAACTACCGTGGTGAGACAGCTTACTTTGAGTATCTCTATTTCAAGAAGTTGGACCAGGAAAACTCCAACTACTACAGCCTGCGCAACACCGATTCACGTAGTGCCGCATTCTATGCCAATGCAACCTATTCCTTCAACGGAAAGTATGTTGTGAACGGAACAGTCCGCTATGAGGGTTCTAACCAGATGGGTCGTACTACCAAGGCACGTTGGATGCCTACATGGAACGTGTCTGGTGCCTGGAACGTACACGAGGAGAGCTTCTTCCCTAAACTCAAACCATTGTCAAGCCTCACCTTCCGTGTGTCTTACAGTTTGACAGGTACTCCTCCTGATGCATCTTACTGCAGTGCGCTCACCAAGCTCTCGATGAATACTCCTTACCGTCCTACAACTACCGACAAGGAGTTGGGATTCGTAGTGGCAGCACTCGGTAACGATGAGCTTACCTATGAGAAGAAGAACGAGTTCAACTTCGGTGTGGATGCAGGTTTCTTCAATAACCGTCTGAACGTGACATTCGATGTATATCAGCGTCGCAACTTCGATGAGATTGCTCCTGCCGTTCACCAGCTTTATGGCAAAGCCTATGCCAATGTGGGTTCCATGAAGTCATGGGGTGAGGAGTTGAGCATCTCTTCTACCAACGTGAAGA
>ERZ1026776.343-NODE-343-length-33626-cov-101.366179_pt1 | contig 33626 bp, 23 predicted proteins | sample MGYA00380125_ERZ1026776 | MGnify/ENA primary metagenome ERZ1026776 (study PRJEB33269, sample SAMEA4719761) | human gut metagenome | biome: human-associated habitat; feature: organic feature; material: feces | place: Cameroon | collected 2013-10 ...
AGAGAACAAGAGCGCTGTAGCCAGCAACATGGCTTTTCCAAATATATTTTTCATTGCTATTTTTCTTATTAATTATTCATATTTCCATGTCATGGTGTTGAGGTCGGCGGTAACGGTAAACTCTGTTGCACCATTCTCATCGCCAAACCAGATATCCCAAGCACCATCAGCAGAAGTTAACTTGAACTGCTCTCCATCGGCACCATACCAGGTCTGCTTGTCGTCCTTGTTCTCTCCTACGTAGATGAAGCGGAACTGCTCCCATGAAGAAGGCTTGTACTTGCAGGTATAAACACCATCGCTTACCTTATTCATTACGGCAAGAAGGGTGTTGCCATCCTTAGAGAATATGCAGAGAGTATTGCTTGCCTCTGGTTCCGGAGTTGTCTGATCGCCCTCAACGATGGTATATTCCAACTGGCTGTGCTCACCAACCTTCACGGTTACGGTATAAGTACCCGCCTTGGCTATATTCACGCTGCCAGCACTTTCAGAGTCTGTCATCTTGCCATCAGCCAAAGTATAGTTCATTATCTTGGCGACAGGAGTTCCCTTATCACCCGTGCTCTTATTATACTCTGCTCCATCGGCAACAATACTGATAGGTGTATTATCTGCCGTAGTCTCGATAACCTTTACCCAAGCATAGTTAGGACCGTCATATTTCATCTCCTCACCATTTACTTTCATCGACTTAATGAGAGTAGCATGGAACAGTTTCTCTTCTGACTTTGTATCAAGGACGGTATAATAAATACCCGCAGGCTCTGGGAACCAGATATTACAATGAGTCTCTGTTTTATCCAATACAGCATAAGGCTTGTCGCCAGTATCGTTATTTCCCCAAAGAGTTCCATCATTCTCCTTACCCCAGCAGTTGAGCCAAGAAGAGACATTCATATAGCCGGAATAAACTCCATCAGAATTAGGAGAATAGAGATAGGTAAGCACCTGATCCTTACCCTTATTCAAGATGTTGATGTAGCTCATATCAATGAGGTATGGAGTAACCTTAACCTGGCAGACATTGCTGTAAAGGGAATCGAGATTGCTGCCCATCTGACTCTTGATACGGAAATAGAGAGATGAACTTACATCGGGAGTCAAACCGAGATCCTTGGCTGCTGCATTGAGGTCAGCACCGGTGAAAGCCTTGGAAAGGGCGGTTACGGAGTATTCCTTTACTGAAGCGAAGTTCTCAGAGGCTGATGCCTGAAGATAAGTCTTCAGTACGCCGCTGCCCGCAGGCTTGGTTTCATCACTCGAAAGCAAGGTAGGATTCTGCCAAGCCAACGAGAGGACTACGTCCTTACTCTTGTCAACAGACAGCACCACATCAGATGCCGATGCCATCAGACCGGATGCCTCGAAGCCATCCAGATATATCTTGTCGCCACTCTCGTCGCAACTCACCAGGGCGGTGAGTGCGCAGAGAAGCATCATCAGGTTTCTAAATATCTTTTTCATGTTGTTGTAAGCTTTATAATTTAACATTTAACACTTAACACTTAACATTATCATTAATAATTGTCGTTATGAAGATTTGGATTTGCGGTAAGCTCAGTGTTAGGGATTGGATAGATGTTGTACTTGCTATCCACTGCCTGTCCGTCGTGGACACCACCCTTCCACTGCCAAATGTACTTATTGGTTGTGAACTGACCATAGCGAATCAGGTCGGTACGGCGATAACCTTCATGATAAAGCTCACGGGCACGCTCATCGAGGATGAACTGGAGGAAGGCATCGTCATCAGCAAAATTGCTTGACCATACATCAGAAGTATTGGAACGTTCACGTACCTTGTTAATCCAATAGATGGCACCCTTCTTACGGGAATCACTTTCAGCATCGCTACCACCAGCCCAGTCGTCCCATTCCTTCTTGTCTTTAACAGTACGAACCACACACTCGGCATACATCAGATAAACATCAGCTAAACGGAAGAGAGGGAAATCGGTATCCACACCTGCATCTCCTGTATTGGATGCTGTGCTACCATCATCCTTCAGGTTGCTCCACTTCTCTGAGAGATAACCGGCGGTTTCTGTAGTCATGTCGGAAATATCCTTGCTCTGACCATTGGTGAAGAACTTGCAACGCTGGTCACCACTGCCATCGATATCGGTCTGTGTAAACTTATCCACGAACTCCGGACGGAGACGGAATTCACTCCAACCGGCAGTTACACCATAATCGGCTACATTCTGGTTGGCATTCGACATACTTACCTGTCCACAAACCAGATAGGTTGAAGCACCCCAGCTTACAGTATGTTCAGCACTTACCGGCAAAGCAAAGATAATCTCGTTGGTACGCTTATCATTATCGGCATTGAAGAGCTTGCTGTAATCAGACTCCAGAGAGTAACCCATGTTCATTACCTTCTCACAAGCCTCCTTGCACTCGGCATACTTAGCCACACCGGTATAAACCTCGCTGTTCAGATAAAGCTTGGCAAGCAAGGTATAAGCAGCACCCTGAGAAGCCTGACCATAAGGACAGGTAGATGCTGGAAGCATATCGCCTACGCAATCCTTCAACTCGCTCTCGATATAATCGAATGTCTGCTGTGGAGTATAACGTGGAGGAATGAAGCTACCCACAGGGTCATTTTCTGTCACCATCGGAATGTTACGATAGAAATCGAGAGCATGGTAATAGAACAGAGCACGCATAAAACGGACTTCTGCCTTATACTCCTTCAGCTTCTCTGCATCAGCACCAGAGAAACTGGCACTGTTGGCATTGCGGAGGAACTCATTGCAGAGAGCGATGTTGTAGTAGATGCGATAATACATATCTGAGATCCAAGCATCGTTGGCATCCCAAGAGAGATAAGTAAGCCCCGTAGTCTGCTCACCTGTCAGCCAGGTAGAGGCAAATTCATCGGTACCACACTCCTGCATATTGATAAACATACGCATGTAATCGAAACCACTTCCGCTGTTCAATACGGATTCCATATCCTTATTATCGCCGCCCTTGCCCTGACCGCTGGTCACCATGGCAGCATAAATCTTGCCCAGCACAGCCTCGTAATTGGCAAGCGAGGTATAAACATTCTTGGAGGTTGTCTCCGTATGAGGATATTGGTCGAGATCGGAAACACAGCTGCTTGTGCCTGTCAGCACCGCTGTTCCCAACATCATACTATATAATATATTCTTAAGTTTCATTGTTATTTCTACTTTGAACGTTGAACTTTGAGCTTTATGATCTGTAAAGCCTCAATCTATTAACTATTAACTGTTAACTATTAACTAGAACTGAAGTCCGAGGCTTACTGAGTAAGTGCGAGGACGTGGATAGAATGAGTTGTCCATTCCGTTTGGCACCTCAGGATCTGTACCTGAGTAACCAGTGATGGTGAATACATTCTGTACCATCGCAGATACGGTGAGCGAAGCCCACTTGTTGATCTTGCCTACATTGTAACTCAAACTCAAGTTGTCGAGTTTCAGGAAAGAAGCATTCTCTACATAGTAATCTGAGAGATACTGACGGGTCTTGAAACCTGTCTTCAGGAAACTGGTGTTGAGATTGTTGAGCTGTGAGTTGTTGTAGCTTACTGTCTCAAAAGCACCTGTACTCATACCCATGCCGTTGTATACATAGTTGTCGATGTTGGCACGGAAACTCATACCGAGTGTCAGCTGCTTGTATCTCAAAGATGTACTCAAGCCCATAATGTACTTAGGGGCTGGAGAGTGATAGCGGTAGAGATCTGACTCATTGATTTCGCCATCGTTGTTGAGATCAGCATAAGCACCCTCGATTGGCTTGCCTGTCTTAGAGTCGTAGAGCTGATGATATACATAGAACATGTATGGCTCATATCCCTCTGAGAGTACCTGGAACTGGTAAGCATCGATAGATGGACCTACCTTCACGTTGGTCTGACTTCCACCCTTTGTGAGTGAGAGGTTCTTCACCTTCATGTTCTGCCAGGTAAAGTTGTAGCTCAGGTTCCACTCCCAATCCTTGGTCTGGATAGGGGTTGCGTTCAGAGAAACTTCGATACCCTTACTGTCTACATTACCTACGTTGGTAAGGATGGTCTTTGAGAAGTTGGTACCTGCTGCTGTTGGTACAGATGCCAACAGATCCTTGGTTTTACGGGTATAGAAATCGATGGCACCACCGATACGGCCATCCAGGAATCCGAAGTCAAGACCGAAGTTCCAGGAGGTTGTTGTCTCCCACTTCAAGTCTGATACGTATGCCTCAGGACGGTAGGTATTGATATACTGTCCGTTGATGAATGCTTCGGCACCTGCTACACTGTATGTATAAACCGGCAGATAATTGTAGTTGCCGATACCTTCCTGCTGACCGGTAACACCATAGCTGGCACGGAGCTTCAGGTTAGAGAGTACCTTCTGGTTCTTCAACCAAGGCTCTTCTGTCAAAGTCCAGCCCAAAGCAACAGATGGGAAAGTACCCCAACGGGTATCCTTAGAGAATCGGGATGAAGCATCACGACGAACGGTAGCCGTCAGGAGATACTTTCCATCGAATGAATAGTTGATACGTCCGTAATATGACAACATTACATGACGGTAATCTGATGCCTTTACGGTTGACAGGGTTGTGCCTGCCGCACTTTTGGTATAATAAAGAGGTGTAGTACTCTTCCAGTACTGATAGTCGTAACCGGCTGTCAGGTCTACATTACTCTTGATATCTTCGAAATACTTTGCATAGTTGGCATAGAGGGTAAGCAAGCGGTTCTCGTTCTTCTGAGGACCATACTTGTAATCGCTACCGCCCAAAGACTCATCCTTGTTGTAGCTCTGTGCTGCGTAGGCAGGAACATAAACGGTTCCATCACCCTTGGCATAGTCAGCACCCACTGTAGCGTGGAGCTTGAGATCTGGCAGGAAGTGAACCTTGTAATCTACATCCATCGAACCGATGAAGCGGCTTACCTTACTCTTTGAATCATACAGATCAACCAGACCGCGAGGGTTTCTTACACCGGCATTCACTGGATAGCCGTCAGCATCGAGTGCCTCGTTGTAACCACCATACTTGTCGTTGCCGGAATAAACCGGGATGGTTGGGTTGAATGTTGCGGCAGCCCATACGGCACCACCATTATTGAATGAGTTGTTATTGAGAGTTCCCTTGGCGTTGATGGTCAACTTCAGGTGATCCTGGAAGAAACTAGGAGTCAACACTACGTTACCTGTCCAGCGCTCTACATTGTCCTTGCGAACCAGACCGCTCTGGTTATAATAGCCTACAGACACACGGAAAGGCAACCATTTGTCGATGCTGCCGCTCACGCTGAGGTTATTATCGGTACCGAAGGCTGTGCGGTAAACCTCATCGTTCCAGTCGGTATTGGCAGTACCGAGCAATGACTTCTGGTTAGCACTACCATACTGGTTGATGACATTCACGAATTCATCACGGCTGAGCATATCCACCATCTGTGCACGGGTCTGGAGACTGTTGGTGGTATTGAAGTTCACCTTTACAGCACCCTGCTGTCCCTTCTTGGTGGTAATGATGATGACACCATTAGAAGCACGGGAACCATAGATGGCTGTAGAAGAAGCATCCTTCAATACTGTCATGCTCTCGATATCAGAAGGATTGATCATGCTGAGGAAGTTGCTGCTGTTACCAGAGATACCACCCTGCTCCAATGGCACGCCATCAAGCACGATAAGAGGGTCGTTGCTGGCATTCAGAGATGCACCACCACGCACACGGATGGTACTACCGGCAGAGGCAGAACCACTGTTGGACATAATCTGTACACCCGAAACCTTACCATTGATCAACTGTTCTGGAGAAGAAACAAGACCTTTGTTAAAGTCCTTCGATTTCACGGTAGCCACAGAACCAGTAAGGTCGCTCTTTCTCGCTGTACCATATCCGATGACCACGACATCAGCCAGCGCCTTGCTGTCGGATTCGAGTTTCACCTTCATATTGTCAGAGATAGAGAGTACCTTATCAATATAACCGATATAAGATACCTTGATCTTCTTGGCTGAAGAAGATACCTGAAGACTGAAGTTACCGTCAAAATCAGTAACCGTACCGCCCTTTTCGCCTTCCACCATAACAGTGGCGCCAATCAGAGCCTCACCATTCTGCGCATCAGTCACCTCACCTTTGATGGTTCTTGTCTGCGCCATGAGTTGCAGACATCCGATGACCAACAATGCCACGAGAAGCAAACTTCTCTTTGCTAAATTCTGGATTGCTTTCATTGTTTTACTTTTAGGTTGCGTTTTACGTTTAAATGCGTTTGCGTTTAAAATTGTTTCGGTTGCAAAAGTAGGGAAAAGAGGAAAAAACAGCAGACAGATTTCAGACAAAAATAAAGAAAAAACGGACAAAAGCAAATCTTTATCTAGCTTTTGTCCGTTTTGTCATTTAAAAAGCAGGAATCTTTATCGGATTCATACCTGATATCTCGTCGGTAAAAACTTTCCTGTTAGAAAATTACCTTATTCTTTAGAAAATTACCTTCTTCACGCTTACATGTCCATCATGGTTCACCTTCTTGACGATATTGATACCTTTCTGAGGTGCTGAAAGACGGGAACCTGCCAAATCATAATACTCTATGCGAGAGGAGCCGGTTTCTGATGCCTTTTCTGCAAGAGAGATGCCTGTAGTAGCACCTGACAATTCCTTTCCTTCTGCATCGTAGGTCTTAGCTGTGCTGTAGTTCTTGATGGCATGATCGAGTTCAGACATATCTACCGTAGGAAGTGCAGAGGTATAAGCCTTCCAGATTTCCACCTTACCTGCACCAGAATACTTCTCGCAGATAGCAGGAACATCCACCGTCTTGTCGAGATAATGCTGGGTGTAAGAGGATGTAGTTTGAGTAGGAACCCAATCTGTCTTGGTAACAGGAAGTGACTTGCTAATCTTAGCGCCATCAATATTTGTGTAACCTTCCATCAAGTTTTTACAGCCCTTGTAGATACAATCATAGCCTTCTGCCTTAGAGATATTCAAGCTACCACCTCTATCAGAGCGGATAGGCGACTTCGTGTCTTCGAAATAGCAACCTTCTTCGTATGCCACAGCTCCTGTACGGATATCCCAGCCATCCTCGCAGCCACGCATATAGTTATTATAATAATGTACATGACCACCACGCTGGAGAGGAAGACGGGAGCCTTCGATCTGATCAAAGAAATTATGATGGAAAGAAATGGTACGGCAGTTCTCATAAATATCAGAATCACCCTTACCCCACAAACAGCTCTTGTCATGGTCGTGGAAATAGTTATAACTGAATGTCATCCACTGCACATTGTTCTTGCAGTCGAGCAAACCATCATAGCGGTCTTTATTGGCAGCACCACCATTGAAAAACTCACAATGATCTATCCAGATATGTCCACCCCAGTCGGTGCTGGCACTTACCTTATCTGCCTGGATTCCGATACAATCAGGGTCGCCCACTTCTACTTGTGCACCATCACGCCAAGCCACAATCTTATTCTCACCCGTTCTGAGCACAGGAACGCCCTTCATGGTGAAACGGCAGTTACGGATAATGATGTTATCAACCGACTGCATCACGAAGGTAATATGTGAGAAGAGAGGAGCCTCGCCTGTTGTAGGATTCACGACACCTATCAATGTTTTGTTAGAAGCTATCATAATACGCTCGCCATAGACTGACTCCACGCCAGACTTTCCACTCTGGTCGTCAAGCAAACGACCGGTACTCAAATCATCCACATAACACTTGATGCCGGTAGTAATATCATGGTCAACGATAACGATATATGGATCTGTTGCCTGGAGATAGGCCTGCAACTGGGAGAAGTTATCAGCCTTCACCACCTTGCCACCGGCTCCACCGGTAGTACCTCCGGCACGAAACCAGTTAGTACCAGGAACACCTTCATAGGCAGCAAAGCCATCTATAGAGAAGTCACGACCATCCTGGGTCTGTGCATTTGCCATCATAGAGAAGCCACAGAAGAAAGCTGTAGCCAATATGGTTTTACGGCAAACAGCCTTGAACTGTGCAGAAAAAGTAGAGTTTGTTTGTTTCATTTTAGATAAGATTAGTTTTTATTTCTTAAAAAAGGGCTGTCCTCTTCAAGAAAAGACAGCCCTTAAATTTATTTATACATCTTTCCCTCATCGGGTAAAACACATTCATTATTCTGTTACTGGGACAAGTTTGATGAGAGCTACAGTAGTAGCGACACCTTTTGTAATCTTATGGGCACCAGCCTCAAGTACAACAGTTGTTGGAGCACCAGACAGCTCTACACCATCTACCTTTACATTAGTTTTTGTACCAGAAGTACCATAATATACATACAGAGTCATCTTCTGAGATGTGGTGAAAGAAACTTCTGTATTACTCTCCATCTTAAGACTTGCAGAATAAGTAGTACCTTCAATAACAGTTGTTTCTGCTTTTACATTCTTAGCTTCACCGGTCAAAGCAAATGCGCTGTTAGATGGAACAGCCTCTTTTCCGTTTGCAGTAAAGCTACAAGTTACTGTACCCTCAATAGGAGTTACTGTGCTGCCACCTTCTGAACCACCTGTAGAGCCGCCAGTGCTACCACCTTCGCCTGAACCTGTACCTGAGCCACCTGTCTCACCACCTCCTGTTGAGCCACCAGTAGAGCCACCAGTAGAACCAGACTCGCCGCTTGAAGCGCTCTCATCACCGAAGATATTTACAAGACCTGTCTTGTAAGAAGAAAGAATATTATCGAGACCTGCGCAACGACCATAGTCTGCGTCATCTGTAGCATTATTGAATGTATAGTGAATATCACCCTGATTCAAACGACCAGCGCCATAGAAACCAGTTACCTTAGCAGGTACATCAACTGCTGCATCTGGAGTGTAAGCATACATCTTAGAAGCATCAGTATCGAAGTTATTGTAAGAAGTACCACCAGCCTTGGCTACAACAGAAGAAGGAACTGTCTCAGAAGGAGAAGCTACCTCGTAAGCATCGAAATCGGTGTTAGAGTTCTTCCAGGTGATATAGCTGAAGTATTTGCTCTTTTCTGCAAAGATATTACCATAAGCCTTCAATACACCACCAGCCTCATCAGAGAATGTTCCATCACCCTTGGCATCTGTACCTTGCTTAGAAATCATCATAGGATACTTGGTGTTACGGAAGTAGTTTGACTCAACAAATACGCTTGCGCCCATTGTCACACCTACACCATACTTAGCAACGCCATCATAGTAGTTGTTCCAGATATGAACAGAAGATGTACGTACACGTGGGTGACGAGAGTCTGAGTGGTCGAACCAGTTGTGGTGGTAGCAAATCAGGTTATCAACAGTTTCCTTCTTCATACCACAGAGGTTTGACTTACCTGTGTCGTGATAGTGGTTGTAAGAGAATGTGCAGAAAGAAGCACCATCCTTAGAGTCCAAAGAGCCATCACCCTTACCGTGGTCACCGCTACCCTTCTCACCATAGAAATAGTCGTTGTTGTGAACCCAGATGTGCTGAGTTCCCTTAATCTCCATGTTGTCGTTGCTTGAACCCTGGTTGAAGAAGGCCATATTACGAACCTCAACATTTGTACCATTGATGATTCCCAAGCCGAAGCCATTGAAACAAGCATCATCACCGATACCCTCGATGGTAACATTCATGACTGTAGTTTCGCTATTGCCTTTCAACAAAAGCCCCTTCTGGTCAGTCTTAAGTTGGTCGCCAGCATCAGCAGTCTTAATTTCGCCAATAACGCGAACAGCAAGAGGAGTTTTATCCTGACCTTTCTGCTTGGCAAGAAGGATATCGCCAATACCTGTATATTCAACAGGTTTTTTACCATCGCTCAAAGAAGCCTTGATAGTCTTGAAAGTATTCTTTGTAACATAAAGAACCTTAGCACCTGCCTTCAAAGTACCATCATTGTTGTAAGCACCTACACCATCGCTGATACCCTTATGAGCAAAACCCTGACGGTCATAGTTGACAACCTTCAAGTTGTCGGCAATACCGTAAGCTGAAGTTTCTGCGCCACTAGCATCAACAGCAACAACCTTTAAAGAATAGTTACCAGCCTTCAAACCAACAATATCCACACGACCATAAGAACCGTAGTTGCGAACGAGCTGCTGATCAACCTTGGTATAGTCAGCATACTGACCACCCTTTACATAAACATTGTAGCTTTTTGCATCAGAAAGCAGAGTCCACTTAGCGTAAGCACTTTCCTGCCATCCCTTGCTCTCAGTAATAGTGATACCCTTCTCGGTTACCTCACCACTCTCGCCACGCTCAGCAGCCTTGGCAAAGCTCAATTCCTTTACTGTAGCATCGAACTCATCATTCTCTGCGCCCGACTTAACAGGAACAACGATGGTCTTATCTCCCTCGAAAGTTACCTTGCTCAAGTCTTCTGTATTATAATAGTTTACAGAACCACTGTTTGTAGTTACAAACATCTGATTCTTATAAGTATCACGGCTAACAGCATTGCTTACCTTATTAGATGCATCAGGGTCTACCGGTTCAGGAATTACAGCATTAGGATCCTTTACAGAAATGCTGTAAATCAACATACCACCATCAGTAGTAGTCAAAGTTACATTACCAGTCTCTGTAACAGTACCTGTACAAGTAGTCTGACTCGTAGACGGTTTACCGAAACCTGTAGTTTCACCAACATTGGCACTTGCATAAAGTCCACGTTCGGTTTTGCTAGCCGTCTTGCAAACAACAGTTACAACCCAGTCTTTCTGAACATTAGGAATTGTTAGAACAAGGTTTTTACCATTTAATTCCAAATATTCACCAGTATAGTTCAAGCGGATTTTACCGCTTTGGTTTGCAGGAGTACCACTGCTTGAAGCTACAGCAGCACCACACTTAAAGAGCAAGCCCTTGGCAAAGTTCAATTCTGTACCATTGGCAGTTAAAGCAGCATTATCCAAAGCAGAAAGGAAATTGTAACGACCCTTTGTTGCATCATTATACCAATTGGTAGCATCAGCATTAATCAAAGCTACATCTGCATCACCGATGAATGGATCACGATCTGCAAAATTCCATGTCTGTGCCAAAGCTGCACTCAAACTCATCAAGAGGAGTGCCAAAGTAAATACGATTTTCTTCATTTTGCGTTCCTCCTGTTTTACTTGATGATTACTTTCTTACCATTAATAATATACACACCCTTAGACAAGCCCTGAAGGGAAGAACCTACACACTGGCCCTGAAGGTTATAAACCTTACCCTGCAATGCCTTCTTGATGCCTTCTACCTGACTGATGCCGGTAGTGGTGTAAGAGAATGAAAGGGTTACGATCGACATGTCTGCTTGATCAGATGAGTTATCTGCATAATGAAGAACGACATTGTCACCATCGAAGGTAATCTCTGAGATGGTCTTTTCTATGACCTGACCATTAATCGTTACAGTCTGTTTGTTGCCGGCAAATACTGCCGTAGACAACATTCCTGCCAACAATAATAAATAAGCTTTTTTCATTTTTACGAATGTTTGTTGTATTAATTTTTGGGTTTGTTGTTGAATTTCTACAATGCAAAAGTAGTGAAAAAAAAACTATTATAAAACATTCCGGCGCATTTTCTTTACGCAAACGTTTGCATAAGTGTAAAAATGGAACCTTTTAAAAAGGGCATAAAAAAAGACTGAATCCTGTTACGAAGATTCAGTCTCATAAAGAAGTGGTACCACCAGGAATCGAACCGGGGACACAAGGATTTTCAGTCCTTTGCTCTACCAACTGAGCTATGGCACCAACTTTCACAAATCGCGATTTATCATTTGCGGGTGCAAAGGTAATACTTTTTTCTGGTTCCTGCAAATTTTTCGGGAAATTTCTTTCAAAAAAAGATAAAAAAGTCTATTTTTGTTGGTGGTATCCATTATTTAATGTACCTTTGCAACTGTTATCGGGATTTAGCGCAGTTGGTAGCGCACGTCGTTCGGGACGATGAGGTCGCTGGTTCGAGTCCAGTAATCCCGACCAAACAATCATATAGACTTAAAATCCGCAAGCCCATGAAGTTCTTAAGGGATTTTTTTTATCTCAATTACCATGAACGGCGAGCATTACTCGCAATTCTATTCCCACTCGTCGTTTGTACCACATTGGTTTTCATTGTAGGTTCTATAGATACTACGCCCTCTGAAAAGCAACGTGCCCAAAACGACAGTATCATCAGACATGCCACAAGGGAACATCCAGGCTATTACGAAGACGGAATTCAGGCAATCGAGGCATTCGCCTTTGATCCCAATACCGCAAGTCAAGACGATTTCCAACGGCTGGGACTGGAAGCATGGCAAGCCAGAAACATCGTGAAATACCGGAACAAAGGAGGTATCTTCAGGACGCCTAGAGACTTTGCGCGGGTTTACGGACTGACCAAGAAACAATTCGAAAGACTGCTCCCCTTTATCAGAATAGGTGAAGACTATCAGCCTGCTGCCAAGTTTTATCCAAGAGAAAGATACAACTATGACTATCAAGAGACGGCTATAAGAACTAGAGAAGAAAGGAAGAAAGACACCACCCAATACAGTTACCCACGGAAGTTGAAAGAAGGACAGCGTATCAACATCAATTCTGCTGATACAACCGAACTGCAGAAAATTCCCGGCATAGGCTCTTACTATGCCCAAAGCATCATCAGATACAGAGAGCGGTTAGGCGGTTTCGTTTCCATGAGCCAGATACAAGAAGTGGAAGGCGTGCCCGAGACAGCCCTCCACTATATGAATATCGATGCTAAACATATCCGGAAAATGAATGTCAACCAGCTCAGTTTAGCTGAACTGCACAAACATCCTTACCTTAACTTTTACCAGGCAAAAGAAATCATTAACTACCGCAGAACCCACGGCCCGCTGAGAAGTGTGGATGATTTGCGTCTTCTCAAAGACTTTCCACCTGCCGAAATAGAAAGACTGAAGCCTTATCTTGCCTACTAGGGGCAAGATAGCTTGTCTGCAAGTTTACCTGTATTGCTAGATGACACCAAACTGGTGCAGGAAGATAAGCAGAATACAGATTGGACAGATGAAACGGATGGTGAACAGGAAAACCGGGAAGAGAGTTCCCTTCAAGGTTCCCCAGTTGGTAAACTCATCACGCACAATCTTCTTTGGCACATACCATCCCAGGAACAGACAGGTGATGAACGAACTCAACGGCATGAGAAGCTGGGCAGTAAAGTTGTCACAATTGCTCAGGAAATCCTTGCCGAAGAAACCCAAATCTGGTACGGCACCCTGAGAGAGCGAACAGAATACGGCTATGATGCAGCAAACGATGGTCTCGAACCAGGCTCCCTTGGCACGGCTTATCTTACCCTCCTCATAGATAAAGGCGGTACCTATCTCGTGCATCGAGATGGTAGAAGTCAGGGCTGCCAATACAAGCAAGGCATAGAACAACACCGAAATCACATAACCGACAACCGGCATATTACCGAAAGCCTGCTGGAATACGTTTGGCAAGGTTATGAAGATGAGCGAAGGACCGCTGTCTGGCTGCACACCAACCGAGAAGGCTGCAGGGAATATCATCAAACCTGCCAATACGGCGATTACAGTATCAATGGTCACAATCTGAGTAGCCGACTTCAAGAGATTGGTCTGTCTGTTGAAGTAAGAGGCATAAGTACACAGACATGCCGTACCCATACTCAAAGAGAAGAACGCCTGTCCCAGCGCCTCGAGCAACACATTCTCATCTACCTTAGAGAAATCCGGCTTCAGCAGGAACTCCACTCCCTTCATCGCTCCCGGAAGAGAACAGGAAGCTATCACAATCACAATCAACAGGAAGAAAAGCATCGGCATCAGGATCTTTGATGCTTTCTCTATACCATTGCGCACACCGCGCACTACCACCATGTGGGTAAGCAGGATAAAGCCTACTGCCCATAAGGTAGGACGGATAGGGTCGGCTGCAAAGGTCTGGAAATAAGTCTTCACATACTCTGCATCGCCATGAACACCACCCATGATACTGGCATAGAGATACTGAAGACACCAGCCAGCTACTACGGCATAGAACCCCAGAATAATCATAGAAGTGATGATACCCATCAAACCTAAAGCACCCCAAGCCTTATGCTTTCCCAAATTGGAATAAGCCCGGGCGGCATTAGAAGCGGAATGACGGCCGATGATAAATTCACTCATCATGCCAGGCAATCCGAGCAGAATGATACATACCAAATAGATGAGAATGAAGGCGGCACCACCATTCTGACCTGCCATATAAGGGAAACGCCATACATTACCCAAACCGACTGCCGAGCCGGCTGTGGCAAGAATAACGCCCAACTTACTACCAAAATTTCCTCTTGTTTCCATTATTTAAATCTTTAATGTGTAGTGTTTGTTGTTTCCCTACGAAACGGCAGATGCTACACCTTATTATATATATGCTTGTCTGATTATATACCTTATTATATATATTTATCTGATTATATACCTATCAGATTATAATTGCTTTATCCGAAGACACCAAACTGGTTCAGGAATACCAGGAAGATGAGGACAGGACAAACGAACTTAATCAGGAAAAGATAAATGCCGAAGAGGCGACCCTTCAAGGTTCCCCAGTTGGTAAACTCATCCTGTACGATCTGTTTAGGTACATACCAGCCCAGGAACAGACAGGTAAGGAATCCTGCCAGAGGAAGGAATATCTGCCCCGTAACAAAGTCGAACCAATCGAACAGCGCCTTTCCGAAGAACGAAAGTTTATCTGTTGCACCCAAAGAGAGCGAACAGAAGGCTCCGATGATGGCACAGGAAACCGTAACGATGGTAGCACCCTTCTTGCGGTCTATCTTCAACTCCTCATAGAAGAAAGAGGTATTCACCTCATGAAGTGACATCAGAGAGGTCAAGGCTGCTACCGACAGAAGCACGTAGAAGAGCAGCGAGATGATCCAGCCCAATATAGGGAACGATGCAAACGCCTGGTTAAAGACATTTGGCAAAGTGATAAAGATAAGCGAAGGACCACTATCCGGTGATACTCCTACAGAGAAGGCTGCAGGGAAAATCATCAAACCAGCCAATACTGCTACCAGTAAATCGATGATAGAAATCTGCAAAGCACTCTTGAAAAGATTGGTCTGACGGCTGAAGTAAGAGGCATAGGTACAGATACAACCCATACCGATACTCATCGAATAGAACGACTGTCCCAAAGCATTCAGAAACACATTTCTGTCAACCTTTCCGAAATCAGGCTTCAACAGAAACTCTACACCCTTACCCGCATCAGGTAACAGACATGAAGCTACCACAATAATCAGAAGCAGGATGAACAGGAGAGGCATCATCACCTTAGAAGCTTTTTCGATACCGCCACGCACACCATGAATAATCACAAAATGGCAAATCAGGAATATCGCTACCGTCCACATAACCGGACGGATAGGATCAGAAGAGAACTCCTTGAAGTAATTTGCCACAAAGGTAGGATCACCATGCAGTTCGCCCATGATACTGGCATAGACATACTGCAGACACCAGCCCGAAACCACCGCATAATAGCCCGTAATCAGGAAACCGGTAAGCACCTCAAGATAGCCTACCCACTTCCATGCCGTACCATTAGAGAGTTTGGTATAGGCACGTGCGGTATTAGAAGCACCATGACGACCGATGATAAACTCAGAAATCATACACGGAATGCCCAACAGGAGCACACTACCGATGTATACCAGAATAAAGGCTGCGCCACCTTCCTGACCAGCCATATAAGGGAAGCGCCATACGTTACCCAAACCTACGGCGCCACCTGCTGTAGCAAGAATCAATCCAATCTTGCTACCAAAACTTCCTCTATTTGAATCTGTCATTTCTATCTTTCTATTACTAATTTCTAATTTTTTGATTTTCTTCGTGCAAAATTATAAAATAATTCTGAAATATATGAATTATTTGAAAGCAAAAACACAAATTTAGTAATATTTATGCAATTTAATCCGTTTTAGGATGCAGAAATGACCTTTTCTATACATTTCTATCGATATTCAGCCGGCAAGGTATCACGCCACTTCGAGAACGGATTACCCAAGAGATGCGAATTATAGAATCTCTTGTCGCCTGTTACCTCCATGCCGATGAAATCGGGTTTCTCATAGGCTTCGGTCTCGCTTGCCAGCTCCACCTCTGCCATGACCAGACCTTCATTATCGCCATAAAACTCATCCACCTCGAAGGTATGATTGCCGCTTTTCACCAGATAGCGACGCTTATCGATGACGCCTCCCTGACAAAGTTGCAGGAGATGCTGCGCCTCATCCATCGTTATCTCCTTTTCAAACTCATAGCGGGTCATACCGCCATTTACCGACTTGCCCTTAATGGTAAGGTAAGCCTTCTCATCCCGTGTGCGAACCCGCACCGTAGCCCCCTCGGCAGGAATATATCCCTGCTGGATATGACTAGAAGAAAAGGCGGCGCTTTTATAAGCGTCGCCCTTCTTAACGAGGAATTTTCTTTCTATCTCTAATCCACTCATAGTTTTATGCTAATGATGCTGCATAGATGGCAAAAAGAATACCGAGGGCTATCAAGCCTATAAATATCCACTTGATTACTTTCTCGCCTTTTGCAGCCTGTTTCTTCTGATAAGCCTCATGTTTGGCTCTTCTTAAGTCTTTATTTCCACTCATAGTCGTATATTTTTTAGATTATTATTGTTGTTCGTCATCATTCGTAGGGAACTCCATCAGGTATGCCTTGATGAAATCATCTATCTTGCCGTCCATCACGCCATCTACATCCGATGTCTGATAGTTGGTACGATGGTCTTTCACACGACGGTCGTCAAAGACATAACTTCTAATCTGACTTCCCCACTCTATCTTCTTCTTGCCAGCCTCAATCTTAGCCTTGGCTTCCAGACGCTTCTTCATGGCGCGGTCGTAGAGTTGACTCTTCAGGAGCAACAATGCCTTGGCACGGTTTTTTGGTTGGTCACGGGTCTCGGTGTTCTCGATGAGGATTTCCTCTTCCTCACCCGTATCAGGGTCTGTATACCAATAGCGGAGGCGCACTCCCGACTCCACCTTATTCACATTCTGACCACCGGCGCCACTCGAACGGAAGGTATCCCAGGAGAGTTTGGCTGGGTCTACATATACCTCGATGGTATCATCTACCAGCGGAGTTACGAAGACGCTGGCGAAACTGGTCATTCGCTTGCCCTGGGCATTGAAAGGAGAAACACGCACCAGACGGTGCACACCATTCTCGCTCTTCAGATAACCATAAGCATACTCACCACCCTCGATAGTCATGGTGACGCTCTTGATACCAGCCTCATCGCCTTCCTGCATATCGGTAATGGTTACCTTATAGCCATGAGCATCAGCCCAGCGCATATACATACGCATCAGCATCTGTGCCCAGTCCTGGCTCTCGGTACCACCGGCACCGGAATTAATTTTGAGCACGCAGTCCATCGGGTCTTCCTGCTGGCGAAGCATGTTCTTCAGTTCCAGGTCTTCGATGGCTTTTATCGCCTTGGCATAATCGGCATCCACCTCTTCCTCGGTTACCATTTCGTCTTTATAGAAATCGAAGGCGAGCTGCAGTTCATCGGCATAAAGACGCACGGTCTTATAGCCATCCAGCCATTTCTGGATGCCCTTCACCTTCTTCATCTGCTCCTGTGCATACTTCGGGTCTTCCCAGAAGTCAGGAGCCTGGGTGCGGAGCTGCTCCTCTTCAAATTCTACTTTCTTCTGGTCTATATTCAGATAGCGATGCAGAGCGTCGGCTCTGTCCATCACATCCTTCAATTGGTCAGCTGTAATCATTAACTTTGAACTATAAACTTTTAACTTTAAACTTTATGATTACTCCTCATACATCTTGTCAATCTCCGCCTTGTAGTTCTTGTTGATGATAGGGCGGCGAATCTTCAAGGTGTTGGTCAGCTCGCCCGACTCCATAGAGAAGTGGTGAGCCAGGAGGGTGATACGCTTAATCTGCTCATAATAAGCCAGGTGCTGCTGAAGAATCTTGATGCGGTCCATCAGCATCTTCTGCACCTTCTCGTTGGCACACAGGTCCTCACGGCAGGTGAAGGCGATATGATGCTCACGTGCCCAGTCCTCCACGAGACGGAACTCTGGAACGACGAGGGCTGATACGAACTTGCGCTGGTCGGCAATCACAGCCACCTGGTCGATGAACTTATCTACCAGGAGCAACGACTCTACCTGCTGCGGAGCGATATACTTTCCGTTGGATGTCTTGAACAGGTCCTTGATACGCTCGGTGAGGTAAAGTTCGCCATCCTTCATGTAACCGGCATCACCGGTATGGAAGAATCCATCCTTGTCGAATGCCTTGGCATTGGTGGTATCACGATGATAATAGCCCGGAGTGATGGTAGGACCCTTGAGGAGCACCTCATTATCCTCACCTATCTTAATCTGAATGCTGGAGATAGGACGACCCACTGAACCCAGACTGCGTTTCTTGTCAGAATGATCGCAAGATACGGTGGCAAGGCTCTCGGTCAAACCATAACCCACCACCATATTGATACCGATAGCATGTACAAATGCCTCTACTTCCGGACTTACATAAGCACCCGCTGTAGGGAAGATATTCGGTTTTTCCAAGCCCAACTGCCTGCGAACCATGCTCAAAACGGTCTTGTTGATAATCTTATATTCCAACTCCAAGGTCAGAGGAGGGCGCTTGCAGTTTGCCAGATATTCTATATTCCGCTTCTTTCCTACCGCCAAGGCATGGTAGAAGAGTTTCTTCTGAAGAGGACCGGCATCATCCATCTTAGCCTTTACGGCGATATACACCTTCTCCCAGAAACGTGGCACACTACACATACAGGTAGGATGCATCTCTCGCATACTCTCCTGAATCTCATGAGGATAAGTATTGATGATGAGTTCGGCACCTTCGCTCAAGCAGAGATATGCCCATCCACGCTCAAAGATATGAGTGAATGGAAGGAAATCAATGACACGATCCTTTTCGGTAACAGGCACGCACTCATTGTTTGCCTTCAATGCAGCTGCATACTGACTGTATTTCAGCATCACACCCTTACTGTCTCCCGTTGTACCACTGGTATAGAGGATATTAGCCAAATCATCCATACTTGCCTGCTTGTAGAGTTCCTCCACTTCTGTCTGACGAGGAAGATTCTCACCCAACTTCAGGAAGTCCTTATAATAGAGGGCAGCAGGGTCGTGGGTACTGATGCGCACGCTGGAATCGAAGATGATGATGCGCTCCAGGGATGGACAGAGGGCAAAGATACGGTGAGCCTTGTCATACTGCTCCTGTTCGCCTACAAAGAGGAAGCGAATCTGCGCATCATTAATCATATATTGAATCTGCTGCTCGCTGCTGTTGGCATAGAAAGGCACAGAGGTAACTCTGATACCGTACGCACCGAAGTCGGTGTACAGATAATGCACACAGTTCTGCGAGAAGACAGCAATTTTGTCAAGAGGTTTAGCCCCAAGATTCAGGAGGGCATTGCTCACTTGTTTCACTCTTAAGGAAAAGAGGTTGAATGAAACCGATTGCCACTGGTCGCTACCAAACTTTCTGAAAGTTAAAGCAGTTTTCTCTCCCCATTTCTTGGCGAGATCATGTACCAGTACCGAAAGATGACTATTAATCTGCATAAGCTTATATTTATATTCTGATGCAAAGATAATAGAATTTGTCAAGAACACAAAATAAAAAGATATTTTTTCCACTTTATCTGCTCTTTTTTTCGTATCTTTGTCCCCAAAACAATAAAAAGGGAGATTATGATGACACAAGAAGAATATGTAAGCGATGCCGTGGATTTGCTGAAAAAGCTCATCGCCACCCCATCTGTAAGCAGAAACGAGAAGGAGGCTGCCGACATCATGGAGCAGACCATCCGCAAATATGGCTTTGAACCTCATCGTGAGGCGAACAACATCTGGATTATCGCCCCTCATTACGATGAGAGCCGACCTACCCTGCTGCTCAACGCTCACATCGATACCGTGAAGCCTGTGGCTTCATGGACACGCAACCCGTTTTCACCGGATGTTGAAGAGGGTGTACTTTATGGTTTGGGCAGCAACGATTGCGGCGGCGGACTCTGTTCGCTCCTCCAGATATTCAGAATGCTGACCGCAAAGCCTCAGCAGTATAATCTTATCTATCTGGCATCTGCTGAAGAAGAGGTGTCGGGAAAGAATGGCATCACCCGTGCCCTGCCTTTGCTTCCGCATATCGACCTTGCCATCGTAGGTGAACCTACCGGCATGAACCCGGCTGTTGCCGAAAAGGGACTGATGGTGCTGGATGTGATTGCTCATGGTAAGAGCGGTCATGCTGCCCGCAACGAGGGAGTAAACGCTATCTACGAGGCATTGGATGATATGCGATGGATTCGTGACTATAAGTTTGAGAAGGTGAGCGAGTTCCTGGGACCTACCAAGATGACGCTTACCGTAGTGAATGCCGGAACCCAGCACAATGTGATTCCGGATAAGTGTACGATGCTTGTGGATATCCGCACCAACGAGTTTTACGACAACGAGGAGGTTTACAAGTTTATCTGCCAGCACCTGAAGAGCGAGGTAAAGGCCCACAGTTTCCGCCTGAAGTCATCCCGCATCGACCCGGCGCATCCTCTTATCAGGAAATGTGTAGCCATGGGCATGAAGCCATTCGGCAGTCCTACCCTCAGCGACCAGGCTCTGATGCACTTCCCTTCGTTCAAACTGGGTCCTGGCGAGTCTTCCCGCTCCCATTCTGCCGATGAATTTATCAAAATAAGCGAGATAGCTGATGCTATCGCCAAATACAAAGAGCTCTTAGATGGCGCTGCCATCTAAGAGCTCTGCTCGATTCATCTATATTATATGTTTACCTGCAGAATTACTTCACTACCTGTTCAGTAGAGGCATTCGTGCCATTAATAGGAGTACCTGCAGTACCATCGTTGATAAAGAACTTAGCCTTGAGATATGCCGTAGGAATCTGAACCTTATACCAACCAGTCTTACCATTATGAGAAGCAGAAGCATCAAAAGTCATCTTGACTCCTGGCCATGCAGCAGAAGAGGTTGTGCCATTATAGAAGTAGCAATAAACATTCTCCCAGTTGGAAGCATTATCGAAGTAAACATACTCTGGATCAACGGTCTCATCTTCATGTACCTTGGTCACAGTAGTGCTGTATGTTCCGTCAACATAGTAGCCGTGGTTGACAAACTCCACGTCAGCAGTTATCTTATTTCCATTACCATCCAAGAAAATGATTTGAGTAGGAGCAGTTGTCTCGGTGCCATCATAAGTCCACTTGAAGACATTCTTTCCAGAAACACTCTTACCTACAAGAGGCAACTTTTTATTGATAGCATCATTCCAATCACCAGCATACTTAATTACAGGACTAACCTTGTTATTCCATACATATACGGCTGCTGCCGTATTGGATGTCTCCAAGAAACAGGAGATTTCGTCAGCCTTGCCCAAGGCTGGAACGTAAGCCTTCACCTTCTTGTAAGTTACCGAACCTGTTTCTGTCTTGCCTTCCTTGTCAGTTGCACCCCAAGTGATAGTGACATTCTTACCATAGGCAACATCAGCACCTACAGTAAACTGCTTGTCAGCAGTAAAATCCTGCTTAGCACCATCATTCACCTGAATCCAGGCAGAAACAGCATTCAAAGGAGTAGCAGTCACAGTGAGCGTCTCATCAGAGAAGGCTGTGCCATCAGCTGGATTGAAAACAACCTCAGGAGGCAGCACAATAGAACCAGCATTATAGATGACAGCAATACCTGACTCGCCAACATGACCAGAGATTGTAGAAGCATTGACGGTGAAAACGCCACCGCCTACCATATCCTTATAAGTACCAGACTTGAGCCACTTGCCGTCGCCAGCACCATTGGCTACAGTCACGTCACGGTCAGAACCACTTCCCAATACGATAATAGCGCCACTCTTACGAACCTGAGCACAAACGCCATTACCTTTTACATAATAGTTAGGCTCGCCGGCACAAACGTTGTGCATGTGGTTTACCTGAGCTACTTCAGCATCTTTGAAGTGAACACTTCCCTTATCACCAAATTTGATATCATTCTTTGCCTTCTGAGCAGGACGGGAGAAATAAAGAGCTGTAGCACCATTATTACCAGCTACGACAGCATACGCACGGTCGATAACATTCTGGCTTTTATTCTTTGACTGACCACCATCGTTGGCATAAGTATCATGGCTTTCACCCCAATAAACCAACTTTTCTGTCTTTGCATTTCTCTGATTGAAATTGCCAACAGATCCATTGATAGAACCACCAGCGAAAGAATCGGCAAAGCCGTTACCATAACCATTATCAGTAATACTCATGTAGGTCTGATACTCTGGGAAAAGGGTCTTATCATCACCACCAGTACCATCAAGGATCTCACCATAGTTGTACATCTCCTGATCCACCACATTCGGCATAAAAGAGTCACCCTCAGAAGGCAAGCCGATATGCTTGATAGCATCCCAACGGATACCATCCACGCCACAGGCTTTCAAGTCCTGGATGTATTGTTTGATGATGGCTTGCACAGTAGAATTGTTGGTATCAAGATCCCACATACCTATCTTGCCATGTGTCACCTGATTACGATCATTCCAATTACTCACATCGAAAGGCTTATGGTAAAGTCCTTGATCCATCAGGCGGTCAGCCACGTTAGAATAATCAGTATGGTTGGCAACAACATCCACAATCACCTTGACACCATACTCATGAGCCTTAGCACAGAGAGCCTTCAGGTCAGCTTCAGTACCAAGACCATTACCTATCTTAAAGTCGTATGGACGATAAACATCATACCAGACGGATCCTTTACCTGCTCTTTCGTGAACAGGAGAAGTCTGAACGGCAGTAAAGCCTGCCTTGGCGATATTAGGAATTTCTTCCTGGATATCTGCCAACGTCCAGTCGAAGCAATGAAGGATGACACCATCCTGAATATTGTCTTTAAGACCATATTTGTTGTCTGCGAAGATGTTGGATGCCATGCTGAACAGCATCACCAACATCAGAAGACCATAATTGATTGTCTTTTTCATAATCTGCTATTATTTTCTGATGATTACTTTCTTACCATTATGAATATAGAGACCTGGCTGAGCAGGCTTGCTGATACGGACACCTGTGATAGAATACCAGTCATCATCGGTTGTCTTCTTTACATCTGCGATGGTAGTATTCTCTATGGCTGTAACAACCTTACCGTTTACATAAACCGTTTCTCCCTGAAGAGTTGAACCTGCTTCGCCATTATTGATGACGAAACAACCTGTAAGGAAAGCAGCAGGAACCTCCAAAGAATAAAAGCCTTTCTTGCCGTTATACTCAGTCTCTTCGTCGAGCTGCATCTTCACGCCAGGCCATTCTACAGAAGCCTCTGTTCCGTTATAAATATAGCAATATACATTCTCCAGGTTCTCTATTGCATTATCAAAGAACACCTTCACCTTGCCTGCCGGAGCAGTCTCAATGGTCTTGTCAAATTTACCTTCTACATAATAACCATGATTCTTGAAATCCTGGTTATCGTCTACAAATTTCTTACCATCATGAGTAAAGACAACACCTGTAGGGATTTCTGTTCCACCTTTATAGGTCCACTTAAAGACATTCTTACCATCTTTAGTGCCCACTTTAGTCATGGCATCACCAGGCCATTTAGCTTCAGTAAACTGACTCACTTTTTTATTCCAAGCCCAAATCTTGGCATTGTCATAACTTGTCTCCAAAAACACGGAGATTTCATTTTCCGTTACCACTGGTGTATAGTCTGCCGCAAGTGCTGAAACTGGAGCCATGAAGGTCATGCTCAGCAGCAATACCAGTGTACAAATCAACGTATAAAATTTCTGCATAAACAAAATGTATTAAGTTTGAATTATAAGATTTCGTCGGCAAAAATAAGAATACTTTTTGAAAAGCAGATGAAAAAAGTTGAATAAATAGCATAAAAAAAAGGCAATCGTTTGCACAATTTGCAAGCGTATGCTTTTTTTTTATGCTATTTACTCAAGTGGCTCAATCAGCTTACTCAAGTGGTTCAATCAGCGAGTACAGCCGTCTGCGTAACCCAGTTCAGCCATATCCTTAACCCGATACAGCCATATCTGTAACCCGCCGCAGTCGAATCCTTAACCCGATGCAGCCATATCTGCAACCCGATGCTGTCGAATCCTTAACCCGATGCAATCGAATCCTTAACCCGACGCAGCCATATCTGTAACCCGACGCAGCCACATCAGTTGGTAAACGGAAGTACATTATTTGTTTACCTCATTTGAGTGCTCAATAACTACCAGGGAGAATTACCTTTTTTTGATGACTACCAGGGCTAATAATAGCTACCATCAGGGAGAATCATGGTTCTTCAGAATATGCCCGAATAACTACCAGGGAGAATCTTAAAAATACAAGATACTGAATATCAAGCAGTTAGTTGCATATTTTTCTTCTCTACACTATACCAAGTATATTATATATATACATTTACATCTTTTATACTATACGTAATACGGGAGGAAAAAGATTTTTTTTTCAACAAAACAGCTATTAAAATGCATTTTTTCTCTTCAAAAATTTGCATAAGTCTGAAAGAAATATTACTTTTGCAACATGAAAGCGCGGAGAATGCGATTCTCCTCCCGATGAAGGACACCGGGAAATGCTTTCGGTTAAGGATTAGAACATAGCTCATTGAGTAGGATTTTCTGCCCCGAAAGGTGAGTGACCAAAAGGTAATCCTTACAGGGCATTCTATGCCTGATAAATTTGATAATGATTTATCGGCATGGATGCGAAGTAAGGTTCTCTTTTGGGAATAAGAATGAACGGCAGAAAATCTAACCATGCGGATAGATCGTTTTAACTTATTTGTTAGCCTTACTCCAATTCCATGCCGGTTTTCAATAAACAACAACAAGACTTGCCCCAATCGGTAGGCCACTAACCATTTAAAGAGAAAACCGACAATGGAACAATTTAATCAACAGCATCCGGGCGGGCAGCAGTCCTTCCCTCAGACAAATCAACAAGAGAAACAACTGATAGCCATCCTTGGCGTACAGGGATTGTCTTACCAGAACTATTCTGTGGTAGAACTCAAAATCGTTCTACAGATTATCAAGCATGCCCAGAAAGCCATCTTGGACTATGTTATCCCTTATCAAGTAACTTCACAGACTTTTAATGGCTTCACCGCAGAACAGAGAGCAGCAGGCCACACCGATGTCATCATGAAACTGTCGGAGTTTCCTTATGGCGCTAACCATTATCCGCAATTGCGCGATGCCATCCAGCGTATAGAATCCAAGCCCATCCAGTTGCCGTTCAAGCAGGGCGACCAGACATACTACCGGAAGTTTTCATGCCTGTTTAAGAGTGAGATATACCAAGACCGGCACAAGAACTGGATGGTAAAATTCCGCTTCGACAACAACGTGATACGGTTTTTCTACAATTTCGACAAGGGAGTCAGCCGTATCGACCTCAATGCCATCAACCAATGCCGCAGCGCATCGAGCATCAAGTTGTATCTCATCATGAACTGCTGGGCTGTAAAGGGATTCACCACCAGCAAAACGGCGCATATCCAGCAACTGATGCATGGCAGGGAAGATTACTACAAGACCTGGTCGGCACTGGACAGCAAATGTCTGACTTTCGCCTGCAAAGACCTCAAGCGCCTTTACCGTAACCGCATCATCGACCAGTATCTTACCTATAAGCCTTTCTTTCTGGAAGAGGGTGAAAAAGTGAAGCATCACCTGCCCGAGCACATCACCTTTACCCTGCACGACCGTCGCACTTCAGGCGAAACTGCAGAGGGTGCAGAAGTGAGCAGCGAACTGAGAGGACAGCGGAGCAAACTGAAACTCCGGCTGCAATGCAATTATGATGTGAGCGAGAAGAAGGCTGAGCAGTTGAGCGGCTATCTCAGGTTAGATATGATTGGCGACCTGGAGGACTTCTTCCAGCGAAAGGATTATTACATAGCCAACTGCAGGCGTTCGAACAAGAAGATGAACACGGGTGGCTATATGACCACAGCCATGGTAGGTTTCTTTAAGGATCATGGTGTAGAAGGATTGTAAAAAATATAAAGCTTATGAATTATCCCCAACGTATGTACAGCAAGACCGAGCTGGGTCTGCTCTACTTTCCCGACACAACCGACGGGGCAACAGCGCGCCGTCATATCATGGGATGGATTAAGCGTTGCGAGCCCCTCTGGAACGAACTGCAACGTTTAGGCTACCAGGAGCATAGCCAGTATTTTCCTCCCCGCCAGGTATCCACCATCTTCGAATACCTGGGCGAGCCGGGGGCATAAAGGAAAAAGGGTGTGTCATAAGTCCAGATAATGGCAGCAAGGTGTCGGGCTGAACCAACGGTCACCGGCCGAAGGGAAAGGTAAAGCCCAAAAGCTCCTAGCCCAGGGCTAGGAGCTTCTGCTCATCGGCTCATTCATACATTATCGGCTCAGCCAAGCCTCCGGATTGAGCTTGGCAGTCTCCTTGCGAAGCTGGAACTGGAGGATGTTTTCAGAGCCAACACTACCCAAAGCCTGACGGGTACTTACCTTCTGACCCTTATGAACGCTGACCGATTTCAGATTACAGTAAACAGAGATGTAGGCACCATGACGGACCAGCACGTTCCACATGCCACCATAACCGAAGACGGCACTCACCTCACCATCGTAGATGCTGCGAGCCACACAACCCGGCTTGCCCTGGATATTGATACCCTTATTGTCGAGCGTTACGCCCTTCAAACCTTCCACATTATACTGGCCGAAATGACTGACCACACGGTAACTGCCGCTGATAGGCATCGGCAATCTACCACGGTTAGCCTCGAATCCACCGCTCAGCATGCGGTCTACCGAACTCAAGGTAGAAGCCTCCTGTGCCTCCTTCTTGGCAGCGGCAATCTCACGGGTACTGCGTTCCGCATCCATCTTCGCCTTCAACTCAGCAGCCTGTCTTTCAGCCTCTGCCTTTCTTGCAGCCTGTTCGGCAGCAGCCTGACGGGCAGCCTGTTCTGCGGCGGCACGCTGGGCAGCCTCGGCAGCAGCACGCGCCCTAGCCTGCGCTTTTGCCTTCGCCTGAGCAGCAGCCTGGGCAGCAGCCTCCTCCTGAGCCTTTCTTGCAGCCTCAGCAGCCAGTCTTGCTTCTTCGGCAGCCTTTCTGCGGGCAGCTTCGGCAGCAGCCTCACGCGCCTTGGCTTCGGCTATACGACGGGCATTCTCCCTGGCAGCAGCCTCGGCAGCAGCTTTCTTGCGAGCCAGTTCCTCGGCACGTTTCTTGGCGGCAGCAGCGGCAGCGGCCTTCTTCTTAGCCTCGGCAGCAGCACGGGCACGAGCCTTGGCTACTTCCTGAGCAATCAAGCGGTCAATCTGAGCGTTGATTGCCGCATCTTTCTGACGCTGGTCGGCGATGACAGCCTGAATGGTCTTCTGCTGTTTCTGCAGTCCCTGCACCATTTCCTGCTGCTGGGTCTGTTTGCCTTCCAATGCCGTCTTCTCCTGCTTACCCTTATATAATAAGGTGTTCTTATGCCCCTTTACATGCTGCAACTGCTGATGCTTCTCGTTCACCTGCTTCTGCTTAGCCTTTACAGCTTCGCCCTGTACCTTCTGATAGGAAGAATACTGGCGGATGAAGGAAAGGCGGCGATACATCTGTGTCAGATTTTTGGCACTGAAGATGAACATCAACTTGTCCTGAACCGTATGATGACGGCTCATATAGCGCATGGAACGGATATACTTGTTCTTGCGGTCCTGCAACTGTTGCTGAAGCGTTTTCAACTGTGCCTGCAGGATACCGATATTGCCGTCGATATGATGGATATCCTTCTGGATACCATCAATCTTCTTCTGGCTCTGGTCTATTTCTCCGTTCAGCGCCATCAGGTCTTCAAGACGTTTCTTCACATCAGCCTGATTCTTGCGCAGAGCCTGCTCCTGTTCCCTGATTTTCTTCTGGATGGAAGCACGCTGTCCCTGCAAGCCTCTGATAGATGCATTGCTATAGGTTGCCGCCTTGCGTTCTGCCTTGGTTGGCGCAGCTGATTTGGACGTCTTTCTGGCAGCCTGACTTCTACTGTTGGTCTTTCTGGCAGGAGTAGTAGCCTTCTTTTTCGTAGTTACGGCAGTCTTCCTCACCAGCTTCTTCTGGGCAGAATGCTTCTGCGCAAAAGGTGCGAGCGAGAAGGTGATCGCCATGATGAATAATAAGATTCGCTTCATTTCTTATATTAAAAACCCATGTTCTATACTTACAAACTCTTGATGAGCATTTACATACTCAATATCTTGCTGAGCACATCTGTTGGAGAAATCTGCTTGTATTTGCTGGAAATCTCGGTCTGAGTACTCCACTTGCTGTCGGTCTTCACCTGATTCAATTCGAGATTGATCTTCGCCTCCTGCTTTTTCTTGGTAGCAGTTGTGGTCATCGTCAGGTTCAGGGAGGCAGGGAACATCTTGACACCTACACTCTTGAAATTGCCGTAGTCTACATGAAGATTGGATGTGCCATTCTGCGTACTCTTATAGACTACATCGGCTGCTGTGATACGGCCGGTTCCGCGATTGGCAGTCCAGGAATAGGTCATGTTTCCGTTCTTGAAACTTACCGGCACAGCATCTCCTGCCACATCCAGTCTGGCATCAAACTTCTTCAGGTCTGATTCCTTCACAACTCTTTCGCCCGGCAGGAGCAGCTGGTTCCAGAAGAGAGCCTGCAGAGAATAAAAGGAGATGCCCTGCTTCTTGAGGAAGTCTACCTGGGTATAATCTGCCTTGATATATTCCTTGTGCAGACGGTCGATGATAAGCACATGGTCGGGAGTAAACTCCAGACGGCCTACCTCTGTACCTAAGATAGGAATAAAGAGCTGGATGCGGATGATTTCATCCTTACGCATGCTCAGTTTGCCCGGCACGGTAATATCCTTATCACCAGCCTGGAGAGTAAACGACATGTTACCTACAATATTCTTGGTATAAACCTGATTGTCTGAAACCTTCTGCACGAAAGCCAACTTCTTGAGCGCCTCACTCTGACGGGAGTCTGAACCCTTGGTGGCATTCTCTTTCTGATGACTGGCTGATGAGGAGCCAGAGCCCTGCAAATTCTTGCTGCTTCCGCAAGAACCGAGGAGCAGGATGCTGCAGGCTGCGGCAAGCAGCATCATCTTATTCTTCTTCATTATATATTTCATCTTTCTTGATTTTTCTACTTTCCTATTATTTCTTCTTACCTTTTCTTACTGACTTCTTCGTAGCAGCAACTTTCTGCTTGGGCGCATTACGCTTTTTCAGTTCTTCTTCGGTAATATATTGTCTGTTCTTAATCTTCCATGCCAACACCTCTGTCTGGTTCTCGCCGGTATAGGCTTCCTTCCAGAAATTCACAGATTCATCGGGCATACCATTCATATAATAGATATCTCCGGCATGTTCTATAACGGTACTGTTATCTGCGGTGGAATCGCGGTTTTTGAGCGCCTGGTCTATATAAGTCTTGGCATCAGCATAACGTTCTTCCATAAAGAGAATCCAGGCATAGGTATCCAGATAGGTACCGTTGTTCGGCTCTGCCTTGATGGTCTTGTAGCTCATCGACTCTGCCTTATGCAGGTCAGTACCCTTTACGCTCAGATAGTAGGCATAGTTGTTCAGAGCCATCACGTTGTCATCTTTCCATTGCAGACAGGAGTCGTAAGCCGCAAAGGCTTCCTGCTCTTCACCTTTCTTATGAAGGATGTCGCCGGTTACGGCATAGAGGTCGGATACCAGGTCGGCAGGCGACTGCGCATTCACCTGCGCCAGACCGAGACGGAACTCGCGAAGCGCCTCGTCTTCCTTATTTTTCTGATAATACGCCATTCCACCGAAGTAATAGAATACCATTTCTTCGGGATTATACTCCTGAGCCGCCTTACATTGCAGGGAAACCAGGTCATATTTCTTCTCGTTCCAGAGCATCTGCACGAGTTGCATTCTGGCATTCACGTTATCGGGTGCTATGGTAAGCACCTTTTCGAAGGCACGGCATACGGAATCGGCTGGCATCTTCTTCAAACTCATGTAAGCAGCTCTCATCTCTGCCACTTCGGCTGACGGGTGAGCCACATTGAGCGCCTTGTCGAACAGCGCAATCACCTTGGTAGAATCACCACCTTCGCTCTCGTTCTTCTGAATAAAAGAGCGGAACATCATCACCTTGGTCTCCAGATCCGATTTCGGACTCATCAATATCTTATCGAGCATCTGCCCGGCAAGCTGCTCCTGATGGGTGGCATTATAATAGTCATAAAGCGACATCTGGGCATAGGAATTGTCAGGTTCTTCCTTCAACACATCGGTAAAGCACTTGTAGGCTTCCTTCTGGCGGTCGTGCTGTACGAGCCAGTTGCCCAGCATCGTCTTGTACTGCATATCCAGCGGATGCTGGTCTACCAGCGACTTCAGTTCCTGATAGGCAGCCTTCTTGTCGTTCATCAGTTCATAAACTCTCATTTTAGAGAGGGTGAACTGTTCGCTTTCACCTTCTTCCACCTCAAGACGCGAAATGGTTTTGAGTACTGATTTATAATCCTTGTTCTGGGAATAAAGCTGAACCAGGATGCGGAGGGCATCGGTATTATCGTGGTTTTTGGCATACAGATTCTCATAGGCATCGATGGCAAGATCGTATTTCTGGCTACCTATATAATATCTGCCCAACTGCTCTGCATAGGTCTGGTTTTCCGGATTCAGTTCTTTTGCCTTCTGCATATAGGCAAGTGCCAGGGAATCCTGCTTGAGCTGAGAATAGAAAAGCGACTCATAGAAATAGGTTTCAGCCGCCTTCGGGTCAATCTTTCGGGCATGCTCAAAGAGGTCGAAAGCTGCCGAATAATTGCCGGCAGCCTGCTGGCGCGCTCCCTCCAGGAAGAAATAGTTGTAGCGCTGGCGGTCGTTCGGAGAGAGATGATCCTCCTGAACCGCCGGCTGCTGAACCGGCTGCACCTTCTTTTTACGGGCAAGCGACGGCATGGCTACCGAACCCAGCAAGACCAGGCCCATTGCCCAACTGATATTTCTAAGATTCATCTTCACGATTCTAATCCTTTCTATTCTATCTTTAATAATCTGTTATTTTACTCCCGTATGACCGTAACCGCCGGCACCACGCTCGGTCTCATCGAGTTCATTAACCTCGATGAAATCGCATTGTTCGTGCTTAGCCAGTACCATCTGGGCTATACGTTCGCCATCATTAATGACGAAATCCTCTGTAGAGAAATTGATGAGCAGAACCATGATTTCGCCGCGATAATCGGCATCGATGGTTCCCGGAGTATTCAGTACGGTAATGCCATGTTTCAAAGCCAGACCGCTGCGAGGACGGATCTGCGCTTCATAACCTGCAGGCAAAGCCATATAAAGACCGGTTGGCACCAGTCGTCGCTCCATAGGATGAAGCACGATTGCCTCATCAATATTAGCACGCAAATCCATGCCGGCACTCTGTGGTGTGGCAAACGCAGGTAGAGGCTGATGCCCCTTGTTGATAATCTGTACTTTTATCATGACTTTTTCTATTTTATCTGTGTCTGAGTTTAATAATCTGCAAAAATAAGCAATTTTGATGGAATAAATGAATTTTTGAGGATAAAAACATGTAATTTATCATATTTTATTTTGATTTGTGCTTACTTTAGTGTATTTTTGCGCTACAGAATCAAGTAATACAATAATATGGAGTGGAAACAACTGATATCCAACAAGCGTTTCGGACAGGAGCATAAGCATGCCGAGCGCCATGATGATCGCTCTGAATTCAAGCGCGATTACGACCGTCTTATCTTTTCATCGGCATTCCGCCGTTTGCAGAACAAGACGCAGGTTTTCCCTTTGCCGGGCAGCATCTTCGTTCACAACCGACTTACCCACAGTCTGGAGGTGGCGAGTGTGGGCATGTCGATAGGTAACGACATTTCACGACGTGTCATCCAGAAACGGCCTGAACTGAAGGAGACGCTCGTCGAGGAGATAGGAACCATCGTAAGTGCAGCCTGTCTGGCACATGATTTGGGCAATCCGCCTTTCGGTCATTCCGGCGAGAAAGCCATCCAGACATTTTTCTCTGAAGGACCGGGTCAGAAGATAAAATCAATGGTTTCATCGGAGTTTTGGGATGATATTACGCATTTCGAAGGTAACGCAAATGCCTTCAGAATCCTGACCCACCGGTTCAAGGGGCGCCGTCAGGGAGGCTTCGTCATGACCTATTCCATGCTTGCTTCCATCGTGAAATACCCATTTGCGAGCAGTCTTGCCGGGAATCACGGCAAATTCGGTTTCTTTGCTTCCGAAGCGGATTCTTACAGGAAAATTGCCGATGAATTGGGCATTTTTTGCAAATCTGCACCAGGTGAGCCTCTCAAATACGCCCGCCATCCACTTGTATATATGGTAGAAGCTGCCGACGATATCTGCTACGAAATCATGGACATCGAAGACTCCCATAAGCTCAAGATTCTTTCCTTTGCCGAGACTGAGCACCTGCTGCTGAGTTTCTTTGATGAAGAAATCCAGCAGAAGATACGTCAGCGCATCATCGACGAAGAACTGACTGACGAAAACGAGAAAGTGGTTTACATGAGAGCCAGCGTCATCGGCAAACTGGAGAACGAATGTGTGGCAGCCTTCCTGGCGCACGAGGAGGAAATCCTCGCCGGAACTTTCGAGGGTAGCCTGATCGACCACATTTCCGAACGCCAGAAAAAGGCATACAAGGAATGTGAGAAGATCTCCTACTCTAAGATTTACCAAAGCAAGCCGGTACTCGACATAGAACTGTCGGGTTATAAAATCATGGCAACCCTGATGGAGGTTTTCGTCGAGGCAGCCGTAAACCCATCGCGTTTCAATTCCAAACAGCTCCTGCGCCGGGTAAGCAGCCAGTATGATATAGAGAACGAGAATCTGGAGGAGCGCATCATGGCGGTAATTGATTACATCAGCGGCATGACCGACATCTATGCGCTCGACATCTATCAGAAGATCAACGGTATCAGTCTGCCTATTGTTTAAGGAGTTCAAACATACCAACGCAGCGAAGCTTAGCCCCGACTTTTGGATAAAAATAGCCATCATTAGCCTTGACTTTTGGATAAGATTAACTATTGTTTGCCTTGACTTTTGGATAAATATTGTATCTTTGCACCGAAAATCAATAAGACACGCCTTCTTTCACCCGCACCTCACAGGAAAACGACAAGGGTCTATATGCCACGATGAACAGGTGGCGTATAGACCCTTGATTATATGGTGATATTCGTAATCTACATCTCCGCTTTCAGCAGCTTTATCTCCTCTGCCGTCAGCCCCGTCATATCCATGATAGACGCTTCATCCATACCCTTTGCCAGCATCTTCCTGGCAATCTCAAGGCTTCGCAGGTTCATGCCTTCAGCTCTGCCTTTCTCCATACCTTTCTGGTATCTGTCATCCAGGAGGGTTCTTTCAACACTTACGGAATCCCAGAATTTATCATAGGCTCTGAGTT
>ERZ1026776.346-NODE-346-length-33476-cov-10.304300_pt1 | contig 33476 bp, 27 predicted proteins | sample MGYA00380125_ERZ1026776 | MGnify/ENA primary metagenome ERZ1026776 (study PRJEB33269, sample SAMEA4719761) | human gut metagenome | biome: human-associated habitat; feature: organic feature; material: feces | place: Cameroon | collected 2013-10 ...
GGTGGCTATCTCTATCATTACGGCCTCTGTGAATTGGCTCAGCGACAAGCGGTATCTGTGTGTTAGGATAATTTATCAGATAGGGCCATTAAGTCGGACAGAGCAAAAGTCGTTATGACCGCAGGCTGTATTTCGATAACCTTTGACATCCCGAATTATATTTACAATCCTAGGGAGATAGGCAACTCGGCAAATCGGAATTTGCAAAATCTGAAGGATGTGATGTGTTGAAATAGGTTTGCAAATAATCTTTTCCTTAGATATAATCATTACAATCACAATAGCTTTAGCTACTATTGTTTAATAAATAATTATGGAAGTGAAATAAATGCCAATATACAATGCGCCGATTTTGGCGGTGGATCCAGTGGAAACTAGAAGATATGCAGGACTGCAAAAGGCAGAGGACTTTAAGCAGGAGCTGATAGATAATGCTTGTCAGGAGGCACAGCTTTTGATTCAGCCTAAGGGCGTCTGGCAGATTTACGATTACAATGCAGAAAGCCAGACAGTATATAATCAAGACCATACAGTGGAAGTAAAGCTGCAGGGCAAAAGCATAGGTAAGCATTTGCAAAAATCCTGCCAGGTGGTAATCATGTCTGCCACTATTGGAGAGGATATTGAAGATCAGGTAACCCGTTCCTTTGAGGAGGGAAAATACAGCTTTTCCATGCTTTTGGATGCTGCAGCTACCACAGCTATTGAGGAGGTAGCTGATGGGATGGAAAAGAATATATTTAATGTAGTTAAGAGGCAGGGGCTGGCTATGACCTGGAGATTCAGTCCCGGCTATGGGGATTGGCCTATTGAGCAACAGCCAGAGGTACTGTCCTTGGCTCATGGAGAGGAAATCGGGGTATCCCTGACAGAGGCCTTGATGCTGACACCTCGTAAATCCATTACGGCTATTATCGGTTTATATTATCCAGATAAGGAATGTGAAAAACCAAATGGCAAGCACGATTGTAGTCAGTGCAGTAAACTGGATTGCCCAGCTCGCCGCAGTTAATATATTGCTTGCGAAATTCCAGCAAAAATAGTACACTAACCACACGACTAATTTATTACATTGAAGGATTTTGCCCTAGGGCGGAATGTGTTTTAACTAGAATAGAGGTAATTATATGATACATATTTTTGATGGTGCTATGGGTACCATGTTCCAGCAGTTGGGACTTTTACAGCCAGGTGCCTGTCCAGAAATGCTTTGTGTGGAGCATCCTGAGCAGGTTACCAAGGTGCATCAGCGTTATGTAGATGCAGGCTCTACCATTATAGAAAGCTTTACCTTTGGTGCGTCTGCTTTGAAGCTGGAGCATTATGGCCTTAGCGATAGAGTGGTGGAAATCAATCAGGCTGCGGTAAAGGCAGCCAAGGCTGTTAAGGTGCCTGAGGGAGAAACAGTAAAAATTGCTGGTGGCATGGGGCCTTCTGGTAGATTTATTAAGCCTTTGGGAGATTTGGATTTTGAGGAGGCCTATGATAATTATTATCAGCAGGCTCAGGCTTTGGAGTCAGCTGGTGCAGATTATATTCTGATAGAAACCTTTATTGATATTCAGGAAATGCGGGCAGCTCTTTTGGCGGCTAAGGATGCCACCAATCTGCCTGTTATTTGTCAGCTGTCCTATAGCGAGGATGGCCGTACTGTTACAGGTACAGATCCTCAGACTGCCGCCATAACCTTGGATGCTATGGGGGCAGATATTATTGGTATTAACTGTTCTCTTGGTCCTGAACAGCTGGTGCCTATTGTAAAAATTATTTCCCAGAATACTACTAAGCCTATTAGCGTACAGCCAAATGCGGGTATGCCTCAGTTGGTGGAAGGCAAAACCATCTTCCCTATGGGGCCAGAGGATTTTGGCACCTGGGCACCAAAGCTGGTACAGGCTGGCGCTACTTATATAGGTGGTTGTTGCGGTACTACCCCAGAGCATATTGCTGCTATTAAATCTGCTTTGGTGGGAGTGGAAGAGCCAAAATTTGCGCCTCTGCGTCGGCGGTTAATGTTGACCAGTCGCAGTAAAACCGTGGTGGTGGATAAGGAATTGCCTACTGTTTTGATAGGTGAGCGCATTAATCCTACAGGTAGAAAAAAGCTGGCAGCCGAAATCAAGGATGGTTCCTTTGTGTCTGTAAAGAGAGAAGCACTGGATCAGGTTAAGGCTGGTGCAGGGCTTCTGGATGTAAATATGGGTGTAGGCGGTATTGATCAGGCAGCTGCCATGAAGCGGGCGGTTACGGAAATTGCTCAGCTGACAGATGCTCCTTTGGCCATTGATACCAGCGATCCTGTAGCCCTGGAGGCAGGTCTGCGGGCTTATCCTGGCCGTGCCTTGATAAATTCTGTCAGCGCTGAGGTGGAAAGGCTGGAAAAATTTATTCCTCTGGCTCGTAAATATGGTGCAGCCATTTTGTGCCTGCCTTTGACAGACGATGGTATTCCAAAGACTGCTGAGGAGCGGTTGAAAGTTATGGATATCATTATCAGCACTGCTAAGAAGGCTGGCTTGCAGGATGGGGATTTCCTGCTGGATGGTTTGGTTATGACCATTGCTGCTGATGCAGATGCTTGTAACCATACGCTGGAAACTTTGCGGCTTTACCGCCAGCGTTATGGTTATCCTGCTACTATGGGCCTGAGTAATATTTCCTTTGGTATGCCAAATCGTCCGCTGATTAACAGCACCTTCTTTACTATGTGTCTGGCCGCAGGCTTGGACGCGCCGATTATGAATCCTTATGATGAGTCCATGCAGAATGCTTTGATGGCCTCTATGGCTCTGTTAGGCAAGGATGCTAATGGTCGAGATTTCAGCCGTAATGACAAAAATCTGGCCGTGCCAAAGAAGGCTGCGGTGGCTAAGCATGTGGAGCTAAGTCCTTTGGAGGCTCTCAAGGCTGCGGTTATTGAGGGTGAGGCTGATGAAATTCGCTCTTTGGTGGAGAATGCTCTCAACACAGGTATTGAGCCTAATGAGCTGACGGAAAAGGCTTTGACGGCAGCTATGAATGAGGTGGGTGTAGACTTTGGTGCTGGGCGGGTTTTCCTGCCTCAGGTTTTGCTGTCTGCCGAGGCTATGCGTAGTGCCTTTGTGGTATTGAAGGAGAAATTCCCAGCTTCTGCTGGTGATAATACCAAGGGAACTGTAGTGCTGGCCACTGTCAAGGGTGATGTTCATGATTTGGGCAAGAATATTGTAGGTGCCCTTTTGGAAAATAGTGGTTTCAATTTGATTGACCTGGGCAAGGATGTTCCAGCAGAGGATATTGTGGCAGCTGCCAAGGAAAACAAGGCTGCCATTGTAGGTCTGTGCGCACTGATGACCACCACCATGACGGAGATTGACGAGGTTATTCGTCAGCTGAAGGAAGAGAATATTCCGGCCAAGGTTATGGTAGGGGGAGCAGCCCTCACTCAGGAATATGCCCAGGAGGCTGGAGCAGACTTTTATGCTTCTGATGGTGTTAAGGCTCTGAATATTGCCAATAAGATTGTGGGAGAGAACTAAATCTTGTCAGTTTTTTTTCAGATTAATGGAGGAAAATAGATGGTAGTAGGTTTTGCAAAGTATGACCAAATGTGGTAAAATACTTTGGAAAATTTTTTAGAGCTATTAGGTGCATTTTTGAGTTTGGAGGAGTTTACTTGAGTAATCAAGAAAACAAGGAAGAGAAAAAAATAGCAAAGGAATATACCATCCGCATCAGCTCCAATGATGGACAGGATGCTCGCAGCATTCACTTGCCAGCCAAATGGGTGAAATGTGGTATTGCTTCTGTTGTTGCAGGAGCCTTGCTGCTGGTAGGGGCCTTTGGTTACTCTACCTATACCAGCTATTCCTTGCGGGATGAGGCTACTCAGATCGAGCGTCTCCAGCAGGTAAATAGCATTCAGCAGGAACAGCTGCTGCAGCTGTCCAAGAAGGCAGATAATCTTCAAAGCCAGCTTAGTGAGCTGGGGCAGGTGGAAATGGAGCTGAGGCAGATTACTGGCATGGAAGCTGGAGCCAGTGATACACCACAAGGCAATGGCGGTGATGGCACTCACAATGGTCAGGGCGGCCCTGTTAATCAGAGTCTCAATATTGAGAATGTGAGTACAGTTTTGAGCGATTTGGAGCAGAGAGTAGCTATTCGCAAAGCCAGCATTCAGCAGCTAAAGGAAGCCATGAAGGAGCAGCAGACCTTGTTAGGCAATGAGCAAGGGGCAGCTGTTACTACACCATCTATTTGGCCTACCACTGGTGATGTTAGTTCCCCTTATGGCTTGCGGTGGGGTGGTTCTGATTTTCATCCTGGTATTGATATTGCCGATGATGCAGGTACTCCGATTGTGGCTACAGCTGATGGCGTAGTTACTGACGCAGGCTGGAATTCTGGTGGCTATGGCAATATGGTGGATATAGATCATGGTAATGGCTATTTGACCAGATATGCCCATGCACAGGCTGTGGTAGTATCTCCAGGGCAATATGTCCGCAGAGGCCAGGTTATTGCCTATATGGGCAGTACCGGATATAGCACCGGCCCTCATGTACACTATGAGGTGAGGATTAATGGCAGAGCTGTAAATCCAGCAGGGTATTTATAAAATATACGGTAGCTGTGGTATAAAAAAATAATGCACAATGTAAGGTCGTTGTATAACTGTTAGGATATACAACGACCTTTTTCTATGACTTATTTGTTATTATATATTTCTGTAAAAGAATAAAGTATTACGGTATACAAGAATACAATGAAAAACATAAACAGGCTATGATAATGGGCTATGGTCCTTAAACCTTGTTATAGCGGGATTGAGAGGATATTTTTCATTTATCGCTGAGTTGTATAATTATAAAATATGCATGATTTTTGTATATTTATGCATTGAGAAAATAATAAAACCAATAAAATCAAGGGTTTCGTGGGCTTTATCGTGGTGAAGTATTGAATATTTATATTGACAGTTACTCATAATATACCTATAATAATACTTACCGCAGACAAATATACTAAAAGTTAGGTATAAATGTCCGCTGGTGAGTGATAAACTATATCGGTTACTGAATGGCTTCTATTACATAAACATATAGAAGTTATCCAATAGCTGATACCAGCTTATTGTCTATATGTGTGTATTGGAGGAGTGTTAATATGTGTAGAATTGGTTCTATCAAGAGCAAGGTGCCTGTGCATCCGTCCAAGGCCCTGCATCTGATGCTGCCTCAGCAGGAGGGACATGATAACTCCGGCTTTGCAATGGTTATGCAGGATTTGTATGGAATTTTTTCCACCTACAAGGATAAGCCTTTGCTTTCTATGGCCTGCACCCAGAAGGGCAACCAGATGGTAGAGGAATATATGGACAGCCATAACTTTGTACAGTTGGCTGAGTGGATTCCTGTACCTAATAAGGAGCCTGGTTTGGATATTCAGGCTATGCCATATTATGTATTCCGTAATTATGATTTCCCTGAGCATTACAACGAGCTGTCTCAGAAGGAAAAAGAGGATGTACTGTTGAATACCCGTCTGGCTCTCCGCAAGCTGTTGGAGGATGCCGGCGAGGGTTATGTATATTCCTTCTGGCCTGATGTGCTGACTTTGAAGGAAATTGGTGATCCAAGAGATATTGCTACTTATTTCCATCTTTGGGAGGACAATGGCTGTCTGTCTGCTAAGAATATTGTGGTACAGTGCCGTCAGAACACTAACTATGATATTGTGCGCTATGCCGCTCATCCATTCTTCCTGCAGGGTTATACCCTTTGTGCTAACGGCGAGAATACTTTCTACACTAAGAATAAGGAGTTCCAGAAGTCTCTGCATCGTGGCTATATTGGCTTCGAGTCTGACTCCCAGTGCTTCCTTTACACTCTTCATTATGTACTTCACGAGCTGCAGTGGCCTATTAACTACTACAAGCATGTTATTACTCCATTGCCTTTTGAGGAGATTGAGAAGCGTGAGGATAAGGATGTTCTCACCGCTATTCGTCAGTCCTTGGCTCATCTGGAAATCAATGGTCCAAATACCATTATTGCCACCTTGCCTGACCATCGCATGATTACCTGCTGTGACTCCAAGAAGCTGCGTCCAGTAGTTATTGGTCAGGACGAAAACACTGTGGCTATTGCCTCAGAGGTTTGCGGCTTGAACGAAATTATGCCAGATAGAGATATGACCAAGGATATTTATCCAAATGAGCGTGAAGTAATCGTAATAGACAATGAGCTGGAGGTACAGAGATGGAAGCAGTAAAGACACAGGATATTTCTGTAAATGACCTTGCCTGGAAAATTGAATATCATGCAGATAGATGTACTATGTGCGGCAGCTGTGTAGCTAGCTGTTCCTTCAAGGCCATCAAGGTAGAAACTCAGGCTCAGTCCATTGTGGTTTCCACAGATAGTCAGCCAAAGCCAGAGCATAGACATGTTGCCCGTCCTATTATTAAGCAGGTAGCCAGTCTCACTGATTTCTGCCGTGGCTGCGGTATGTGTGAAAAGGTTTGTCCTAATAATGCTATTCATCCAGTGCGGAACCCAGATAGCAGAAAGACTCTCCTTTCTAAGGATGCAGGCCCTATTAAGCGTGGTGGCCGTACCAATCTGAATGCCCAGAGAACTCTGGATAGCATTATTGTTGGTCGTATTTCTCAGATGACAGATCCATCTCTGGATGCTGCTCGTCATACCTTTGATATTCGTTCCCCATTTGGCCGAGTTCTGTCTGCCAAGGAGCTGCCTTTCCAGATGAAGGATGGCAAAATGGTTATGGCCACTAAGACTCCTCCAGTAAATTGGATTTATCCTTTGATTTTCTCTGATATGTCCATTGGTGCTCTGTCTACTCGTGCTTGGGAGGCAGTGGCTCTGGCCTGTGCTTACCTGAACGAGAAATGCGGTTTGCCAGTGCGTATGAGCTCCGGTGAGGGCGGTATGCCTGTAAAGCTGATGGAGTCTGATTATCTGAAGTATTTCATTCTCCAGATTGCATCTGGTCACTTTGGTTGGAACCGTATTGTTAAGGCTATTCCTCATATGGTAACTGATCCAGCTGGTGTTTTGATTAAAATTGGTCAGGGTGCTAAGCCAGGTGATGGCGGTCTTTTGCCAGCAGCTAAGGTTGCTGAGCATGTACAGGCTATTCGTGGTGTACCAAAGGCAACTCTTTCCTCACCTCCAAATCATCAGGGCCTGTATTCTATCGAAGAATCTGTACAGAAAATGCATTTGTCCCTTAATGCAGCCTTTGGCTTCCGTGTACCGGTAGCTATCAAGTGTGCGGCATCTGCTACCTCTGTATCTGTATATAATAACCTTTTGCGTGATCCATACAAGATTTGCGGTGGTTTCTTTATTGATGGTATTCAGGGCGGTACTGGTGCAGCCAACGAGGTTTCACTGGATCATACTGGTCATCCTGTAGTATCCAAGATTCGTGATTGCTATCTGGCTGCTGTAAAGCAGGGCTTGCAGGGACAGATTCCTCTCTATGGCGGCGGCGGTATCGGTATGACTGGTAATGCTGCAGCAGATGCTTTCAAGATGATGTGTCTGGGTGCTAATGGCGTATTTGTAGGTAAGGTATTGATTCAGCTGTTGGGCTGTGTTGGTAATGAGCAGGGCCGTTGCAACTCCTGTAATACTGGTAAGTGTCCAATGGGTATCTGTACTCAGGATCCTCGTCTGGTTAAGAGACTGGATATTGATAGAGGTGCTCAGAAGATTGTTGACTATGTATTGGCCTTTGATGCTGAGCTGAAGAAGCTGATGGCTCCTATTGGTAACAGCTCTATACCTGTTGGCCGTAGTGATGCTTTGGTATCTACTGATAAGGCTATTGCTGATAAGCTGGGCATCCAGTATGTATGCTAATAAGGGAGGAGTACGGAAATGTTTGAGATAGAAACTATTAAGGGACATGATCGTATGTCCACCCAGGATTTGCTGTTGGCCATTGAGGAAGCTGTCCGCAACGGTGAAACTGAGTTTAAGATACATGCTTCTGGTCAGCACGACATTGGCGGTCCATTGTGGAATGCTGAGGGCAAAAAGCTGTTTTTCCATGTAAGCAATGCTGGTCAGCGTGTAGGCTCCATGTGCCTGCCTAATACCGAGATTGTGGTGGAGGAATCTACCTCTGCTGATGTGGGTTGGCTGAATGCTGGCGGTATTATTACTGTACATGGTGATGCTGGTGATACTGCAGGTCATTGCTCTGCTGGCGGTAAGATTTACATTGGTGGCCGGGCTGGTACCCGTAGTGGTTCTTTGATGAAGCACGATCCTCTTTATGAGGAGCCAGAGCTGTGGATTTTGAAGAATACCGGCTCCTTCTCCTTTGAGTTTATGGGTGGCGGTCGTGCTGTTGTCTGCGGTTATGATTGCGATGAATTTACCTCTGTTTTAGGGGAGCGTGCCTGTGTAGGCATGGTTGGCGGCGTTGTTTATGTCCGTGGCCCTATTAGCTCTTATCCAGCAGATATCTGCTATTTGGATTTGGAGCAGGAGGATATTGATTTCCTGGCTGGGGGCATGGATGAGTTCCTGGCAAAAATCCAGAAGCCTGAGCTAAAGGCAGAGCTGTCTGATTGGTCTCAGTGGAAGAAGCTGCGTCCTCTGACTTTTGAGGAAAAGCAGGCTCAGCCAAAGAAAAGAGAATCTCTGAAGGAGTTCCGTACTCAGGAATGGGTAAAGGGCGGTATCTTCAGTGATGTTGCTATGGATGATTTTGCTGTCCATAATACAATTTCCCACGGTTTGTACCGTCTCCGCGTACCAAGCTGGGATAATGCAAAATTTAATGCTCCTTGCGAATTTAGCTGTCCTACTGGTATCCCTACTCAGCGTCGCATGAATTTGCTGCGTCAGGGTAAGGTGCAGGAAGCTATTGAGCTGGAGCTGGAATATACACCATTCCCAGGCTCTGTCTGCGGCAGTGTCTGCCCAAATCCTTGTATGGATGGCTGTACCCGTGGGGGTATTGATGAGCCAATTCAGATTGGCAACCTGGGCTGGTTGTCTGCTTATCAGCAGGTAGCTCCTCCAGAGAAGGAAACTGGTAAGAAAATCGGCATTATTGGTGGCGGTATGGCAGGCTTGTCTGCTGCTTGGCAGCTACGTCGCAAGGGCCATGCTGTTACTGTATATGATGATGCAGAGCATATCGGCGGCAAGCTGGAGCAGGTTATTCCTAGAGGTCGTCTGATGCATGATGTGCTGGTTAGCGAATTGAAGCGCATTGAGGGCATCGGCGTGAAGTTTGTGACTTCCTGCCGTGTGGATAAGGCGAAATTTGCTCAGATTCAGCAGGAAAATGATGCTGTAGTTGTAGCTACTGGTGGCCATGAATCCCGTTATTTCAACTGGGAGGGCAAGGAGCTTTTGACTATGGGACTGGATTTCCTGAAGAAGGTAAATGCAGGTCTTAATCCAAAGGTTGGCAAGCGTGTTGTGGTTATCGGTTGTGGTAATTCTGGTATGGATACCTGTCGTGCTGCCTATGATATGGGTGCTGAGTCTGTAGTAGCTGTAGATGTGCAGAAGCCAGCAGCCTTTGCTGATGAAATTGCCTATGTTGAGGGCCGTGGCGGCAAGCTGGTATGGCCGTTCTTTACCGAAAAGATTACCAAGGAAGGGGTATATGCCAACGATGGCAGATTTATCCCTGCTGATGAGGTAATTGTTTCCATTGGTGAAGCTCCTGTCTTGGATTATCTGCCAGAGGATGATTCCATCAAGAAGTTCCGGGGCAGCTGGCTCATTGCCAATGAGGATAAATCCATTCTGCCAGGAGTATTTGCTGCTGGTGATGTGATTAAGCCAGGTCGTTTGACTGATGCTATTGGCGATGGTATTAAGGCAGCTCATTATGTAGATGAATATGTAATGGGACAGGCTATGACACCATTCCCAGAGAAGCACAAGATTCCAGCAGAGCGTTTGTCCAAGGCATATTTTACCAAGTGCCATCATTGCAATTTGGGTGAGCCTGCTCAGGACTTTGCTCGTTGCATTAGCTGTGGTACTTGTCGTGACTGCAAAATGTGTTTGGAGTCCTGCCCAGAGGAGGCTATTACTCGTGTACAGCATGAGGATGGTTCCTGGAGCTATGAGTCCAATCCTGATAGATGTATCGGTTGCGGTATCTGTGCTGGTGTGTGCCCATGCGGTGTGTGGAGCATTAGTGATAATCCTGAGCCAATCAAGATGTATCGCACCTATAATAAAAACTAAGTTTTCTACAAATATTTGTCCAATACACAGAAATCCCCCCTTCGAAATTCGGAGGGGGGATTTCATTTTTGTCTGTTTCACGTGAAACATTAAGCTCAGGTTTATAAATTCCGATTTGCCGAGTAAAAGACTTATTTGCATAATGGCATACATATACTCTTTACTGAGGCATGACACTTTTGCGTCGGGAGACTCCTGCTTTTGCGTAGCAAAAGTGGCCCCGGTGGCACTCTCTATCATTACGGCCTCTGTGAATTGGCTCAGCGACAAGCGGTATTTGTGCGTAAGGATAAACTCTCAGGTAGGGCCATTAAGTCGGACAGAGCAAAAGTCGTTATGACCGCAGGCTGTATTTCAAGAATCCACTGACATAACGACTTTCAGTTACAATATTTGAGTAGATAGGCAATTCGGCAAATCAGAGATTAGCGATATATTAATCTCATTACTTGTTGGATGGTGCGGGTGAGGTTTTGCTTAGTGGTATGGGCTTCCATAGCTTCCTCCACAGACATGGGGGCATGAAGGATAGGGAAATAGGCATCAATGCCATGTTCATTAACTGCTTCTGCATCATGGGTGGCACAGCCGCATAGGCCAAGGGTTAGACAGGAGCCATGACATTTTTTTGCCAGCTGGGCAACGCCAATAGGAGCCTTACCCATAGCAGTTTGCATATCTATACGGCCTTCACCGGTAATCAAAATATCAGCTGTTGCCAGTGCCTGTTGGATTTTGATGGATTGTAGCACCAGTTCAATACCAGGAGTTAATGTACCTTGGAGGAAAGTGTGAAAGGCAAAACCAAGGCCACCAGCAGCTCCTGCACCGGGAAGTTTGTCTCCTGTTATACCTGTGGACTTTTCGGCTAAGTCAGCAAAAGTGGCAATATCCTTGTCCATCCTTTTTATAATTTCTGGAGTAGCACCTTTTTGAGGGCCATAGATAGCCGAGCAACCCTGGGGGCCACAGAGAGGATTGGTAACATCACAGGCTATGTCAAATTTACATTCCTTTAGCAGTGGATGGCAGGAGGTGGTGTCAATACGGGCAACATCCTGAAGATTTTTGCCATATACATCGCAGGGGCTACCATCTTCCTGATAAAATTTATAGCCTAAAGCAGTAAGCATACCTAACCCTGCATCATTGGTGGCACTGCCTCCAATGCCAATAATAAAGTGTCGACAGCCATTGTCAATGGCCGCTAGGATAAGTTCACCCAGACCAAAGGTAGTGGTGTAGAGAGGATTGCGTTTTTCTATAGGCACCAAGGTTAGCCCTGAGGCATCCGCCATTTCAATCACAGCGGCTCCCAAGGTAGGAATATAGCCATAACGGCTTTCCACAGGCTCACCCAGAGGGCCTGTGACTTTAACCGGCACAATGGAGCCGCCTAGCCCCTGTGTTAGAGCATCTACTGTGCCCTCACCACCATCTGCTAGCGGGAATACCTGTACCTGCTCCTGGGGATAACGGGCTAAGATAGCTTCCTTGACGGTATTTCCCGCCTCAATGGAGGAAATACTACCCTTGAAGGAATCTATGGCGATAACGATATTCATATATTTTCCTCCTTACATATTAAAGTAGAATTAAGGAAGCAAGGAAAATGGCTAGCATAGAGACAATACCTACAACCAAGGTCATTAAGGTTTGGGTACGATAGCCATCCTGAGGGTCCATGCCAGTGAAATTGGTAACTACCCAGAAATAACTATCATTAGCATGGGATACGGTCATAGCACCTGCACCAATAGCCATAACGGTAAGGAGAGCAGCCATTTCGCTGTTTAACCCCAGGGCTGACATCATGGAGGCAGAGTCGGAGTACATGCCCATGATACCAGCGGTAGTGGTAATGGCTACAGTTGAGGAGCCCTGGGCGGTTTTCAGAATAGCTGAAATGATAAATGGAAAGAAAACACCTACACTAGCTAGGAAGGCAGCGTTGGTCTTCATAAAATCTACAAAGCCAGCTTCAGTAATGACCTTACCCAAAACACCGCCGGCGGCTGTAATAAAAAGAATTGGTCCTACAGTCTTTAGAGTTTCATCTGTAATGCTTGCAAAGCTTGGCATTTTGTTGGTAGCCGTTAGCAAATATATTGCAAAAAACAGTCCAACTGTAAGAGCTATAATAGGATTACCCAAGAACTTCAATCCTGTAGCCAGAGCACCATTCATACCAGCCATAGCCACAATGGAGCCGGCAGCCATTAATATAATAGGCATGACAATAGGTGCAAAGGAAGCAGCAGCTCCTGGCAGCTTATGGAAGCTAGCCACAAGTTCCTCGTAGCTGGCCTCAGTATCATTTTCCTTCTCCATATTGTTCTGAACAGAAATATTCTTTTTACTAATATAGAGGGAAACAATATAGGCTGCAATTAAAGCTGGGATAGACGCAAGAATGCCGACAAGAATTACACCTGCAAGGTTATCTGCCAAGCCAAGGGAACCGGCAGCAGCAATAGGGCCAGGAGTAGGAGGAATAAATACATGGGCTACATAAAGACCACCAGACAGGGCAACAGCCATGCCTACAGGACTGGTTCCTTGCAGTTTACGGCAGAGAGCTTTGCGAATAGGGTTCAAAATTACGAAACCGCTATCACAGAAAACAGGAATGGAAACGATCCAGCCCATAAGCATCAGAGCCAGCTGGGGATGTTTTTCTCCTACGCAACGGATAACTACATCTGCAAGACGTATGGCGGCTCCTGTGCGTTCCAGAATCAGACCAATCAAGGCGCCAAGGATAATGACAATGCCGATGCTGGAAAAAACACCGGAAAAGCCAGAGCCTATAATGCCAGGAATCTTGGCCAAGGGCAGCCCCACTACAATTGCCAGCAAAAGAGAAGTTCCCATAAGGGAAAGAAATGGATGAATTTTGAATTTGGATATAGCTATAATCATAATAGCAATAGCAAGACAAAAAACAATGAGAAGCGGAATACCAGTCATCTTAAATACCTCCTTTATTATTAATATAAATGATAAGATTAACTGTGTATATTATAACAAAATAAAAATCCGTTAGATATATTACAGAAAACATATCTAACGGAAATTTTATGTTTTTGACAACATAGTTCTCAATGTTAAGTATGAGGTAGTTCCTCCAAAGTAATATCCTGATAAAAATAGAGTACCATATAGAAAACTCCGCTACATCTCAGGGACCGAGGGTCATAGCCTGTACGGCGGGCTATTTTTTTTAGATGTTGCTGGAGGGTATTTTTGTGGATAAATAGGGAATGAGCTGTATCAGCTATGGAGCCATCATGTTCAAAGTAGCATTCCAGAGTATGCATGGCCTCTGCTAATTCTTCATTAGTATAATTAGAGAAAATTTTGTGCACATATTCCTTTTTAGCAGTTAGAGGAATAAGGTCTGCAAAAAGCTCCATATTAATATCAGCATAGCTTTTGATGCGAATATTTCCTTTGCGATGGCAGGAATGAAGGGCCTTTTGAGCTTGTTGAAATGCTTCTCGTAATTTTGTGTTATCCTCAGCTGGTGCATCTATGCCAATATAGATATCCCAATGGGGATTTTTGACACATTCCCTAAGTTTTTGGGCTAGACGCAAAAGGGAATCATTATTTTTTAGACAGGTTAGGAAAACCATTAGCTGATTGGTAACGGTATGGCAGCAAAGGGGATCAATTCCATGAGCGCATTCTGCTAACCTTTGGGCAAGTTCATGGAGGTTGGGCTGGTAATCTGGCTGGTTGGGAACAATTTCTGCCACAAGGATACGTCTAGGAAGCTGGAGATTTATGCCTAGAGACTGTCCTCGTTCCAGCTGTTGTTTAGTAAGAAAGGATTCTCCGTAGGAGATAGCCTCTGTGAGGAATAGGGATTGCTGATATTTAAAGCTGCTTTGGATTCTTTCTACTTCCTGAGCTTGAACCAGCAGCTCTGTCATTTTGCGTATAACATTAGCCAAGGGGCGGATCGTCTCGTAAGGGCCGGTAATGCCTAAAACCCCAATCGGTTCATCGGCAACTTGAAGGATAAAATTGGTGCCTGGGCGAGCGCCAGGATATTCATCGTTGCTATATATGCGCAGTTCATCCAAACCTTGATTAATAATTTTGGCGGCACCTCCATGAAAGGTGTGGATACGGCCGGGATCTGTACTGGCAATAATAATCCCCTTTTGATTCATTAGATTGATTTTTTGTGGCAGAACCTGATTGATTTCATGGACAATAGCTTTGGCCTGCTGTTCCTGTAATTCCATAGCTAACTCCTTGTTTTCATTGCATCACATAACACATATAGCATAGTAAATTCTCTCTTTGCATGCAATGGGTATTTCTGCTGTACATTGTATACTCTATAAATATATACCCAATATGGGAATTTTGTGTTATTATTATCTATGTAAATATCGTTATATATTTACACTTAACTATACCATTATATGTATATCATCTAGGGGTGGTATATGCTGTGAAAGGAAGAATAGATTATGAGAATTGGTATTTATGGTTATGGTAATTTGGGCCGTGGTGTAGAGGCTGCTGTGCGTCAGAACGATGATATGGAGCTGGTGGCTGTTTTTACCCGCCGCAATCCTGAGAGTGTAAAGCTGCAGACTGAGGGTGTTAAGGTATATCCTGCTGCTGAGGCTGCTAATCATGCTGATGAGATTGATGTACTGGTACTTTGTGGCGGCAGCGCTACAGATTTGCCAGAGCAGACTCCAGAGCTGGCTAAATACTTTAATGTAATTGATAGTTTTGATACTCATGCCCGCATTCCAGAGCATTTTGCCAATGTAGATAAGGCTGCACAGGCAAGCGGTCATACTGCTTTGATTTCCTGTGGCTGGGACCCAGGTATGTTCTCTCTGAATCGTCTTTATGCCAATGCTGTTTTGCCACAGGGCAATGATTATACCTTCTGGGGCAAGGGTGTTAGCCAGGGACATTCTGATGCTATTCGCCGGGTTAAAGGCGTTAAGGATGGCAAGCAGTACACTATTCCTGTAGAAGCTGCCTTGGAGGCTGTACGAAACGGTGAGAACCCAGAGCTGACCACCCGTCAGAAGCATGTGCGGGAGTGCTTTGTGGTAGCTGAGGAAGGGGCAGATCTGGCTCAGATTGAAGCAGATATTAAGAATATGCCAAATTATTTCTCTGATTATGATACTACCGTACATTTTATCAGTGAGGAGGAGCTTAAGGCTAACCATAGCGGTATTCCTCATGGCGGTTTTGTATTCCGTACTGGTGCTACCGGCCTCAATGGTGAGCATAAGCATGTTATTGAATATAGCTTGAAGCTGGATTCTAATCCAGAATTTACTTCCTCTGTAATTCTGGCCTATGCTCGGGCTGTAAATCGTCTCCATCAGGAAGGTACTAATGGCTGTAAGACTGTATTTGATATTGCCCCAGCCTATCTGTCTCCATTAAGCGGTGAAGAGCTGAGAGCTCATATGCTGTAATAACGCAACGAAAACTTAAAACTGTCTCATAGGGAAAATAAAGGTAAAAGCGGATTATGTTGAATTTGCTGATTACCTTTGCCTATGGGGCAGTTTTTTTGTGTGATTAACTAGATATAAATAGGGGGTAATAGTGGTTTTAATATAATTGAAAACTTCAACCACTTTTTCAGGCATATATTTGACCTTGGATTTGGCTAATTTTCCCATATTTATATCCGGGCATAAAAAAACCGCCTTAGTTATGGGTGAATCTCATAAGTAGATTTATACTTATGAATTAGCACCATAAAGGCGGTTTTGGTATTTGTTAATTAATCTTCCAGCAGGGCCTTGCCGGTAAACTGATCTGTGATTAATACATTGGCATAACGCCCCTTTAGGGCTGCCTTAATGGCGTTGATTTTGCCCTCGCCACCGGAAATCATAATGCTGTATTCCTTGTCCCGCAGCTCGCTCAGGGTAATGCCTACTGTGCGTTCATCCAAATCTCTATTGCAGACTCTGCCCTCTACATCAAAGAAGCGGGAGCAGATATCGCCTACGGAATTTCGCTGAATCTTTTCCTGCTCCTGAATGTCGGTATAGCCTAAGCGGAAGAACAAGGCATTAGGGCGAACCGTACCTACGCTGAACAGGGCAATATTGGCATGACGGCCCAGCTCTAGTATCCGTTTGATATATCTATCCTTGTCCACCTGCTCCTTAGTCGCTTTGTTATCAAAAATAACTGGCAAAGGAAGATACTGGGCTACAGTATTAAAACTATTCGCAAAATTCTCTAAAATCTCTCGTGAATAATTGTTCCATTCGGAATTGCTTAAGCCACCCTCCAGCTGTACAACCTGAGAACCTTTTATGGAACGAGGTATTAAGGCTTGGGACATATTGTACAGGGTTGTACCCCAGCCCACACCAATAATATCCCCATCTTTAATAATGCCATCCAGATACTGGGCAGCAGCAATGGAGATGTATTTTTTGATTTCTTCCTCGTCATTGATGGTAGATGAGGCAATTTTTACATCCTTGAGATGAAGCTTGTCCTTGAGGCGCTGTTCCATAATACTCATGTCCTCTACAGGATCTACAATCTGGATGTTAACATAGCCCTTATCCTTGGCATACTGAAGTAGCCGGGAAATGGAAGGCCTGGATACACCCAATTCCTGGGCTATTTTCTGTTGGCTAAAATCTGAACGATAATATAATTTGGCCACATTGATGGCTAATTTGTCTTTATCTCGGTACATATGATGTCCCCCTAGAATCCGTTATTGTTTACGTTGACAATATTCGCACATTTATTATGAGAGTAAAATAGGAAAAAAGTCAAGGTATTTGTGAAAATAAATTAATAAGACTAACGAAACTGCAAGAATAATAAAAAAATTTAACGAAAGTTCATTTATATTTTAACATAGGTTTCAAAATATGTAAATAAGAAGAAACCAAATAAAAAAATAGCAATCATCAGGTGAGAATTGCTATTTTTCAACAGTTCTAAATAGAATTTTCAGGAAAATATAGGCCTCAGCTAGGCAGGAATCTTCAAATGGGATTCCGATTTTGTATTTAATGAATGGATTTTTTCTTGAAACGGCCACCTACAATATCGTGAACTGGATTGATAGTTACAAAGGCTGTTTCGTCCTTTTCCAGAGCAATTTCCTTTAGCTTTACTACTTCCAATCTGGTAACTACACAGTAGAGAACCTGCTTGTCGTCTCCTGTATATGCCCCCTGTCCGTGGAGATAGGTAACGCCACGGCCTAGACGATGCATAAGAGCATCGGCAATCTCCTCATATTCGTCGGAGACAATCATAACAGCATAGGATTCATCCAAGCCCTTCAGCACCACATCAATCATTTTGGAAATGATAAAATAGGCTACTAGAGAATACATGGCCTTGTCCCAGCCAAAAACGAAGCCGGCAGCACCTAAGATAAATAGGTTGAAGAACATAACAACCTCGCCTACGGAGAAGGAGGTTTTGCGGTCTAGGATAATAGCTGTAATCTCAGTACCATCCAGAGAGCCGCCCTGTCTGATAACCAGTCCTACACCAGCACCGGCAATAATGCCGCCGAAGATGGCTGCCAGGAAGTAGTCTTGGGTAATCTGGGGTACAGGCTCCAAAAATTCAGAGAAAATGGAAAGAGCGATGATAGATATTATAGTGGAAATGGCAAAGGTTTTGCCAATCTGTTTATAGCCAAGATAAAGAAATGGCAGATTCAGGACCAGCATGTAGACACCAAAGGGAATGCCTGTTAAATAGCTGGCCATAATGGAAATACCTACTATGCCACCATCAATAATGTTGTTGGGAACCAAAAATATCTCCAGACCAGCACTATAAATAAGAGAACCGATAATCAGAACCAGATATTTTTTTATCCAGTCTATAGCGGTTTTGCGCCGGCGCAGAAGAGATACCTTGTTGTTATTTTTCATACTATACCACCTTTGGCTAAAAAGTTTCTTCCTATTTATTATAAAAGAAAAACATTGCTATTGTCCAGTGATATAGAATGTATACAGTATTGCTATGTTTTAAGAATTTTTTTGCCTATAGCTTTTCCTGCTTAAAAAGTGTAATATATATGAAGATAATTTCGGCGAAATGTATGTAATGCAGAGAAGATGGAGTGAATATAATGCGGGTAATAATTATCGGTGCCGGCAAGCTGGGCTATAGCATAGCAGAGCTGCTCTCTCAGGAGGAATACGATATTGTCGTAATCGACAAAGAGGAGGGGCAGCTGGAGAACATTAAGGAGAATCTGGATGTTTTGACTATGGCTGCCAACGGTTCCAGCCCTATTACCATGGATAATCCTGATGTACAGGGGGCAGATATTCTCATTGCTGTTACAGGCAGTGATGAGGTAAATATGGTGTGCTGTATTCTGGCCAAGAAGCATGGCATAACTCATACTGTGGCTAGAATCAGAGATATGCAGTTTATGTCTGAGGCCAAGGATTATCTCAAGGCTAATTTTGATATTGATCTGATGCTGAACCCTGAGTATATTACCTCTATGGAGATTAATCGGATTCTCATGGTGCCAGCAGCCCTTAACGTGGAGGATTTTGCTGAGGGGAGGGTGCGGCTTTTTGAGACAAAGGTGCGACGCAATTCGCCTTTAGCTGGTACCCCTTTGAAGAATCTGGATATACCAAAATCCATTTTGGCTGCTATGATTTTCCGAGATCATCGCATGATTATTCCTCATGGTGATGATTGCTTGCTGTCTCATGATAATGCTTATTTTGTGGGGGAAGCTGGCGCAATTGCTAACTTTAGCAAGAATCTGGTCAGAAGTGATGCCAGAAAAATCAGTCGGGCGGTGATTATTGGTGCTGGCCGAGCTGGCAGATTTACCGCTAGGATTCTGGATAAGCAAGGGGTTCAGGTGAAAATATTTGATATGAACCGGGAGCGTTGCCGCTTGATAGCTGGCACCCTGTCCAGCCACAGCATGGCTATTCATGGTGATGGCACCAATATTGATTTGTTGCAGTCGGAGGGAATCAGCGATGCTGACATTATGATCTGTATGACGGATGATGATAAGCTGAATTTGCTGCTGGCCTTGATGGGGCGGCATCTGGGGGCGGCCAAAACCATAGTTACGGTAAATAGATATGATTATATTGACCTAATGGAAAAAGTGGGCGTGGATATCGTATTGTCTTCACGCTTTTTGGCAGCCAGCGAAGTGTTGGCCTTTGTACGGCGAGGGGGCATTGTTTCCGTATCCCTGTTGGAGGGGGCCAAGGCAGAGGCTATCGAGGTTGTGGTTCAGCCGGGAGCCAAGGTAGCTGGCAAAAAGCTGATGGATGCTGCTTTGCCTAAGGAATGCTTGGTATGTGGTTATGTGCGGGATGAGGAAGCCTTTGTACCAAATGGTAATTCGGTGCTGAATCCTGGGGATAGAGCTATTATTATTGTTCAGATGAAGCATTCGAAAAATGTATTGAAATATTTTCAAAAGGATTGAGTGACAGAATGAATAAACTGGTTCTGTTGTTAATGGGCCGAGTAATTCTCCTTTGTGGAGGCCTGCAGCTGATACCTTTTTGCTATAGTCTATATCATGGGATGTGGCAAACTGTGGGGGCTTTTGCGGCGTCTATTTTGGCAGCCCTGCTGGCAGGCGTTATTCTGATAGGACGAGGCCAGGAGCCGGAGGAAAGCCTTAGCGTTTTGGCTGGAGCAGGATTTCTCTTTGTGTGTTGGTGGATAATGTCCATCTTTGGGGGGCTGCCCTATTATTTAGATGGGGATTTAACCCTGATAAATGGTATATTTGATAGTATTTCTTGTTTTACTACTACAGGTGTTATGGATTTGCCTTATAGGGCTGATGAGGCGATAATCCTATGGCGCAGTCTGTCCCAATGGCTGGGAGGCTATATGGTCTTGCTGCTGTTGAGTACGGTACTGCCTGGCACCAGTGGCTGCTTTGGCACGGCGTTTATTATGCCGGGCAGCTTGCGCACTGGCCTTATTACTTTGCGGCGGATAAACCGTACTTCGGTAAAAATTCTGCGTATTTATACCTTAGTCACTGTTTTAGGTTTTCTTTTGTACATGCTTAGTGGCTTGGAACTTTTTGATGGGGTTAATATGGCCTTGGTGACCATATCCACAGGAGGCTGTTATACTCCAGCTGCTGATATTAGCTTTAGTGGATGGGTGGTGGTTACGGCCCTGTTGGGAATCGTGGCTGCTGGTTGTAATGTTTTTATGTACTGGCAGGCCTTGGACTTTAAGGAATGGCGGTTTGTAATCCACACTTGGAAAAATAGCGAAATGCGGCTTTTTGGTCTGATGGTGGCAGCCTTTACAGGGATTATAGCCTTGCATCTCTATTTGGGTGGATTTTACAGCTTGCCAGATGCGGTGAGCAATTCCCTGTTTCATGTAGTTTCCTTTGGCTGTACCAATGGTATTATGGCAGAGAATATGTATCATTGGGATGATGTAGACAAATTCTTTTTGATGTGTATTGCCTTGATTGGTGGCTGTATGGGCTCTATTTCCGGAGGTTTCAAAATATTCCGCCTGCAGGTGCTGTTGAAAAGCTCTTTGGCTGAAATGAAGCGTACTTTGCATCCTAATATGGTAGTCCATATTGTTATTGATGGGCGGACAGTGCCTCAGAAGATTATTGAGCGTATTCTGGGGTATTTCTTTATGTTTTTCCTGTGTATGCTGTTTTCTTTGCTGGTTTTGTCCTTGACGGGATTGAATATGCAGCAGACTATGGATATGACCATTGCTTGTCTTACCAGTTCTGGGCCAATGATGATGTTTCATCTTGATGCTCAGGAGGTTCGGATGCTGCCGGATTGGGCCAAGCTATATTGTAGTTTGCTTATGATTATTGGCAAGATAAATATTTTTACCTTCCTGCTTCTGGCTCATGGAGCTTGGACAGGATTGAGAGAAAGGTATTGGTAGGTGGGGTAAATGAATCTAAAGGTTATTGCATATGTGCTAAGCCAACTGCAATTTGCGGTTACCCTGTCCTTAGGTGTCCCCTTTGTCATGGCCTTGTATTGGGGGGAAGCCTGTGCTATGGATTTTGCCGGTACCATGCTGATAAGCTTTGGGGTAGGTGTATCCCTTAGTAATTATGGCGAGCTGGAACATGATAGCTTGACCATTCGAGAGGGCATTGCGGTTACAGGCATTGCTTGGTTTATTATTCCTTTGCTGGCTTCCCTGCCTTTTTTGGCAGGTCATTATTTGAATCCAATTGACAGTATTTTTGAAGGGGTATCTGGTTTGACCTGTACGGGAGCTTCTGTTATTAAGGATTTGGATGCTGTGCCGAGAAGCATTATTCTGTGGCGCAGTATTACCCATTGGGTGGGAGGCTTGGGCATTATAGTTATTTATATTGCCATGTTTCCCCAAGCAGGCAGCGGCGCCGCCAAAATGTTTAATGCAGAAGGGGCAGGGCCTACAGAGATGCGGGTAGTGCCTAGAATGAAATCCACAGCCAATGCCCTTCTGCTTATGTACGTGTTTTTTTCTGTTATCCTAACTACCTTGCTGTTACTGTGTGGCACAAGTCTTTTTGATGCAGTGAATCTGGCTATGTCGGCTATAGCTACAGGTGGTTTTGCTACCACTAATGGTAGTGCAGCAGATTTTCACAGCCTGCCTGTGGAGCTGGTGCTTATTATCTTTATGCTCATCGGCGGTGGCAATTTTGGCTTGTATTTTTTGGCTTATAAAAAGGGTTATAAGTATATTATTAGAGATACGGAGTTTAGGGTTTATCTGGCTATTTATGGTGTAATCACTTTGCTGGTGGCTCTGAATCTTTATGATGCTATGGGGTGGCTGCCGGGAGAGGCATTGCGGGGGGCGGCTTTTCAGATTTCTTCTATTATGACTACTACTGGTTTGAGTACCTATAATTTTGATGAGTGGCCAGCTTTTTCTCAGTTCTGTATTATTCTGGTAATGCTGATGGGAGGTTGCGGCGGTTCTACCAGTGGTGGTATGAAGGTTTCTCGTGTGATTATTCTTTGGAAAATGGTGGGGACGATTATTCAGGAGAAACTTCACCCTAATAGTATTGCCAGAGTTACGATGGAGAGTCAGAGCCAATCTTCCACAGTGGTGTATAGAGTGGCCAGATTCTTCTTTCTGTATGTGATGATAGCTTTGCTGGCGGCCTGTGCCTTTAATTTTGATGGCCTGCCGGTGGTGGATTCTATTTTGCTGGGACTGTCCTGTATGGGCAATGCGGGGGTGGCCTTTGGTGCGGCCTATACCTTTTATGATTTGCCGGATGTAACCAAGCTGGTTTGCTGTCTTTGCATGATCATAGGCAGGTTGGAGATATTTACTTTCTTGGCTATGCTGCAGCCGGGGTTCTGGAAGCGTAATAGTAATTGGTGAAAGGTATAGCAGGGCTGTTTTGATTGACATTAACGGTTTAGATATGCTATGCTATATGAGTCAAACAATGAAGAAATTTGCCGAGCTGGCGGATTTCATTTAGATAACATGAGGGGAGACTGCTGTATGTCAGCTGTTGTAGTTTTAGGCACCCAGTGGGGTGACGAAGGCAAAGGTAAGATTGTAGATTATTTGGCACAGAAGGCTGAGACTGTTGTCCGCTATCAGGGGGGCAGCAATGCTGGCCATACTGTTGCTGTTGATGGTGTAGAATACAAGCTGCGCTTGATGCCATCCGGTATTCTGTACAAGGGAACCCTGTGCGTAGTAGGCAATGGTGTTGCCTTTAACCCAAAGGTTATGTTGCAGGAAATGGACGGCATGATTGCTCAGGGCATTGATGTCAGCGGTATCCGTATCAGCAACCGCGCTCATGTGGTTCTGCCATATCATTGCGAGATGGATGGCTACATTGAGGAGCTTAAGGGCGATAACAAGGTTGGTACTACCAAGAATGGTATTGGCCCATGCTATGCAGATCGTGATAACCGTATTGGTATCCGTGTCTGCGATTTTATTGACAAGGAAGAGTTCGCCAAGCGCCTGAAGGAAAATCTGGAGCTGAAGAACATGGAGATTGTCAAGCTCTATGGCAAGGAGCCTATGGACTATGAGTCCATGCTGAAGGAATACGAGGGTTATGCAGATCGTCTCCGCCCATATGTATGCGATACCATTGCTTTGTTGCATGATGAGCTGAAGGCTGACCGCAAGATTCTCTTTGAGGGTGCGCAGGCTACCATGCTGGATATTGACTATGGTACCTATCCATATGTTACTGCATCCCATCCTATTTCCGGCGGTATCGGCGTTGGTGCTGGTGTAGCGCCTCGTGATATTGACAAGGTTGTAGGCGTAGTAAAGGCATATTGCACCCGTGTAGGTGAAGGCCCATTCCCAACTGAGCAGCTGAATGAGATTGGTGATACCATTCGTGATGCTGGTCATGAATATGGTACTGTAACTGGCCGTCCTCGCCGTACTGGCTGGTTGGATGCCTGCATTGTACGCTATGCTGGTCTCCTGTCTGGTATTGATTATATGGCTATTACCCGTCTGGATATTCTGGATTGCATGGATGAAATCAAGATGTGTGTTGCCTATAAGTACAAGGGTGAGATTCTCAACGAGGTTCCTGCTTCCTTGAAGGTATTGGCTGAGGTAGAGCCTGTTTACGAGACTTTCGAGGGTTGGAAAACTGATATTAGCGGTATCCGTACCTATGAGGAACTGCCTGAGAAGGCTCGCATCTATTTGGAGCGCATGGCCGAGGTTACTGGTATTGACCTGGGTATTGTATCTGTAGGTCCAAATCGTGATCAGACCATCGTTTTGGCCAAGGATTTGTTCTAATCTAACTAAATAGATTAATATTGCAGGGGTTGTTAAAGGCCTGCTAAAGAGGGTTTGCTGGTCTGCTTGCAGATTGGCAAACCTTTTTTGTGACTTTTAAAGGATTTGTGTAGGGGAGAGTTTTATGTTAGAGCTGCAAAATGTTACTTATACAGTGACAGAGAATAACATAGAGAAAAATATTATTGACCATATGGATTTGGTGATTCCAGATGGCAAATTCGTAGTAATAACCGGTCCAAATGGTGGCGGTAAATCCACTCTGGCCAAGACAATTATGGGTATTAACCATATTAGCTCTGGTCGTCTGCTTTTTGACGGAGAGGATATTACAGCAAAGAATATTACGGAACGTGCCAAGCTGGGAATCAGTTTTGCTTTTCAGCAGCCAGTGCACTTTAAGGGCATTAAGGTTATTGACCTTTTGCGTTTGGCTACTGGTAAGAATATTTCCAAGGACAGTGCCTGTGAATATCTGTCCAAGGTTGGCCTGTGCGCCAAGGAGTATATTAACCGTGAGGTAAATAATTCTTTGTCTGGCGGTGAGTTGAAGCGCATTGAGATTGCTACTGTGCTGGCTAGAGGCACCAAGTTCTCTATTTTTGATGAACCAGAGGCTGGTATTGATATCTGGAGCTTTCAGAATCTGATTCAGGTATTTGAAAATATTCGCAAGACTGTACAGGGTACAGTTTTGATTATTTCCCATCAGGAAAGAATCCTGAATATTGCCGATGAAATCGTGGTTATTGAAAATGGCAAGGTGGCCAAGCAAGGGGCCAAGGCAGATATTCTGCCAGAGCTGCTAGGTACAGCTTCTGCTGTTAATGCGGCTTGCTCCAAGCTGGATCCAAAGGGAGGTTTCTAAGATGTTAGACAATATTCAGATGCATATGCTGACAGAGGTGGCTGACCTGCACGGCGTACCAGAGGGTGCCTATAATTTCCGTGTTAATGGGGAAAAGGCTGGGCGGAATACTACAGCCAATATTGATATTGCCACCAAAACTGACGGTAAAAGCGGTATAGATATCCGCATCAAGGATGGCACCAAGAATGAAAGTGTGCATATTCCTGTTGTTCTTAGTGAAAGCGGTATCAAGGAAACTGTTTATAATGATTTCTACGTAGGTGATGATTGCGACGTAGTTATTGTGGCTGGCTGCGGTATTCACAACTGTGGCAATCAGGATTCCCAGCATGATGGTGTTCATCGCTTCTATGTGGGCAAAAATTCCCGAGTTCGCTATGTGGAAAAGCATTACGGCGAAGGTGATGGCAAGGGCAAGCGGATTCTGAACCCTGTAACCGAGGTTTATCAGCAGGCTGATAGCTATGTGGATATGGAAATGGTACAGATAAAGGGTGTTGATTCCACCCATCGTATTACCAAGGCTGAATTGGCTGAGGGAGCAACCATGATTGTCCACGAGCGGTTGATGACTCACGGGGACCAGGTGGCTACCAGTGTTTATGAGGTAAAGCTGCAGGGGAAAGACTCCAGTACAGATGTTATTTCCCGTTCTGTAGCCAGAGATAATTCTGAGCAGGTTTTTGAAGCTGCTATTATAGGTGAGACAGCCTGCAGCGGTCATGCGGAATGTGATGCTATTATTATGGACAAGGCTCATGTAGTGGCCATACCAAAGCTGGATGCCAAGGATGTGGATGCAGCTTTGATTCATGAGGCGGCTATTGGCAAAATAGCTGGGGACCAGTTGATAAAGCTGATGTCTTTGGGCCTGACGGAGGCTGAGGCAGAAGCCCAGATAATCGGCGGCTTCCTGCGGTAATAGGCAGAGGTGAGGCGATGGTTGTACATGGTGCGGTGATTATTGAGCAGGGGGTGACCTTTGCTATTGTGGTGGTAAAGCCAGAGGTGACACAATATACAGTGCGAGCCACTAGATTTAGGCAGGCTATCAGGCCTTATTTTCCCAATATGCCTATTATCCTTATGAGTCAGGATAAGGAGGGAAAGCCTCATTACTATGGTCGTAAGGATGTGGTGGAGTTTCTGCGGGAGATTCCTTTGGATAGAATCCCTTGGAAAACCTATCATATTTATTGAGTCTTAGACAGATAAAATTGGCAAAATAAAGAGGAGCTATGCCCTATGTGAAATATTATTCGCTGATAGGGGAGGCTCCTTTTTGTGTATGAGTATTAATATATTTATTGGTTTACCAGGTGGCTACAGAGTCGGCAAAGAAATTGTCCAGCTCCTCCTTGGTGGAGAAAATAGCCAGATACATATAGTTGGCCATAGCCTCTGCCAAGGCATCTGGGATAGGACAATGCATCTTGATGGCATAGCCGTATTTGGCCAGTAGCTCCTCATGGGAAAGCTTAAAATTTTTGCCATTGCGGCGGCCGGAGAAAATGCAGTAGTAATGTGGGCCGGTTGGCTTTAGGGTACTGTCATAGGCAATCATATCAGCCCAGATTTTGTACACATCAGTGCTATGAGCAAAATTAATCATATCAGGGGTAAAACCGCCACATGGACGCATATTTACCTCCAAACCAATAATATCACCTTTTTTGCCCAGGCCTTCCATATCATCTGTAAGACGGAAGAACTCGAAGTGAACGAAGCGGCTTTTTACATTAAAGGCCTTTACCGCGGCCCGGCCAGCCTGACGGGTATCCTCTGGCAAATTCTTGAGAATATAGAAAACACTGTTGTCCTGATCATTAACAATATCCATAATACTCATAGGGGTTACATTGCCAGTTTCAAAAATAGGATTGCCCTGGGAATCAATAATGGCATCATAGCTATTGACCTCTGCCCGGACAAATTCCTCCATAATGTACTGGGTGGTATCATGATTCTTGTACCGCTGCTCAAAGAAGAAGCCCAGCTCCTGATCGTTACGGATTTTGAAGGTATTGGTGGCTCCTACGCCGTTATCCGGCTTGATTACTACAGGATAATGTACCAAATCCACAAAGGCCTTGGTATCATTCCATTCCTGAATCAAATGCCATCTGGCGGCTTTGATGCCAGCCTGGGCATAATATTCCTTCATTTTAGACTTGTATTTGATGCGAGGAATATCCTCATTGTGGAAGCCGGTAGCAATCTGAAAATCACTGCGGAGATGGGCATCCCGCTCCAGCCAATACTCATTGTTGGATTCCAGCCAGTCAATTTTGCCGTATTTGTTTTGGAAAAAGGCTACAGCTCCAGCTACCTCGTTGTAATTTTCCAGAGAGGAAACCTTGTAGTATTCATCCAGACTATCCTTTAGTTCCTGATGAAGATTATCGTAGGGGCAATCACCAATGCCTAGCACCCGCAGGCCGTTATTTTTTAGCTCGCGGCAGAATTTCCAATAGTTTTCGGGAAAGTTAGGGGAAAGAAAGATAAAGTTTTTCATAATATACACCTCATATATTGTACATTAACGTGGGAATAGCAAAGGGCAGCTGTTTTTCCCAGCTGGCTTCGTTGTGCTCTCCTTCAGGCACCAATCTGGTGCTGAGGAGAATATCCTTGGAGCCTAGAAGCTGGGCGGCTCTGACAAAATTATTTCTCGACCAATGCTCATAGTCAAATTCTCGACGGCCATAGTCCATATAAAGTACTGTATCAGGAGTAAGCTCTGCTTCCTGAATCATTTGACATAGCTGGTCAATATCAATATCCAGAGTAGGAGATAGGGCTGCTCCTCGTGAGAAAACATCATTATGCATTAAAAGGGCATAGAGAGTCATTAAACCTCCCATAGAGCTGCCACTGATAAAGGTATGCTGTCTATCTGGCAGAGTTCTGAATCTGGTATCAATAAAGGGTTTTAATACATTAATGAACCATTCCATTGTTTCCTGAGCTCGCGGTTCGTAGGGGCCGCCCCATTCCCCTTGGGGATTGTAATAGAAGGGACTGTACTCAGAAAGCCTGCCATTGTCAGCATGACAGTTGCATTCATAAGCTGCCACAATCAAAGGGGTTTTGGTTTGATTTAAATACTTTCCTAGTCCCCAGCTTTTACCATAAGTGGCGTTATCATCAAAAAAAACATTCTGGCCGTCAAACATATAGAGAACGGGATAATGCTTTGCTTTGTGAATGTTGTAGCCACGAGGTAAATAGACATAAAGCCGTCTTTCCTCCGGCCCGGTAAAGCAAGGGTAGGTTATTTTGAATTTTTTTATCATATGTTAAATACTCCTTTTGCCTGTACCAAAGGATAAATATCGTATATCTATAGGTATTCCCTAGGGGACAGGAGTTGAGTAAAGTTTAGCATAGCAGGGCTAAAAATACAAACAAAATCCATTGGGAAATAATAATAACAATAGGTGACTTTGCTAGCTAAAGTGTGCTATAATTTTTCTATACAGGTAATCGCTGTGCTATTAGGGAATATAGGCATGTGCATGACCCTGCACTAGTGTGGAGGTGCGAAATTTGGCTGATAAATTAAAAATTTTGATTACGGATGATTCCAAATTGCTGCGGAAAAAGCTGCGGGCGGAATTGGAAAAACTGGATTGTGATGTGCTGGAGGCTGAGAACGGCAAGGAAGCTATTATGCGGGATTTGACTGAGCAGCCAGATGGGGTAATTTTGGATATAGTAATGCCAGAGGTAGGGGGAATTGAAACACTGCAGGTTATCAAGGAGATAAATCCTGAAATTCCTGTTATTATGCTGTCCTCAGCAGGAACCTCTCAGAAGCTTAAGCAGACCTTGGAGCTGGGAGCTTTGGACTTTATTCAAAAACCTTATACCAGCGAGCAGATTAAGCAGGCTGTAGAGCAGATTCGCAGAAAGGTAGAGAAGAATCATGGCAAATAGGCAATTTTCCCAGTATCTGCTGAACCGAGGCATTTTGTCTTCTGACAATGCAGGCAGAGTATTGGCAAAATCCTTTCATGCTGTCCCGGATCTTGCTGTATTGGCTCTGGAAAAGGGGCTGATTACGTCCCAGCAAGCTAAAAAATTGCTGGGAGTGAAAGAGTTTGTTGTAGCTGCTTTGGAAGAAAATTATCTCAATGCCTTGCAGTTGGATGAACTGAAAAAAGCAGTACCGGATCGCAGTGCATGTCTAGGACAGGTTCTGCTGGAAGAAGGGATTGTAGATATTCATACCTTGGCCAAACTGTTTGAAGATAGCAAGGATGAGGATAGCCATCCAGTAGATGATGTTATCAAGGAGATGTTGGAGGCTCAGGGATGGGATGCTCACGAGCATGCCTATATTCGTGAATATGTAAAGCTGTTTCTGAGAGCCATGCGCAAGTTTATGCATACAGAGGCCTTGATTATTCCTAATGAAGATTTGGATTTGGTGGATGCTACCTATTTGATATATCAGAGTATGGGCGGAGCTTTGAGATTGACAGTAGGCTGTCGTATGACAGGCAATGTGCTGTTGGCTATGGCTGGCAGATTTAGCGGTGAGGAAGAAACTGAGGTTAACGAAATGGCTATTGATAGCATTGAGGAGTTGGCCAATGTTATCAATGGTTTGTACATTGTAAATATGTCCGGACATAGTCATGATATGGATTTGGATATGCCAAGAACCTTGGAAAATGGTGTTCCTGCTGGAGAGGATGTGTTTGCTCTTCGGGTAGAAACAGAGTTTGGTGCTTTTATGCTGTATCTGTCTAGAGAAGGATTTATGCTGAATGAGAAGAATCTTTTTGGCTGGTAAAAAATGATGGGAGATGGCGGCTGGAATAGTTGTTGTCTCCTGTTATAAAAAAATACAAAAATTTTCTTGACAGACAATCAGAATAGTGCTATTATTTATATCGTTGCTGGTGAGCAACAAAATTGAATAGATTTCTTGTTATTCAAGCAAAGTGGAGAGTTGTCCGAGTGGTTGAAGGAGCACGCCTGGAAAGCGTGTGTACGGTGATACTGTACCGAGAGTTCGAATCTCTCACTCTCCGCCATTTTTTTATCTAAAAACAGGCAGTTTTCATAAAATTATATGAATGCTGGCTGGTTTTCGTTGTATATTGGACTGCAGCATTCTGGTCTTGCGCAAGGCAGTCTCATGAACCTCGTCAGGTCCGGAAGGAAGCAGCGATAAGTGAATCGCTGTCTGTGCCGCAAGGGTGCCTGGATGCTGTGGTCCAATGTACAATGAGTTGACGCCTGAGGGGCGTCTTTTTTTGTCTAAAAATCCTGCCTCTGGATACTTGGAAAAGCAGTCATAGGGAACAAGGTGCCAAGGTCGGCTAGATGTGATATAATTTTATTATATATTTTATGGGGGGCAACGGATATGGCATATATGGCTTTATATAGAAAATGGCGGCCGGGAGGCTTTAGTGAGCTGGTGGGGCAGGAGCATGTCAGCAGAACTCTGTCCAATGCTATTAAGACCGGTCGTATAGGTCATGCCTATTTGTTTGCTGGCCCTAGAGGTACTGGTAAAACCAGTACGGCCAAGATTCTGGCCAAGGCACTGAATTGCGAAAAGGGGCCTACACCGGATCCTTGCAATCAATGTGAGGCTTGTCAAAAAATTAATGCAGGTACATCTATGGATGTATTTGAGATTGATGCTGCCTCTAACCGCGGTATTGATGAGATTCGGGATTTGCGGGAAACCGTAAAATTTGCACCAGCAGAGGGGCGTTACAAGGTTTATATCATAGACGAGGTACATATGCTGACTATGGAGGCCTTTAATGCCCTGCTGAAAACCTTGGAGGAGCCGCCGGCTCATGTGGTATTTATTTTGGCCACAACGGAGGCTCATAAGGTGCCTGCTACCATACAGTCCCGTTGCCAGAGATATGATTTCAAGCGGATTACGGCAGGGGATATTCAAGGCAGATTACAGCTGGTGGCAGATAGCATGGAGCTGGACTATGAGCCAGAGGCTCTGCACCTTATCGCCATGAAAGCGGATGGTGGTATGCGAGATGCCTTGGGACTGCTGGATCAATGTGCTGCCTTGGTGCAGGGAAAGCTGACAGTGGATCAGGCTGGGAATTTTCTGGGCTTAATTGGTCGGCAATGGATAGAGGCCTTGGTAGAGGAGATTGCCAAGAGGGATGGAGCCGGAGTGCTGGCCAAGGTGGGAGAGCTGCTGCAGGGAGGCAAGGAATTGTCCCAGATGCTTAGCGAGCTGGCCTTGTATTTCCGCAGTATGCTGATTTTGAAATCCGTGGGCAATGTGCAGGAAATGGATTATGGAGGCAACAATCCAGAAGCCTTGACCAGACAGGCAGCAGCTTTTTCTCAGGCTAAATTAATGCAGGATATCCGCAGGATTCACGGAGCTATTGCGGAATTGAAATGGTCTCCTCAGCCAAGAATCACAGTGGAGGCGGCTCTGCTGGAGCTGTGTCAGTCCGAGACTGTGTCAGAGGCTGGTGTTGGTGGCAAGCCAGCCAAGGCAGAAAAAAGTGGGGAGGAGTCAGCTCGCATTTCTCAGCTGGAAGCCAAGCTGGCTAAGCTGATGAATATGGTGCAAAGTGGGCAGCTGCCATCCTTGACGGCTAAGGGCAGTGAAGGGCCTGCTGGCAAGGCTGGGAATGGGCAAGGTGTTGGGCCTGGCGCTTCTGGTGGAACAGTGGAATTTCAGTCTGTAGATGCAGGCAATCTGCATAAAAAGCTTTTGCAATCCCTGCGGGGACATGGGGGCGGGGCACTTTCCTGTATGGAGAAAAGCGCTGTGCTTTCTGTAGGCAGCGGTCAGGTAGTGATTGGCTGTCAGAATGAGATGGTAAAAGGTCTCATGGAGCGTATTTACAAGAAAAAAATTGAAGCTGCCCTGGGAGAGATTCTGGGAGGGGCAGTCAAGGTGCATTTCAAGCTGGCTGAAATGGTGCAGAAGGCTCCAGAGCCAGAACCGGATTTGCCAGATATTCCTCCTCCAGAGGATGAGAATGAAGGCATTGTGAATATTGATAATTTGCCTGCAGGGGAGCAGTCTCAACTGCGCCATGCAGCAGAGGTTTTTGGTGGTGGCTTTATAGAAGCCCCAGAGGAGGATTAGCCTGTAAATCATTTGACTAAGTTGTATATATTTGATAGCATATTTTTAGAATATTTTCTATGAGAAATTTTGTTTTTCTATATTGAGAGGAGAGATGTTATGTTCGGCGGAATGGGCGGCATGAATATGAATGGCATGATGAAAAAGGTGCAGAAGATGCAGAAGCAGATGCAGGATATGCAGGAGCAGCTGAAGAAGCAGACTGTGGATGCTACTGCTGGCGGCGGTGTAGTAAAGATTACTATGGATGGCGAGAAGCAGGTTAAGGGCATTGTGATAGATCCAGCAGCTGTAGATCCAGAGGATGTAGAAATGCTGCAGGATTTGCTGGCTGCTGCCTTTAATGAGGCTACCAAGAAGGTGGATGAAAAGATGGCTGGGGAGATGAGCAAGCTTACCAGCAGCATGGGCCTGCCTCCTGGAATGTTCTAATGAAACGCATAGAACCGTTGGCGAAGCTAATAGAGCATTTTAAGGCATTGCCGGGGATTGGCAATAAGACTGCGGTACGGCTGGCTTATCACGTGCTGGATATGGAGCCGGCCAAAGCCAGGGAGCTGGCAGCAGCTATTGTTAATGCCAAGGAAAAAATTGGCTATTGTCATATTTGCTTTAATCTTAGCGATGAAGATCCTTGCCGTATTTGTCAGGCAGCTGGGCGGGACCACAGTCAGATTTGTGTGGTGGAACAGCCACAGGATGTGGATGCTGTGGAAAGAATGAGAGATTTTAAGGGTGTATATCATGTGCTTCATGGAGCGCTGTCTCCTTTGGAGGGGGTTGGCCCGGATAATCTCCGTATTAAGGAACTGCTGGCCAGAATGCAGGACGGTAGGGTGAAGGAAGTTATAATGGCAACTAATCCTAATGTGGAGGGAGAGGCTACGGCTATGTATATAGCCAAGCTGCTGAAACCATTGGGAGTACGGGTAACGAGAATTGCTCATGGCTTGCCTGTGGGCGGTGACCTGGAGTATGCCGATGAGGTGACCTTGTCCAGGGCTATGGAGAACCGTATTGAGCTGTAGCTCAGGGAGGCTTATTATGGAAATAATTGGATCTTTTATTGTAGGGATAATCGTGCTGTTTATCTTGCTGCGGGTATTGTCCCTGCCATTTAGAATAGTATGGAAGCTGATTACCAATAGCATCGTGGGTGCATTGATGCTGTGGGTTGTGAATCTTTTTGGCCTGGGGATAGAGATTACCTTTTTCAAGGCACTGATAGCAGGCTTCTTTGGTGTTCCAGGTGTGCTGGCGGTTGTGTTGGCACATTTTCTTTAATTTTATGGCATGATGGGTGTTTGTTTATATCTATCATGCCTTTTTGTTTTGAAAAATTCCGATTTGCCGAGTTATCCCTCTCCCTAAATATTGGAAATGAAAGTCGTTATGTCGGTGGGTTCTCGAAATACAGCCTGCGGTCATAACGACTTTTGCTCTGTCCGACTTA
>ERZ1026776.347-NODE-347-length-33338-cov-69.369708_pt1 | contig 33338 bp, 23 predicted proteins | sample MGYA00380125_ERZ1026776 | MGnify/ENA primary metagenome ERZ1026776 (study PRJEB33269, sample SAMEA4719761) | human gut metagenome | biome: human-associated habitat; feature: organic feature; material: feces | place: Cameroon | collected 2013-10 ...
GGAATGATAGGGGTGAGGTATTCGGTCATGAAAGGAGCGAGAATCTTGCGATGAATATCCTGCCTGGTGAATACCTTGGTCTGTTGTAAATGTTGAGTGTTGAGTGTTGAATGTTGAATGTTGAGTGATGAATTCTTCACTCCCTTCAGGCTTTCTATCAGCGAGCGGACACGGAGCTTCAGGGAGCCGATATTGCTCACATCATCTATCTTCAAGAGCGTGAAAGGCTTGTTGTGGCGCTTCATGATGTCGCGAATCTCGTCCTGGATAAAGCTGTCTGGACCGCAGCCGAAACTGGTCATCTGGACGAAATGAACCTCATCGCCCTGTTCGGCTGCCCATTGCGCAGCCTTCAGAATGCGGTTCATATACGCCCATTGTTTAACGAGATAAGTCTCTGGCTGACAGTTGTATGCTTCGTTATTGTCTGATGAGCCTCTGGCGATGTCTTCGCTGATGACGTTGACTCCCAGGTTGGCAATCATCTCGCTCAGCTTGTGCTGAATCAGCGGGTCAGTATGATAAGGACGGCCAGCCAGGAGAATCGTAAGTCCCTTCTTCGGCTTCAGAATCTCCCAGCCCTGTTTTTTGATTTCAGCAGCATATTCTGCCTGAGCATAGAGTGCCTCTCTCAGTGCTTTGCGGGCAGTCTTCTTGCTTACTCCCAGTTGCTTGAGATAATCGGTAATCTGCTTTTCAAGCGCCTTAGGCTGGGCAAAGTTGATGACAGGCGAATCGATTGGTTTCTTCAGGTCGATTACCGACTTGATGACATCGCTGTAGCCCGAAACTACCGGACAGTTGAAGCTGTTCAGCGTATTCTTCGGGTCGTCATTATGCTCATAAACCACGTACGGCATGAGGATACGGTCAACCTTCGGGTTCTCGTTGAGTTCCTTCAGATGGCTGTGAGCCAGTTTTGCCGGGAAACAGATATTGTCGCTCATCACCGTATTCAAGGCTCCTTCATACTGGCTGAAAGTGGAATCGGAAGAGAGAATCACGCCAAATCCGGCTGCCCGGAGCAGCGCATTCCAGAACGGATATTCCTCGTACATGTTGAGGATGCGAGGAATGCCTACTTTGACGTTGTGTTTTACAACGTCAAGTGGGTTAACTGTCTCTCTATCAAAGAGTAAACTATATTTGTATTCGTAAATATTTTTGCCTTTTGTCCCGTTTGCTCCCTTGTTGTTGAACACACGCTCACACTTGTTTCCTGAGTAGAATCGGTTGCCGCCGGCAAAGGTGTAGCGGGAAACATAACAATGGTTTTCGCAGCCTTTGCATTGCAGCTGCTTGGTTTCGTAATGAGCCAGATTCTGCAGATCATCGATGGTTCTAGATGAGGCTGGGTGTGTATCTTCTGAAGAAGTGCGATGATTGTAATCAGCCTCCGCATGAAGGGCACAACCGTAGGCACCCATCAGTTCAGGCATGTTGCTTCGAGCCACTTCGGTATGGGTGAGCAACTCAAATGCTCTTACCACCGCGTCGTTTCTCATCGTACCTCCCTGTACAACGATTTTGCCTCCAAGGTTCTCATTACCATGGAGTTTCAATACCTTATAAAGACAGTTCTTGATGACTGAATAAGAGATTCCGGCAGAAATATCAGCAACAGAAGCGCCCTCTCTGAGCACCTGTTTCACCTTCGAGTTCATGAAGACGGTGCAGCGGGTTCCCAGGTCGCAGGGAGCCTTCGACTGGCAGGCGAGTTGGGCAAAATCGCCTACAGAATAGCCCATATTGTTGGCAAAGGTCTGGATGAACGTTCCGCAGCCTGAACTGCAAGCCTCGTTCAGTTCCATGCGTACCACAGCCCCTTTCTCCACGAAGATAGCCTTCATATCCTGTCCGCCGATGTCGAGGATAAAGCTGACATCAGGCATGAGTGAAGCCGCCGCTCTTTCGTGCGCCATAGTTTCGATAATGCCGCTGTCGAGACCGAAAGCCGCCTTGATGAGTTCTTCGCCGTAGCCTGTAGAGCAGGAGCCTACGATTTCCAGTTCAGCGCCTCGCAATGCTGCTTCCTGCTTCAGGGCGTTGAGTCCATCTGCTACCGCCTTGATCGGATTTCCCAGATTCAGGCGGTAATTGGTAAAGACAATATCTCCCGTAGGCGTCCCCGCGGATTTGCAATCCGCGGCAAGCAGGCTCTCATCTGTCTTGCAAACAGAATTCACTCTTACCGCAACAATCTTTGTCGTAGTTGACCCCGAGTCAATACCAATCACAACCTGCTGTTTTCCTTTGTTCAGCGGTTTGGTTTCCGTAGCGAATTTCGCCTTAGATTTGAGCCAATCCTCGTGTTCTTTCTCGTTTTTGAAGAGAGGCAGCAGACTGCTGGTCCATTCCGTCTGTATTTCTTTTTTCATCCGGCTTCTGAGAGTAGAAACAGAGGCTGCAGAATCTGCCGATTTAGCCCGGTAAGCACAGCCCAGAGCCGGAATGAGATTGCTGTTTTCTGATACGATGAAGTCGTTTGGAGAGAGATGGAGATAATCGCAGAAAGCCTTGCGGAGCGCCGGAAGAAAGGTGAGCGGACCGCCGCAGAGCAGGATAGGAGCTTCGAAACTGATGCCGTGAGAAAGCGTTACCACCGTCTGTACGGCGATGGAATGGAAGATGCTGGCTGCAATATCCGCTTCGGGCAGATTGCGCGCCATCAGGTTCTGGATGTCGGTTTTGGCGAACACGCCGCAGCGGGCAGCCATCGGATAAACGTGTTCTGCCTTCATCGCCAGCTCGCTCATCTTCTGGTTCTCTACGCCCATCAGCACACTCATCTGGTCGATGAAAGCACCCGTTCCGCCAGCACAGTTGCCGTTCATGCGCAGTTCCATATTTCCGTTTTCCTTGAAGAAGATAACCTTGGCGTCCTCGCCACCAATATCGATGAGTGCCTTAGCCTCAGGATGAGCCGTACGGGCATAGACCGATGCAGCCACCACCTCCTGCACAAACTCCGCCTGGAGCTGTTCGGCAGTAGCCATTCCTACGCTTCCCGTAACGCAGATTCTTGCCTCTGCATCGCCCGCAAGGGCTAAAATCTCATCGAAATATTGCGACACAAGTTCGTTGACACGAGCGTTGTGGCGTTCGTATTTTGAGTAAATTACCCGGTTATCGGTGTCGATAACGGCAATCTTGGCTGTCGTAGAGCCAACGTCCAATCCTATGTAATAAGTCTTCTCCATTTCTCTTATCTCAAGTATTTTCTCTTATCTTATCTTCTAGTGGCTTTTCCCAAGTTCCATCTGCTCTCTTCTCATATCCCTGAAAGCGCTCCAGGCTATCGGAACCGCTACGGCAAACGAGCAGCAATCTGCCCACATCTGACACATCTCCACGCCCAGCAGTCCGAAGAAATAGGGGAGGATGAAGATGAGCGGAATGAAGAAAAGTCCGCTTCGTGCCGCCGCTACGATATTGGCTCTCACCGGTTTACGGATGGTCTGCATCAGCATGTTGGTGAGCACGATGGTGGCTACGAGCGGAAAACTGAGCACCTGCCATCTCAAAGCCACCGAACCTACGGCTACAACCGCCGCATCATCGCGGAAGATGCTGATGATGGAAGTTGAGAAGATGAAGCCGAGGATGGCACAGACGGCGAGGAAAACCGTGCCGCATCTGATGCAGAAAAAGAAGGCTTCCTTTACGCGGTCGTAGAGTTTGGCGCCGTAGCAGAATCCGCAGAGCGGCTGGAATCCCTGTCCCAGACCGATGACCATCGCATAGGTGAAGAAAGAGATGCGGGTAACGATGCTCATGCCCGCAATGGCTGCATCGCCAAACGCACCTGCTGCCACATTGAGCATCAGCGTAGCGATACTTCCCAGTCCCTGTCTCGACAGCGAAGGGGTTCCGCCGAAGATAATCTCCTTGGCAAAGGCGCGGGTAGGGGTGAAATTGCTGAGACGGATGCGGATGTTCTCGCCTTTGTGCGTCATTCTGAAGAGCATGGCGCAGCCGAAACACTGGCTGATGAGCGTGGCTACGGCGGCTCCGGTAATGCCCAGCTGGAAGTAGAGAATGAGCAGAGGAGCCAGAACCAGATTGAGCAGCACACCCGACATGATGCCCTTCATCGCATACATCGCATTGCCCTGGAAACGCATCAGATTATTCAGCGTAAGCGAGGTGGTCACAAAGGGAGCACCCAGCAGGATAATGCCCAGATAACGCTCGGTGTAAGGAAGAATGGTGGGCGTAGAACCCATCAGAAGACAGAGCGGAGTGAGGAAAAGATGGCCCAGGATGGCGATGAGAAGTCCGGTAAGAAAACTCAGCACAAAGCCCGTGGTTGCCATCTTCTGTGCCTGTTCCGTATGCTTGGCGCCCAACTGTCGCGAAACATAATTGCCTGATCCGTGACCAAAGAAGAAACCTACCGCCTGAATCACAGCCATTGCTGCAAAGGAAACGCCTACTGCTGCCACACTCTGCGTGTTGATGCTGCCCACGAAATAGGTGTCGGCGAGATTGTACATGCTCGTCGACAGCATACTGATAATCGTTGGTATGGCCATCGTAAAAATCACATGATGCACAGGGGCATGAGTGAGGAACGTATAGTTGTCTCTTTTCTGTTTCTTCATACTTTCTGATGCTCTTTATGAGCATTTCAATCCGCAAAGGTACATAAATATCCACAAAGTTGGACAATTATGAACCAACTTTTATAAATTTATAAGAAAAGAGTTGCATTATTCATAAAATTATCGTATTTTTGCACCAGAATTTGAATATATATACATAAACAGTTTACTAATGAATGATGAGATAAGAATCATACCGGTAACGACAAAAAAGGGGTTGAAAACCTTCATTCAGTTTCATTATGATCTCTACAGAGACCATAAGTTTGCCGTTCCTTTTTTGCGTTTCGACGAGATGAATACGCTGGATCCGAAGAAGAATCCTGCCTTCGAATTCTGCGAGGCACAATACTTTCTGGCGGTTGACAGCGAGGCTCGTATCGTAGGAAGAATAGCTGCCATTATCAACCATCGTGCCAACGAACAATGGAACAAGAAGCAGGTTCGCTTCGGCTGGTTCGATTTCGTGGATAATGTTGCGGTTTCCTGTGCCCTGTTGCGCGCGGTAGAAGAATGGGGCAAGAGCAGGGGAATGAACGAATGCGTTGGTCCGCTCGGATTTACGGATATGGACCGTGAGGGCTTGCTCATCGAGGGATTCGACCGGAAGTCTACGATGTATATTAACTACAACTATCCTTATTATAAGACGCACCTGGAGAGTTATCCGCTCTATGAGAAGGATAACGACTGGCTGGAGTACCGCATCAGGGTTCCGAAGGAGACGCCGGCTAAGTTTGCCAAGACTGCGAAGATGATAGAGAGCCGTTATAATCTGCATGTGCATAAGTTCACCCGCAGGGAACTTACCTCGGGAGGAATGGGCAGAAGGGTGTTCGAAATCGTGAACGAGACTTACAAGAATCTTTATGATTTCCAGCAGCTTACGGAGAAGCAGATGGATGATTATGTGAACAATTATATCAAGAAGGCTGACTTGAACCTGGTGACGGGTGTGGTGGATGGCAACGCTGGCAACAAGCTGGTAGCCTTTGGTGTTTCCTTCCCTTCGTTTACCGATGCGCTGCGAGAAATAGGCAACGGCAAGCTTTTTCCTACGGGTTGGCTGAAGGTGCTGAAGGTTCTGAAGTGGCACAAGACGGATACGGTAGATTTGCTCTTGATAGGTGTTCTTCCGGAATATCGCAAGAAGGGAGCCAATGCGCTTATCTTTGCCGATTTGATAGAGCAGTATCGCCGTTATGGTTTTAAATGGGCAGAGGCAATGCCGCAGATGGAGACCAATACCGGTGTTCAGAGCCAGTGGCAGTATCTGGAGAGCGAGCAGCATCGCCGTCATCGCTGCTATAAGAAGAAGATTTAAAAAAAACTTTTTCGAGCCGTTTTTGGCGTAAAAAGGTAAAAAATGGGCTAAAAAGTTAATAAAACTAACTCATAGTTTTGTGGTTCTCAACTCATAGCTTTCCGGTTTGCAACTCATAGTTTTCCAGTTGAGAAAATGAAGAATGCATCGCGATATGATGAAAAATGGCTGTAAAAGAGCTGTTTTTTCCATCGCGAGGCATTATTTAAGCCTCCCGCCAGTCATCATTTAAGCCTCTTATCTGTCTTAATATAAGGCACTTACCAGTCTTAATATAAGGCGCTTATCAAGACAAAAAGATGCGCTCTGGAAAGAGAAAATTAAGGTGGGGGTTAACAGGGTTAACAGTTAACACCCCAAAAATGCATACTTCCATCCACACACTTATATAAAAATAAGTATATATATATTATTATATAATAAGGTACGCGAGGGGGACCATGCAAAAATCGGCTGTTAACTGTTAACCCTGTTAACCCCACAACAAAAAAGTTGATAGTTTATAGTTCAGTTAGTTTATAGTTGAAAGTTTATAGTTTATAGGGCTTAGCCGTTCGCAAGGTTGCTGTAAACTATAAACTTTTAACTATAAACTATAGAAAAGCCCTATAAACTATAAACTTTCAACTATAAACTTAAATATAATATTCTGCCGAATCAACCAAACCGGCTCTCAGCGCATATTTCGTAGCCTCATGAACGTTGTTTACGCCCAGCTTACGGAATATGTTCTTGCGGTGGGTATTGACCGTATGGAAGCTGGAAAAGCGCTTCTCGGCTATTTCTTTCGTTGTCATTCCCAACGCTATGTCTTTCAGAATCTCAGTCTCGGTTTTGGTGAGGTTGATCTTCTCCTGCTCCTCCTGTTTCGGAGCCAGAAGAACCTCCATCATGCGCTGGCAGACAAAACGGTTGCTTGCCACACAGAAACGGATCGCCTCCTTGATTTCCATTAGCGAACACTCCTTCAGCAATACGCTGAACTGCGTACTGCTGGCGATGAGAATCTTCACGAAATCGGCACTCAGATCCTCACTGAACAGTAGCCAGCGTGTGTATGGGAAACGCTGGTTTAAAATAAGTAACTCGGCAGCATCATTGATGTCGAAAAGAGTGTAGTCGAGTATTACGACCGTATCCTCATTCTCCTTTAAGGCAAGCATCAGCTCTGCCTTGTCTTCGATGGTCCGGGTTTCCAAACCCTCCATCTTGCTGATCACATAGCTCAATCCGGCTCTTGTGATGTCCTGTTTGTCTGCTAATAGAATCTTCATTGTATTTACTCTCTTATATGTTGTTTATATATGTACGCAGATGCCTTGATGCAGTAAAAATACTGCATCAAGGCATCTTTTTTCTTATTAGAATGACATGAGGAAACCCATACGGATACCCCATTTTGAGATGTTTGCATGGTCATAATAGTTGAGTCGGCGAACATAATCTATTCCGAAGAACTTGAAGATGTTGTGCACGCCGGCTACAAACTCCCAGTATGGCGTCTTGCCAAAGGTATAGGAGTTGGTAGGGAATTTGAAGAGCTTCTCATCATTGAGGTTCTTGCTCGGGTCGTTCTTGCTGGTCAAATCGCCCCAAACACCCTTGATGGCTACATATTCACGCCACTTCAGCTTCTTGATGAGCGGAATGCGGTTGAGCAGCTTGCCGTTCATATCCCAGGCTACTGACCAGAACAGCTGGCGGTCGCTCAGGAACTCCCAGTCTTTCATCATGCTGATGGTTGCCTCCTGCTCGAAGATTGAGAGGTTGACAGGTGGCTGGATGAGCATGGAGAAAGGCACTTTGCTCCACTGCGCCTTGCCCACGATGTTGAAATCCATATAACCGAAACTTCCCAGCCACTGGCGCTTGTAAATGCCCAGCGTGGTGAGGTTGCTCTGATACTGACCACCCATGAATCCGTCTAAGCCCATGGTGTGGCGCAGCGAGATTTCAGGACTGTCGAGGTTGATTGGCAGGCGCTGCTGCTTGGTGTTGACATAGGTAACACCCGGGTTGTAATCTAAGCCTACACTCGCCTCTGTGGTGCGTATCTTGCGTATTTCCTCGCCGTCGCTCACTCTGTAGTAGTGGAGATTGCCCACGGTGCGGTTGCTCTGCCAGCGGAGGCTGGTGTCGAAGCGGAACCCCCAGTCGGTTTCGTAGGTGAAGGTAACCTTCTGGCGGTGATACTGATACATCTGGTCCTGCGTAGTGGCACGGAGGGTCATGAAGAAGTTGTCCTTGTTGTGCAGCAGGTTATCATCGGATGGAGAGGTAATATCATGCCCCAGCTCGAAGGTAAGCTTGCGCATCGGGAACTCGAACGGACTGTTCTTCTTCTTGTTGAACGAATAGGTGAGCACATGGCCGTAATACCACTTGTTGCTCTTCAGACCGTAGGCGCCGTAACCATCCCAGAAGAAGTGGGGGTTGAGGGCTGCCATCGTTCTGCCCGCCAGACGCAGGCGCACGCCGTCTACGTAGTTGTTGGAGAGGAACGTGTTGATAGGTCCCAGGTCGAAGAGGCTGCGGCGGTCGTTGATGATGCTGTCTCTTTCAACACCCAGACTGTCTTTCACCGTTATCTTCTTGCCCTTGGTATGAGCCACTTCCACATAGTTCTCCATCAGGGCCCTCACACCGAAGATGATGTATTTGAATCCCTTGGAATTCTCCATGCGGTGGATAAAACTGTCCATCGATGATTCACTCTTCGTGAGGTCCACCTGTCGGTATTTGTTCCAGTAAGCCTCATCGCGGTTCATTGCATCCATATCGTGCCTGATCTTCGCCTTGCCCTTGAAGAGCTGCTTCGGCAAGGCATCGAAGGCATAATCGGTGATTCGCGTGTTTCGCACCACCAGCAGGTCCTGCAGGAGCTTGTTGACGTGCAGTTCGGCTATCATATCGTCTTTAGAGAGCACCCACTCGCCGTTGTCGAGTTTGGTGTACTCCTGTTCAATCTTCATGTCAGTAACCCAGTTTACATCGCTGTTGTGAGGCATGTAGAGGTTACATTTCTTCACGTGCAGGCTGCTGTCGGCAAGCACATAGAGTTCGCCTCTGAATCCGAAGTCCTGGCTGTTGGCTGGGATAAACTGCAGATGGTAGCAGAGGTCTCTTTCTACATACACCGTATCTTCGATGTAATAATGGTAGAAGCTGATGGCAGTCTTGCCGATAGGAGATGGGAAGGGATACTGCAGCAGGCGCACGTAATCGTCGTAGATGTCCACATCGGTGAACACCTCTTTCAGGGCGGTGTTGAGAATCTCTCCGGTCTGGATTACCTGTCCGATTCCATTGCTCTGCTGACCCTTGATGATGTCCTTTTCGGTCTTCGGATCTTTGCGGTAAATATGCTGCGAAACTGTCTCGTCGATGCTGACAGGCAGGGTGAGCTTTCCGTTGTATGGAGAGGTTTCTACCTGGTCGAGGAGATACTGGCGGCGCTGGAAGAACTTGCTTTCGAGCTGTTCTTTCTTCAGATCGTTGAGCGCGAGCGTAATCTTCTGATACTTATCATATTGCACATAGTCGTGATTGCTCAGATCGCTCTTTTTCTTGGCAGCAATCACGCGCCGCATCAGTTCTACGGCAGGATTATCCTTACGTTTGTAGCGGCCTTTTTTCGATTTTACCACCACTTCGGTAAGTTTGTGAGTATCGTCTTTCAGCTTGATTTCCAGGAAGCTGGTCTTCTCGTCTACCTTTACTGATGTACTCTTGTAGCTCAGTGCGCTTACGGTGAGCATGAGTCCCGGCTTCTTGTCAATGGTAAACTTACCTTCTCCGTTGCTGGAAACCGCAATTTTATGTCCTTTGTATTGCACGCTTGCATACGGTACGGCAAAACCGTCGTCATCAATGACACGACCTGTTATCTTCTGCTGAGCCATCATCTGAAGCGTAGAAATCATCAGAAGGATGACCGTTAAATACAACTTTTTAATACCTTTCATTTTTTATACCTTATTATATAGGGGCTCTCCGCCCATGATTTAATCTTTTCAGGATGCAAAGTTATAACATTATTCGTAAATAGACGCAAAAACCTATTCATTATTTCAGTTTTTTATGAGATTTTCAGAAAAAGGCTTCCATACAGTTCCTTCTGAGTTCCTTCTGCTGCCTGTTCTTGCTCTTCGCCGTGCAAGCCTAAGTGGTATAAACCACCTTCATATTGCTCTATTTCACCAGTTTATCAGTCAATATATGATGAAATTCAGAAAAATATGAGAAAACTATTTGGTTAATTTAATTTTTTAGCGTAATTTTGCACACTGAAAATTAAAGAAGTAACGCCCTTCTGCGGGCTTATTAAACATTAAGCGAATGAATAACAAGGGAAATCTTACCGACGAGCGGCCTCCTTTGCTGCCCGTCATCATAGGCACCGGTTTCGGCAGTGGCTTCTGGCCTTGGGGACCGGGTACGGCAGGTTCTGTATTGGCAACCCTCATCTGGGCAGCCCTGGCTTACGGACTCGGTATTACGGGTGAGAGTCTGCAGAGCATCACCTTCTTTCTCGTCATTGTTTCTACCATTTTGGGCACTTGGGCAACAGCTCAGTTGCAGCCTTACTGGGGTGAGGATCCCAGCCGTGTGGTCATCGATGAGATGGCTGGCGTGTGGATTCCCCTGTCGTTGCTGACCCCGCTTACGGCACAGGGCGAAGTGAAAGATGCCTGGTGGTGGGCATTGGTGGCACTTGTTCTCTTCCGCTTCTTTGATATGGTGAAACCGCTGGGCATCAAGAAACTGGATAACAGGCAGGGAGCCTTCTATGTGATGGCAGATGACCTGCTGGGCGGCTTCTATGCAGCCGTTTCTTTAATCATCATCAAGATTATACTGGTTTCGGCAGGAATCATCTAGTCTGGCATTTCTTAAAGAGACAAATTCTTAAACAGTCATTTCTTAAACAGACAATAAAATAAATAGATAAAAATATGAATTATAGAGATTTCTTACAAAAAGTTATCTATGCCATCATCAATCCACTTATCAAGGCGATGATAGCAGTAGGTATTACTCCTAACATTGTTACCTTCGTAGGATTCCTGGGCAATATCGTGGCAGCCGGTTTCTTCCTCGATGCTGCTTGGAAGCTCGGAACAGAGCAGGCTGATTATGCATCTTGCATGGTTACTGTGGGATGGGGTGGATTCATCATCCTCGCAGCCGGTCTCTTCGATATGATGGATGGCCGATTGGCACGTATGAGCGGCAAGAGCAGTCTCTTCGGTGCACTCTGGGATTCTACACTCGACCGCTACAGCGAACTGGTAAGTCTCTTTGGCATCTGCCTCATCTTCGTACGTATGCAGGGCGATATGACCTGGTTCTGGATGGGCGTAGTTACCTTTGCAGCGATGATTGGTTCTGTGATGGTAAGTTATGTCCGCGCCCGTGCTGAGGGCTTGGATATTGAGTGCAAGGTAGGTTTCATGCAGCGTCCTGAGCGTGTTGTGGTTACTGCCGTTACTGCGATGATTACCGGCTTTACTGGCAATATCTGGTGGCTGGCTGGCGGAATGATTCTGATTGCCCTCCTGGCAAACATCACCGCTTTCTGGCGCATCTGGCATTGTTATGTTGTGATGAAAGCTCATAAATAATAAACTCAAGTTCTATCAATAAAAAAGTAGAAAAAAAGTGTTTAGTATCTATCTGATTATCCTCCTGGTGGTACTCGCAGCCTGGAAGAAGACACGCCGTTTTGCCTTCTATTTTCTGCCTTGGTTCCTCTTCGGAATCATCTACGATTCGATGCGTCTCTATCCTAACTATATGGTGAACGATATTGATGTGGCGAATCTCTATCATGCAGAAAAGTCGCTCTTCGGCATTGCTGCTTCATCCAGCGCAGAGTTGCAGGCTGTAGCCGACCATACCCAGATAATGATTCCGGGCGAATACTTCAAGGTTCACTATTGCGGTTTCGCTGATTTCTGGGCAGGCATCTTCTATCTCTGTTGGGTTCCGGTGCCAATCGCCTTTGCCCTTTATCTTTATCTTACGAAACAGCTTCACTGGTTCAGGCGTTTCTCCTGGGCTTTCCTGCTGGTGAATGTCATCGGCTTCATCGGCTATTACATCTATCCGGCTGCTCCGCCCTGGTATGCGATGAACTATGGCTTCAAGGCTGTGCTCAATACACCGGGCAATGTGGCTGGCCTGGGCAGATGGGACGCAATGACCGGACTGCACGTATTCCACGGACTCTACGGCAAGAATGCCAATGTCTTTGCTGCCGTGCCTAGTCTGCATGCTGCCTATATGTTCCTCACCACGATTTATGCTGTGATGAGCCGCAAGCGCTGGTATACGGTGGTGCTCTTCGCCTGCATCTGTCTGGGAATCTGGTGGACGGCAGTTTATTCCGGTCATCATTATATCATCGATGTCATGTTGGGTATTCTTACTACGATAGTAGGCGTACTGCTTATGGAATCTAAGCGATTATGGGCAAGATTAAAGAAGAACTCGTAACCTTCGGCAAGGCGGAACTGACAGCCTCCTGTGCCTCAGTGGTAGACTTCGGACTGGCATTCTTCCTCTCAGATATCATTGGCATTTATTACGGACTTGCCAATGCGCTGGGAGTGATAAGTGGCGGCATTACCAACTGCATTCTGAATTACCGCTATGTGTTCGGCGATTCCAAGAGCAAGAAAAAGAGTGTAGCCTGGCGTTACTTTATCATCTGGGGCATCAGCTTGATGCTCAATTCGGGCGGCACCATCGCTCTGACCGAATTTCTGAATGCGCACGAGCATATTCAGCTGCATTATATGATTCCGAAGAGTATTGTGGCTCTGCTGGTAGCGATATTCGTTAATTATCCGGGGCAGAAGAAATTTGTTTTTAAGCAGAAATAACTATATCAGATGGGGGCAGTATTCAGTATTTGCCCTCATCTTTTTTGTTTCCTGTCAGGTTATCTGTTGGCTTTGGGGCAAAAAAAAAGAGTTTGGATTGTCTCCCGACATTCCAAACCCACGCTTGTTTCTAACTAACTTATTATCAACTATTCATTACTTTTCAGTTTGCAAAATTACGAGTTTTTTCACAATAAAATAAACTTTTTCAAAAAAATAATAACGTAAACGTTTGCGTTTTCGAAAGAAATTGTTACCTTTGCAGAGAATTCACTATCTTTGCAGTCGAAAGACGAAATATGCAGAATATGTGAATACAAAATTGTATATCGATAATAAGCATAACTGAATATGAAACAACGAAGAACATCTTTGAAAGACCTCGCCGACCGACTTGGCGTCAGCATCGCAACCGTGTCGAGAGCCTTGCGCAACAGCCATGAAGTGGGAGAGGAGATGACCCAAAAGGTGAAAAGCCTAGCCAAGGAGCTCAATTATCGCCCAAACCCTTTTGCACAGAGCCTCAGAAAAGAAGCACCTAGGGTGATTGGTGTGATTGTGCCAAACTTGGTGACTCATTATTATGCTGCCGTGCTGGATGGTATAGAAGATTATGCCGTAAGAAATGGCTACTCGGTAATCAGCGCCAATAGCCACGAAAACACAGAGCATGAGAAGAGAGCGGTAGAAAACTTCCTGAATATGCATGTAGAAGGCATCATCGCCTGCCTGGCACAGGATACGGTTGACTATTCTCACTTCGAGCAGTTGCATAAGATGGGCGTTCCACTGGTGTTCTTTGCCCGTTGCTGCTTAGAAGATAAGTTCTCCCAGGTAGTAGGCAATGGAGATGTTGCCGCCCAGGAGGCTACCCAGCATATGATAGAGACCGGTTCGCGCCGCATCGCCTTCATCGGCGGTCCGAACCATCTCGATATGGTGCGCCGCAGAAAACACGGTTATCTGGAGGCGCTGAGAGAGAACCGCATTCCTATCGACCGCGACCTCGTGGTTTGCGACAAAATCGATTTCGATGTGGCCCGAAACGCTACCCTCCGTCTCCTCGAAAAGGAGGACAGACCTGATGCCATCCTCGCCTTTAACGACATAATCACCTATGCCGCCTTTGATGCTATCAAGGAAAAAGGACTCCGAATACCAGAGGATGTTGCTATCATCGGTTTTACCGATGGTGATACTGCTGCCTTCGTTACGCCGAAACTCTCGGCTATCATGGACAAGGCGCACGAACAGGGAACCACAGCCTGCGATCTTCTCATGAGAAGTATCAATGGTGATGAAAAAATCTACAAGAAAGTGGTTCCGATGATTCTGAAAATACGTGAAAGCTCTGAGAAGAACGACGTGAAATAATTCCTAGTTACTGAAATAATATATCTTTTTAGATAATACATAATAAACCTACGATTATGATGATTAATAAACCAAGCTACTTGAAACATGCCATTGTGCTGTTTCTGCTCTTGCTGCTCATGCAGCCGGGTAGGGCGTGGGCTGCCTATGAAAACGTAGAATTCAGCAGCCTCACCAATCATGATGGACTAACGAACAGTCAGGTGGGTGCCATCCTCAAGGACACCAGAGGATACATCTGGTTCGGTACCCAGTCGGGACTGTGCCGCTTTGACGGCTTCCGTATGAAAACTTTCTATTATAGCAATACTGATGATAAGTCGTTGCCTAACAATTCGGTAGATGAACTTCAGCAAGACTATGATGGAAATATCTGGGTGCATACCTCTGTGGGCTACAGCATCTATAAATATGATGAAGAGCAGTTTGACCGCAAACCGGAAGAATGGCTCAAAAACATCCATGTACAGGGACCTCCTTATAAACTCCTGATAGATAAGGATAAGAACATGTGGATAGCTGTCTACGGACAGGGACTCTACTATCATAATGCCAAAACCAGGAATACCTACCTTTTTAAATTTACCAAAAAGGCTCAGCCGGGCTGTCTGAAAGAGGGAAATATCAGTAAAATAACCGAGGTTGACGGCGATGCGCTCATTACCTATGATGATGGTACAATCTGCCTTGTCAACGGACAGAAGCAGAAGGTTTCCTGGTACAATTCCTTCCTTGCTAACCATAAAGCTGCCGGTGATAATGGTGCCTATACTTTCTATGATGGTATAGGAGGTTTCTGGGTTTCAGTAACCAATGCCAATTATGTGTATCAGTCAAAGACCGGGAAATGGACCGATGCCCGTTCTTATCTTACAAACATGGGCATTGATATTCCTTGCCCAACCCGTATTCTGATGCGTGATATTGCCCGCGATAAGGCAGGCAATCTCTGGGTGGCTTCCGATCATGACGGTCTCTTCTTTGTTGATTTCAAACGTAAAATCTGCCGTCAATATGTTCATTCCGAAGCAAAAGGAAGTATCGTTGACAATTCCCTGCAGAAGGTTTATGTGGATGATGAGGGAGCTATCTGGGTAGGTAGTTACAAGAACGGCGTGGCTTATTATTCGCCTGACGCTCAGAAATTCACAACGATTCCGCTTGGTGATGTGTGTACAATCACGCAGGATCTGAATGGTAATCTCTGGTGCGGAACCAATGATAGCGGTATTGTATGCTACAGTCCGCTTACCGGACAGAGTTGGCGATTCGGACAGGCTGAAACTGGTCTGGCTTCGGATATTATCGTCAGCAGCGTAACCATGAGTGATGGTACGATGTATTTCGGAACCTTCAATGGTGGACTTGCCCAATATAAAAACGGCAGATGGAAGAGTTTCCAGGCTGCTCCAGGCGGACTTGCCAATAACAGCGTCTGGTGTCTTGCCGAAGATTCGTATCATCGCCTGATTATCGGAACCTTGGGCTCAGGTTTCCAGATTTATAATCCTGAGAGCGGAAAGTTTACAACTTTCAACACACAGAACTCAGGCATTTCCAGCGATTTTATCAACTCGATCTTCCTGCCGAATAAGGATGAAATCCTGATAGGTCATTCGCAGAACTATTCTATCTTTAATTTCGGAACCCGAAAGGTAACCAATGTGAATGGAACCAAGGATGGCCAGCCTTTCCCTAGTCCTTCCCTGAACTACATGATGAAGGATAGCCGCGGCATCTTGTGGATGGCTTCGCCGGCGGGAATCACCATGTATGATGAGGCTTCAGGACAGTTGGAGTCAATCAATGACCTCAATGGTACGCAGGGCACGGTGGGCTGTATGGTGCTCGAAGATAAGCAGCATAACATCTGGCTGGTTTCTGAATTTATCGTTACCCGTGTTACGCTGACCAAGAATAACCAGGGCAAATGGGACATCACGATGATTAGCTTCAATTCGCTCGATGGCTTGCAGAGCCGCCAGTTTAACCAGCGTTCTGCCTGTCTGATGAGAAATGGAGCCATCGCCATCGGTGGTCAGGATGGTATTAATATCATCAATCCTGCCAAGATTCGTCCTGCACAGAAAAGTGCTCATGTCTTGTTTAGCGGTTTCGTACTCTTCGATCATCCGCTGAAGGCAGGTGAGGAGTTTGAGGGAAGAGTGCCTCTGGAAAAATCGCTCGATACTCATCCTGAACTGGATCTCAGTTATAAGGACAAGGCGTTTACCATACAGTTTGCTTCCGACCAGGTAAGTATTCCGGCCCGTTGCCGTTTCCTCTATCGTATGAAGGGACTTGATGACAAATGGATGCTGACACCTGAGGGACGTCCGGAGGCTACCTTTACCAATCTCTCTTCAGGCAGCTATGTCCTGGAGGCAAAGGTGGTGAATGCTGATGGTAGTGTGAGCGAAGAGGTGAGCACGCTGAAGATTCATATTCACCCGCCTTTCTATCTCTCTATCTGGGCGTTCATCGTATATATTATATTAATAGGTGTAGCTTTCTATCTCTACCGTAAACGTATGCTCGAAAAGCAACGAGTAAAATTCGAACTCCAGAGCAAGGAAGACAGTATCAAGAAGACCAAGGAGTTGAACGAACTCAAACTCAACTTCTTCACCAATGTGAGCCACGAACTCCGTACACCGCTCACCTTGATTATCTCGCCGCTGGTAAATATGATTCGGGAAGAAAGAGAAGAGTCTAAACGCAGGAAACTGGAGATGATTCATCGCAATGCTACCCGTTTGCTCAATCTGGTAAACCAGATTCTCGACTTCCGCAAGATAGACCAGAACAAGGAGAAACTTACCCTGTCGCATATCGACATCGTGAGCTTCGTTGACAATATCTGTACTTCGTTCCGTACTTTGGCAAACAGCAAAGTAACGCTTTCCTTCGATTCTACGGTGCCTAGTCTGCAGATGTCGTTCGATGCTGACAAGGTAGGAAAGATCGTGAATAACCTTCTGAGCAATGCTTACAAGTTTACGCCAGATGGAGGATTTATCACCGTTTCTTTGAGTATTGCCCTCCGCCAGCGTGTTGGAGACAAGGATTCGGATATGCTCCGCATCTCTGTATCTGATACAGGAAAAGGCATCAGCGATAAGGAGAAGGAACATGTATTCGAGCGTTTCTATCAGGTTAATGGTACTGAAATGCAACCGCAGGGCGGTAGCGGAATAGGCCTGAACCTGGTGAAGAAGTTTGCCGAACTGCATGGCGGTAAGGTGGATGTTACAGATAATCCAAGCGGAGGAACCATCTTTATGGTAGACCTTCCGATAGAGAGCAGTACTACCTCCAATTCTACGGCACATCTCGGTTCTCTGCGTGCAGCACCTATCATAACCACGGTGCATCAGGGTGAGGATGATGATCCGGATGCTGGTAAGAACGTTCTCTACGGAATGAGTAAACGTGTACATCAGCCAGGAGAATCGATGATTAAGAAACCGGTAGTGCTCCTCGTTGACGACAGTGACGACTTCCGTGAGTTTATGAACGAAGTATTGACAGACTATACGGTTGTTGAGGCTGTCAATGGTCAGGATGCCTGGAACAAGATTATCGACCGTCGTCCTGACATCATTCTGAGCGACGTGATGATGCCTGTGATGGATGGTAACGAACTCTGCCGTATGTGTAAGGACAATGACGAAACAACAGCCATACCTTTCATCATGCTCTCAGCCCGTATGGGAGATGAGCAGCGTAAGGAAAGTATGAAGTGTGGTGCTGACGAGTATATTGCCAAACCATTCGATATTGATATGTTGAATCTCTGTATTCTGAACCTCTTGAAGAAACGCAAGAATGTGAGCACAGAATATGTAATAACAGAGGCCGACCACAAATTTATTGATGAGGTTAATGCTTATATCCGCGATAATATGAGCAATCCTGAAACATCGGTAGAATCGCTGAGCACCTATCTCCGTATCTCGCGCGTACAATTATATAAGCGCATGATTTCGCTGACGGGTATTACACCTTCTGAGTATCTCAGAACCAAGCGTATCAAATTTGCAGAGCATCTGCTGCGTTCGGGCGACTTGAACATCAGTGAAATAGCCTATAAGGTGGGATTCAATAATCCACGTTATTTCACTAAATACTTCCAAGACGCGTATGGCGTTACGCCGTCTCAATATCGTAAAAATCTGTCAGAAACAGAGTAGTTTACGCTTCTAGTTAACATTTAATGCATATACAGATAACATTTGCGCACAAAGATACGGGAAATTTCTCGTATCTTTGCCGCAAATTTTTAAACTTTCCTTTAAACATATAAAATGAGACTAACTAAAACATTATTGATTTCAGCAGTGCTGCTGATGAGTGCCACAGGCATGCAGGCAGCAGGTTTCAACCAGAATGGTAATTATCTCACTGTTCAGTTGAAGCAACACCAGAATTTTGGTCCTAGTCAGATTCGCCTCCAGGTGGTGAGCGATAAGATTATCCGTGTTCAGGCTACAGCCGAACAGAGTTTCCGTAGTAAACAGAGTCTGATTATTGTGCCTCAAAACAGCAAGGCAAATTACAAGGTGGAAGAGCAGGGAGACAATCTCATCATTACCACTGCAGCCATGCGTGCTGTCATGAACGAGGCTACGGGTCAGATTACTTTCTATGACTTGAAAGATAATGTCCTTCTCAATGAGGTGGCTCAGGGCGGAAAGACTTTCAAGCCGTTCACTGTGCCTGACCGTGAAATCGGTGTAGACATTGCCAAGGTTCCTGAAGCACAGAAGCATGGATGGTCATGGCGTGCGCTCTTCAACTCTCCTGATAACGAGGCGTTCTATGGTCTCGGTCAGCATCAGAGTGAGGAACTCAACATGAAGGGTAAGAACGAAGACCTCTTCCAGTATAACACCAAGGTGAGTGTGCCTTTCGTCATCTCTAATAAAAACTATGGCATCCTCTGGGATTCTTATTCTTATTGCCGTTGGGGTAATCCGGAAGATTATCTCCAGCTCAACCGTGCCTTCAAACTCTATGATAAGGATGGTAAGGAAGGTCAGCTGACAGGTACTTATGTAGACAAGAACGGTAAGAAGATTGTTCGAGGCGAAGATAGCATTTACTTTGAGTATGCAATGCCTGAGGCTTCTGAGATTTGCAACAAGACAGATAAGGGCGGTATTCAGAACCTGCCAAAGGGCTTCGCGCTGAATGGTTCCAAGGTGGTTTACGAGGGTTATGTAGAGGCTCCAACCAACAGTTTCTATCAGTTTATCCTCTATTATGCCGGCTACATGAAGATTTATATTGACGGCAAACTGGTTGTGCCTGAGCGCTGGCGTACAGCATGGAATCCGAACTCTTATAAGTTTGAAACTCCTATCAAGAAGGGCGTAAAGACTCCTATCCGTATCGAGTGGCAGCCAGATGGTGATGTTTCTTACTGCGGTCTTCGCGTAGCAGCTCCTCGTTCTGAGGCAGAGAAGAACCAGTTGAGCATCTGGAGTGAGATGTCGCCGGATATGGACTATTATTTCATCGCCGGTCAGAATCTCGACGAGGTGATTTCCGGTTACCGTACGCTTACCGGCAAGGCTTCGCTTTATCCTAAGTGGACCCTCGGCTTCTGGCAGAGCCGTGAGCGCTATCAGAGCAGCAAGGACATCGAGGACAACATGAAGAAGTTCCGCGACCTGCATATTCCTGTAGACAATATCGTTCAGGACTGGAACTACTGGAAACTGGATTCATGGGGAAGTCATGAGTTTGAGGCTGCCCGCTATCCAAACCCACAGGCTATGCTCGACAGCGTACATGCCATGAACGGAAGATTCATGATTTCCGTATGGCCTAAGTTCTATGATACGGTCAAGAATTATAAGGAACTCGACAGCAAGGGCTGGATGTATCATCAGGCTATCAAGGATGATATTCACGACTGGCTCGGCTTCCGCGGTTCATTCTATGATGCTTACTCAGATGGTGCCCGCAAGATGTTCTGGCGCCAGATGGACGAGAATCTTTATACCAAGTATAAGTTCGGAATCGATGCCTGGTGGATGGATGCATCAGAACCAAACGTTCGCGACTGTACTCCGATGTGGTATCGTAAGGCACTTTCGGGTCCTACTGCCCTGGGTACATCTACCGAGTATTTCAATGCCTACAGCATCGTGAATGCCGATGCCATCTATAATGGTCAGCGCAGCGTGAACCCTAACCAGCGTGTCTTCCTCCTGACCCGTTCCGGTTTTGCCGGTGAGCAGCGCTACAGTACGGCTACCTGGTCTGGCGACATCGCTACCCGTTGGGAAGATATGCGTGCCCAGATGACTGCAGGTTTGAACTATTCTATGGCAGGTCTGCCTTTCTGGGGAATGGACCAGGGCGGTTTCTGTGTAGAGAACCGCTATGTTGCTGCCCAGCAGGAATTTGATAAGACCGGTAAGGAGAATGCTGACTTGAAGGAATGGCGCGAGTTGCAGGCGCGTTGGAACCAGTTCGGTTGCTTCGTACCTCTTTATCGTACTCATGGCCAGTGGCCTACACGTGAGGTATGGAACATTGCTCCGGCAGATCATCCTGCTTATAAAACCATCGTTGCATACGATAAACTCCGTTACCGCCTGATGCCTTACCTCTACAGTATGGCTGGTATGGTTCATTTCAAGGACTATACGATGATGCGTGGATTGGTGATGGACTTCAACGGCGATGACAATGTTTACGACATCAAGGATCAGTGGATGTTCGGTCCTGCTCTCATGGCTTGTCCTGTAGGCGAGTATCAGAAGTACAGCCGCAATGTTTATCTTCCTAAGCAGAAGGGCTGGTATGATTTCTATACAGGTAAGCACTATGCCGGTGGACAGACTATCGTAGCCGATGCACCTTATGATAAGATTCCTGTCTTTGTTCCAGAGGGGTCTATTCTTCCTGTGGGTCCTGAGATGGAGTGGAGTGATCAGAAGAAGGCTGAACTCATCGATCTCTATGTTTATGCAGGCAAGGACGGTTCTTATACACTCTATGAGGATGAGGGAACCAACTACAACTACGAGAAGGGTAAGTATGCTATGATCGACTTCAAGTATAATGATGCTCAGAAGACCGTTACTATCGCTGCCCGTAAGGGTTCTTTCGACGGTATGCTCCAGAAGCGTCGCTTCAATATCGTACTTGTTAGTGATAACAACCAGCAGGGCATCAGCCTCGCCAAGGCGCCTAAGGGCAAGATGGTGAAGTATGCTGGTAAGGCTGTTACTGTAAAACTGAAGTAATATGAAGAAAATATTTGCTTTAGCAATCTTTCTATTGGGCGCTCAGTCGTTGAGCGCCCGTGATAGCCAGTCTTTTGATAAAGGCTGGCTTTTCACTTTAGCAGATAGTGCCGGAATGTCAAAATCTGATTATTCTGACAGGCATTGGCGAAGTTTGAATCTTCCTCACGATTGGGCGATAGAGGGCGATTTCTCTCCATCGAATCCTTCGGGTGCCAGTGGTGGTGCACTGCCGGGCGGTGTCGGGTGGTACCGTAAGCACTTCTCGGTGAATCCAAAGGAAAAGTATGACCGCTTTACCATCACCTTTGATGGCGTATATATGAATTCTACCGTGTATATCAATGGTCATAAACTCGGAACCCGTCCTTATGGATACAGTACATTCGAGTATGATCTTACACCTTATATTAATAAGAAGGGTGATAATGTTATTGCTGTGAAGGTAGACAACAGCGACCAGCCTAACAGCCGCTGGTATTCCGGTTGCGGTATTTACCGCCATGTCTGGCTCACCAAAACCATGAAATCTGCTTATATTCCTCAATGGGGACAGTATGTAGTAACTTCTCCACAGGGTGATGTCAGGGTGAAGGTGGATTTCGCTGCTTCCGGTAAAAAGATGAAACTCTCTGTCCGTAATACAATCTATGATGCTGCAGGAAAGATTGTAGCAAAGAGTCAGGGTGTTCAGGAACAGAAACTCAAGGTGAAGAATCCGCATCTCTGGGACATCGGAAAGGGATATCTCTATACTGTCAAGAGTGAACTGGTAGTAAATGGGAAGGTAGTGGATGTTGCTACGACAACTGCCGGTTTCCGTGATGTGAAGTTTGATGCAAAGAAGGGCTTCTTCCTCAATGGCAAGAATATCAAGATTAATGGTGTCTGTGAGCATCATGATTTCGGTTGCCTGGGTGCTGCTGTCAATGAAGATGCGATGCATCGCAAACTTACCATCCTTCGCGATATGGGCGTGAACGCTATCCGAAGCAGTCATAATCCTCCGGCACCTGAACTCCTGAACATGTGCGATTCGATGGGTTTCCTCGTGATGGACGAGAGTTTTGATATGTGGCGCCGCAAGAAATCGAATGGCGATTATGCCCGTTTCTTCGATGAATGGCATAAGAAAGATCTGTCAGATCTCATCAGGCGCGACCGTAACCATCCAAGTATCATTATGTGGAGTATCGGTAATGAAGTTCTCGAACAATGGTCGAATGCGGCTGCTGATACGCTCAGTCTGGAGCAGGCTAACCTGATTCTGAATGCCGGTCATGATGCTTCAACTTTGGCACATAGTGATGAACTGAGTGTCAATTCGCTTCTTACCCGGCATCTTGCCCAAATCGTGAAAGAGTATGATCCTTGGGGCACACGCCCTGTTACTGCTGGCTGTAATGAGCCTGATCCGAAGAATCACCTCTTTAAGAGTGGGGCTATTGATGTTATTGGTTTCAATTATCACCATCAGTGGGTGAAGGATGTGCCAAAGAATTTCCCTGGCAAGCCTTTCATTCTGTCGGAGAGTGTTTCTGCCTTGCAGACCCGTGGCTACTATATGATGCCTAGCGATAGCATTTATACAGCACCAAAGGAATGGTGGTTGCCTTATACCGATCCATCGTTTATGTGTTCGGCTTATGATAATTTCCATGCCTCATGGAGTAGTACCCACGAAGAAACATGGGATGTAGTGAAGCACAACGACTTTGTGGGCGGACAGTTTATCTGGACCGGTTTCGATTATATCGGTGAACCTACTCCTTATGCTTATCCTGCCCGTAGCAGTTATTTTGGCATTATCGATTTGGCGGGTCTTCCAAAAGACAGCTATTATATGTATCAGAGTGAGTGGACTCAGAAAGATGTGCTGCATCTCTTCCCTCATTGGAACTGGCTGCCGGGACAGACCATCGACATGTGGTGTTATTATAATCATGCCGATGAGGTAGAACTCTTTATCAATGGCAAGAGTCAGGGCATCCGTAAGAAGACTGTCTATGGGGCAAAGAACGAAGGCGATGCTTTCAGAAAGAGTACTGAATATCATGTGATGTGGCGCGTAAACTTTGAACCGGGAGAAGTAAAGGTTGTAGCCAGAAAGAATGGTAAAGTTCTTAGAGAGCAGGTCATAAAAACAGCAGGAGCTCCTCATCATCTTGTGTTGAAGAAGACCTATCAGGGGCATCAGGCCTATGGCACTTCAGATCCGACCACCTTTGTCGAGGTGAATGTGGTAGACAAAGACGGCAATCTCTGTCCGAACGCAGATAACCAGATTTTCTTCTCTGTCTCCGCTGAACAAGGGGCAAGTGAGCAGAATATCCCGAATGCACCAAAAATTCTGGGAACTGATAATGGTTGTCAGACTTCTTTGGAGCGTTTTACCGATTCACATCGCAAGGCTTTCTTCGGAAAATGTGTCGTTGTGATAAAAGGTAAGGGAACGCTCAAGGCACAGGCAGTAGACTTAAAGGATGCTTCTGTAGCTTTGTGATTGTTGTAATGTTTTGAAAATCAAAATATTAAGGAATTATATTGCGAAGAAGGGTACACTAGTTCGGTGTATTCCTTTTTCGCTCTTAAAAACGAAAAAGGTTTTGAAGCATTGGGACCCAAGGGATTTGGGTATCTCTATTATACTAGTAATAGAAATTTAGCTTCAAAACCTGCGGCAAAGATACATCTTTTTTTCGAATAAAAAAACTTTTTCGAATAAAAAATATAAAAAACTTGCTCTTATCAAAAAAAATAAGTAACTTTGTAATCAGTAAGGGCATCAAACCAAAATCAGCAATCATGAAAAAGGTTATCTTAACATTATGTGTCATGAGTGCAACATTGACTGCACAGGCACAATTGCAAACAAACAATGGTATTGAATACCTTCAGTGTCAAGCTAGGGATATGTCTGGCGATTTCTCAGATTTGGCCAACACCTATTTCCTGGCAGATAGTATAACAGGCTTCGACCTCAATAAGGGAGAGGGCTTGCTCAACTGGAAGCGCTATCGTCTGGCACCGCGCCAAGCTTTTAATCTTAACGGTTATTGGCCTGTACGCATGAAAATGCTTGACTTTCCTGATACCCAGTATGATAATGATCCGAATCTCAAGATCAGAATTCAGAAGATTGATGACCGTACGCTTCGTGTGACGTTGTTCACTTCACCTATTGAACCTAAGATGGACGAAGCAAACGATCCGATGTTTTCTCCTGAGTTTATTGCAGAGAGTCTGGGCAATGGAGATGATCGTCTGGCACATGGAAGATGGAATACGTCTGCCGATAACAAACGTATCATCTATCAGAACAGGAATGGTGTATTGGAAATACAAAAGTATCCTTTCCGCCTGATTCTGAAAGATGCCAATGGGAAGATTCTGACGCAAACCCGTCATATCATTGATAATGACAGTACACAGGTTAAACTCTTGCCGTTCAATTTCATCAAGCGTGGATCTGATAATTCGCGTAGCATCAACCCTGTGTTCCTGCTATCGCCTGGTGAACGGATTTATGGTTGTGGAGAAAGCTTTACCTCTTTAAATAAGGTGGGGCAGAAGGTAAACCTGTCGGTTGTAGATCCTCAGGGACCAGAAACTGACGGCATGTACAAGCCTGTGCCTTTCTATTTCTCTAATAGAGGTTATGGTATCTTTATGCATACTTCGGCTCCTGCTACTGCCGATTTCGGTGCAAGTTATATAGGTGCCCAGCGCCTCTTTATGGGTGATGAAACAATGGACTTCTTCGTGTTCTTTGGTGAGCCGAAGCAGATTCTGAATGAATATACAAACGTGACTGGTAAGTCGCCAATGTTGCCGCTGTGGACCTTTGGTACCTGGATGAGCCGCATCTCTTATTTCTCCCAGAAGGAGGGATTGGAAATAGCTCATCAGTTGAGAGCCAATAGGATTCCGGCGGATGTCATCCACTTTGATACAGGATGGTTTGGAGTAGACTGGCAGTGTGATTATCAGTTTGCCAAGGATCGTTTCAAAGACCCTGTTGGCATGCTCAAGACGCTGAAGAAGGATGGGTTCCATACTTGTCTCTGGCAGTTGCCTTACTTCACTCCAAAGAACCGCTATTTCAAGGAGCTGGTAGCTGAAGGTATGACGGTTCGGAATGGGAATGGTACGCTGAACTATGAGGATGCTGTTCTTGATCTGAGTAATCCGAAAACGGTTACCTGGTATCAGGATAAGATAGCTCATCTCATCAAGCAGGGAGTGAGTGCCATCAAGTGCGACTTTGGTGAAGCAGCTCCTTATGATGGACTTTATGCAAGTGGTAAGACAGGCTTCTATGAACATAACCTCTATCCGTTGCGCTATAATAAAGCGCTTTGGGAGGCGGTAAAAGCCAATTCTCCAGAGCAGGAAGGAGTCATCTGGGCGCGTAGTGCCTGGGCTGGAAGTCAGCGCTATCCTTTACATTGGGGTGGCGATGCAGCTACGAATGAGGTAGGCAGTGTTGGCATGATGGGTGACCTGCGTGGCGGCTTGAGTTTCGGCTTGAGTGGATTCTCTTTCTGGAGTCATGATATGGGTGGTTTCGTAACCCAGAGTCCTGATGATCTCTATCGCCGTTGGTTGCCTTTCGGTTTCTTGAGTTCGCATACCAGAGCTCATGGAGCACCTCCAACAGAACCTTGGCTTATCAGTAAGGATTTTACGGATGCCTTCAGAGCCAATGCGGAGATGAAATACCAATTGATGCCTTACGTTTATGCACAGGCAAAAGACTGCTCTGAAAAGGGCTTGCCTATGGTGCGTGCGCTCTTTGTAGAATTTCCTCACGATGCTGGAGCATGGCTGGTTGAAGATGAGTATATGTATGGCTCACAGATTCTGGTTGCTCCACTACTGGAATCGGGAACAGGCCGTTCGGTATATCTGCCAAAAGGTAAATGGATAGATTATCAGAATGGAAAGGTATATGAAGCCGGATACCAGCATATCAGTGTTGCTGAACATAAGATTCCTTGTGTTATCCTGGTTAGAGATGGCAGCTTGATTCCGCAGGTACCCGTAGCTCAGAGTACAGATAAGATTCAGTGGAACCAGATTTCATGGAAACCTTTCAAGGCAGATGCCAGTCAATGTGTGGGATATCTCTACAAACCAGGTGATAAAGAAATAACAATAATAAAACAATAAAACAATAAACAAAAAAAAGTATAATGAAAATTCAAATAGAACAGGCTACGCCAGACAAGGCTTCGCATATCGCATCGCTCATCATGGAGGCGATGAATGTACAGTGTTGTCAAAATTTTGCTGGTCCTCAGCATACATTGGTCGATTTTCACCGTATGATGACTAAACTTGTAGAGATGGAGGACAGTCAGTATAGTTATAAGAACACATTAGTTGCTATGTCTAATGATGGCATTCTTGTTGGCATCTTGGTTGCATACGATGGTGCTGATGTCAAAAGATTACGTAAGCGCTTTATTGAGGCAGCGATCGTGGCTTTTGGAATAGACTATTCGGCTATGGATCTTGAAACTGAGGAAGGTGAGTTCTATTTGGATAGTTTGGCAGTCTCTAATCAATACCGTGGAAAAGGTATTGCGTCTAAACTGTTGGAGACTGCTATCTCTCGTGCAAGAGAGCTGGGACTTCCTGCTGTAGGTTTGCTTTGTGATAAAGGCAATCCGAAAGCGGAGCGCCTCTATACGAAGGTTGGTTTCCAGTATGTCAATGATACCACCTGGGGTGGTCATGCAATGAAACATCTTCAGTATAAATTGTAATCAGACGGGGCAAACTGTGCAAACGTTTGCTCAACAAAAAGTATAGAAATCAACAGAAAATGTGCTGTTTATTGCGCAAACTGTAGTATCTTTGCACCGTAAGTTCATAACGAATAGGTTTTAGGTTTTTAGAAAAGATATTTTATTAGTTTTTGTTGATTTAATAATAAAAGCTCGGTCTGCAGTGATGCAACGCCGAGCTTTTGTATTTTTACTCCCATTCAGGGTATTTTCTTTCTGTGTCTTTTATTCTAATTCCTCTATTTCTTTTTCGTCCATATCTTTATCTAACTGGTCTCTCCAAAGATACTTTCTGGTTTCATGTACTATGATACCACTCAGGCAGAGCAGAGAGATAAGGTTTGGTATCGCCATCAGGGCATTCATGCAGTCGGCTATGTTCCAAACCAGTCCCAGACTGATGACACTACCCAGGAAGATAGTAGCAATATAGACTATGCGGAAACAGAGCATCCACTTCTTGCCTTTCAGATATTCTACACACCGTTCTCCATAATAACTCCATCCCAATGTTGTACTGAAAGCAAATGTTGCCAGTCCGATGGTCAATATCGGAGCTCCGATATATGGAATCTTACTGAAGGCAGCCTTGGTGAGTGCTGCTCCGTTATGGTAGTCGATGTCTGGGTATGCTATGATACTTGAGGTGATGACAAGACCTGTAAGGGCACAGATGACGACAGTATCCCAAAAGGTACCGGTAGATGAAACCAATGCCTGACGCACAGGGTTACGGGTTTGGGCTGCTGCAGCAACGATGGGTGCCGAACCCAGACCACTTTCGTTAGAGAACAGTCCGCGGGCAATACCATAGCGGGCTGCAATCATCATGGTACTTCCTGCAAAACCGCCACCAGCTGCCTTTGTTGTGAATGCAGAGTCTATAATTACGTGGATGGCAGGCAATAAATAAGCATGATTTACACAGAGAATGTAGATGCAGCCTAATACATAAAAGAGTGCCATGAAAGGTACCAGCATGCCGCAAACCTTGGAGATACTGTTCACGCCTCCAAGAATCACTGCTGCTCCTAACGCCGTAACAATAGCACCGGTAATGTAAGGAGAGATACCATATTGGTTTTCTACCAGGGTTGAGATGGCATTAGCCTGTACCGTGCTACCGATTCCGAATGATGCCAATGCGGCAAAGAGGGCGAACAGGACAGCGAGCCACTTCCAGCCCAATCCTTTTTCCAGGGCATACATAGGACCACCCAACATCGTGCCTCGCTTGGTCTTGACGCGATATTTTACGGCGAGCAATCCTTCGGCATATTTGGTAGAAATACCAAAGACACCGGTTAACCAGCACCAGAGTACGGCTCCTGGTCCGCCAAGAGCGATAGCTGTAGCCACACCGATGATGTTACCGGTACCAATTGTGGCTGCCAGTGCTGTTGCCAGTGCTCCGAACTGTGAAACATCTCCTGTGGCATTCTTGTCTTTCTTTACAGACAGTTTGATTGCCTTGAAAATCTTGCGTTGTGGAAAGCGCAAGCGGATGGTCAGAAAGATGTGGGTTCCCAACAGCAGGATAATCATAGGCCATCCCCAAAGGAATGAACTAAATGCGGTGAAAAAATCGTTTATTGCATCCATCTCTTAAAAATTTTATGTTTATCTTATATCTATATTTTTTTATGCCTGATTCAAGTTTCGCAAGTGAGGGAATTGATTGAAGTTAAAGAAGTTATCACTCCCTACGGTCGTTCGGGAAGTTAAGAGACAATAGTCTTCTAGCTTAAAATGTAGGACATTTGTCCCTTAACTTCCTTCTAACTTCCCTAACTTCACTTAACTTCCCCACATGCGAAAGTTCAGTAACCTTGTTATTTCTCAAATTCTATCTTTACGTTTTTGAATCCCATTGCTTTCAGCATCTCTCTAAACTGAGTTTTGGCATTCGCCTGTGCAGTATAGATATTGGTGCGGTTTAAGCAACGTTTCTTCATGGCTTGATAAGCACGCTCATACATCGCCTGTCTGTCGCTGCCTGTCCATTTGCCTTCTTCAAAGAAACTCTTGGTCTTCGCCTCATCTATGAAGTTATGGTCTAGCAGTTTGATAGGAGGCAAAGTGCATACGATGCTGTCCTGACTGGCTTGTAGCCATCCCTTTTTTACATCCTTCATATCGATGCCCAGGCGCAACGTTCCGTAATAGATACGTACCAGTTGGTCGTCGCCCAAAAAGCCACGGCGTATTGTATCTATCAGTTCTTCATCACTTACAGATAGAAATTCCCATTGACCGATATTCTCGATACTTTCTACCTGAGTGGGTGAGAGGGTAGTCTTATCTTCCTGTACTACGCTGACCTCGTTGTCTTTGGTGAGCCAATAGAAGGCTCCACCCAGAATAAGGATCAGTGCTAATAGTACGATGATTTGTATTCTTTTCATATCATTGTTCTCCTCGCTTAGTGATTCTTTTCGATAGTTGTCTTATCCAGAAGAGTCTTCAGATCGTTGAAAGTGAATTTCTTCCTGAAACTGATTTTGATATTCTCTTCTGCAAATCCCATGTCCTGTAGCATCGGAATCAGGGTGTTTGCTGCACTTTGGCGTGCTTGTTCCAAAATATCTAAGTTCGGGATATCGCGAATAATACTTTCCCTGCCTTGTTGTTCGAATTGTGACAGTTCTGCATCACTGTAGTTCTTTCTGGTGAGTGAAACGAACTGTCTTACTCCTTCATGATTGATTTTACTGCTGGTGAGTACCACTTTAGGGTCCGGCAAGATGATTTCTATCTTGTCGCCTTGTCGGTTAATGTTCTTTGCAGAGAATCCTGAAAAGTCTACATAAGCTTTTAATGTCGCATCCATCGGAATGGCCACCTTGCGGTTTGAGCCGGGAACATGAATATTAAAGTCTTTCTTGAATAGTGAACCCTTCAGATTGAGCTGGTCATCATGTGTTATAATCTTATGTACATGAGCTTCTGCTGTATATAGGCGATTGCATTTCTGTATCTGCATCACCATCACAGGTATTGTGTCGATGACTTGCTCCTTCTTTTCTGTTTGCTGATGCGAACATGAAACGAAGGCAAAAAATACAGAAATGATAAATATTAACCTCTTTTTCATACTTAATGTCTTTATTATGCTGCAAAGGTACGGCAAATTGTTCGAAAAACAAAACAAAATCGTGTTTTTTGATGTTCTTTTGCTAAGAAATGAAAAAAAAAGCAGAAAAAGCACTTTTTTTTATATCTTGATTAAACCTTTTCATTTTCTTTTCGTCAAAGTTACGATTAGAATTCATAAACTGAACTTTTATTATATCGTGTAAGATTCAATAGGAAATTTATTAGTTAGTATTTAGGTATGTTGAGGCGTCTGCTTGTGAAAGTAGGCGCCTTTTTGCATCTGATTTGGTCTCAGAATATAGTTTTTTGTTCTTTTCTTTGGCTATTCCAAAAGAAAAATGTACTTTTGCAGTAAGAAAAAATAACGAAATGAAACGAATTGATTATATATTAATAGGTCTTTTGGCTATTTCAAGCTTGACGGCTTGTACCGAAAAGAAGAAGAGTAATATCATTATTGCTCCTAAACCGGTGGCTAAGGTTGTGAACAAAGCTACTCAGAAAATGAGTGATTATGAGCAGACCAGGGAGGCTGACTGGGTTGGCTCCCATTATAAAGTAGTGGTGAAACGTAGTTCAGACAAGGAACTGCCGGTTCTCCAGTTGGATGAAAACACCAAGTATTATGATAACAGAATTTCGGTTAAGGTATTGAGAAGCGATGGCTCAGAATTCTTTAGCCGTACTTTCACAAAGAAAGATTTCACGTCTTATCTTGACAAACATACACAGGACATGGGTGCTTTGCTCGGTATCGTGTATGTGAAAGCAGAAGGTGATTATCTTTACTTCGCAGCAAGTGTAGGGTCGCCTGATGTTACAAGCGATGAATATGTACCTATGGTACTTAAGATTTCCCGAATGGGTAGTATTTCTATTTCAAAGGATGAGAAATTGGATACCAACGCTTCTGCTGAAGAGGATGAAGAAGATGAAGAAGATGGGGTATAAAGCGGTTCTTCCGTTGAATGTATGAGTATTTATTATGTCTATTCTGAAATTATAATTGTACTTTTTCAAGCGTATTCATTATAATAAAGTATAGCAAAGAAAGTAAACATAAGATAAGAAGCGTATGGATTCATTATTTCTATTTCAGTTTGCATGTTTTATATTCATGCTCATCAATGCCTTCATCGTGGCACTCTCTCATCTGCATGTAAGATGGGAGAACAAGCGGTATGAGCGTTCACGATGGATGATTGTTGCCGCCTTATTAGGATTGGCGATACAATATGTCATACAGATGGGGTTCGGCTTCCGTGCTGCTGACGACAGTCTTGGGGCTGTCGTTAACATCCTCCTCTATACCCCCTGCTTCTCGCTCATCTCCATAGGAATCTACAACATAGAAACCACCCGTGCTAACCTCAGAAAGATGATACTGATGTGTAGTGGTATTTTTGCTGCCATCATTGTGGTCTTTTTCGTGGGTATCAGTCTCCATCATAGCCTGTATATCAGAGAAGGGCTTTATATTATGCTGGCTCTGTTCTGCGTAAGTGTCATCTATTGCATATCCATGATTGTCAGGGAGATGATTAGGCGTAAAAATATGTTGGAGACAATGGCGGCAACGGATTTGTTGCCTTACGTAAGATATTCGCGTGCAAGTGTAATCATTCTATGGCTCGCAGTTCTCGCTATGCCGGTAGCTATCTTTTCTACCACCTTATTATATATAGTGGGTCCTGCCGTATTGCTTGCCCTGCTGTTCTTCAATCTTACGTTTATCGCTCTCGGCAGCAGTTATATCCCTACCGAAGAACTCCTGGACAAAGAAGAAGAAAGCTATGCCTTAGCGAGAACTAAATATAGGTATGGGGGGGGCACTTTCTGCCAAGCAGTATGATTCCGCAGGTAGTACAGAATCTTTACAGACAATTCCCGACGAGCGCAGAGATTTCATCCAGAAGAGTCTTGATGACTGGTGTGCGAATTTAGGATATAAGGACTGTAATGTAAACATACTGACGCTTTCCCGTACGCTTTGTATCTCAAAGAACGAACTGAGCCAGTTCTTCGACCAATGCTTGCACTCTAACTTCCGAATATGGCTCAGCGAGATACGTCTCAACGCTGCAAAAAAGATGATGTTGGAATATCCAGATTATAGCAACGACATCATTTCAGCCGAGTGTGGATTCTCTTGTCGCACTCATCTTTACCGAATCTTCAAGACAAAAGAAGGCTGTTCTCCTACAGAATGGAGAGACTTCCAATCTACAGATGCAGCACAAAATGATTCAAATTGAGCCTAATCATTTTTTCGTAAGATACCAAAGAAAAAGCAAAATTTTTATCGAAAAACAGCCAAAAAGGTGTCGCATTCCTACGAATGCGACACCTTTTTGGTATGAATGCGACACATGAACAGGGCAACTGGACACCCCTTTTGAAAGAAAAACACTATATTTGCACCATGAAAGAATTATTAGAAACCATACCAAGGATAGAATTAGCCCTGATCATCATCGGGGTGTTTGCACTCATGTTAGGCATCCTTTTTGGATATGTCATGATACATGAGTACAGGATGTATCTTGAGGATCATTGGAAGGCTCGCTTCAGCTTTTCTGATTTCTTCAAGCGGGAACAGTTTTATATTATTTTGCTGTTGGTATCCATATTCATCATGTCGTTAAACCTCTTGTATTTTCTGGAGTGAGTTCCGGTTCGAATGGATGAAATGGCTTGATGATGGAAGCTTATCCGGTAATTGGAGATAGTTCCTTACTTTTACGATAAAAAATAGATGAATAATATGGTAAATTATTTAACAATAAGAAATCGGTTACTGGTTGCAATACTTGCATTTATTCTTCCAAAAAGAAGATTTAATATTTGGTTATGGGTGCTGTTATGCGTCCCATGCCTGTTGGCAAGTTGCGACCATGATGTTCATGATGGTGAGGATAAGGGTGGCTTGTCTGTATCGCTCACCTGGGCAGATGAAGCCGACCAAGGTACGGATGTGAATGACGTGAAACTCTGGATAT
>ERZ1026776.349-NODE-349-length-33192-cov-8.692459_pt1 | contig 33192 bp, 37 predicted proteins | sample MGYA00380125_ERZ1026776 | MGnify/ENA primary metagenome ERZ1026776 (study PRJEB33269, sample SAMEA4719761) | human gut metagenome | biome: human-associated habitat; feature: organic feature; material: feces | place: Cameroon | collected 2013-10 ...
ATAGAAAAAATGCTAAAATATATGGAGATATAAACATTTTACTTAAGATGAGGAAGTGGGTATTCATGCTGGATCAGATTTTGAATTCACCATCATTTAATTATATGCAGCGTGGCATGGAGGCTGCTAACCTTCGTCAGGAGGTTATTAGCAACAATATTGCTAATGTTAACACTCCCCATTTCAAGCGCAGCGATGTGGTGTTTGAAACCTTGCTGGCCAAGGAATTGGGTATGGGCGAGGATAAAAATAAGCTAAAAATGGTGAGAACCAGAGATAAGCATTTGCCACAGGCTATGAGCAGTAAGGCAAAGGCCGCAATTCATCTGGATGATACTACCACCATGCGGGTGGATGGCAATAATGTAGATATTGATTTTGAAATGGCGGATTTGGCCAAGAATCAGATTTACTACAACGCTATGGCCAAGAAGCTAGGTGGCTATATTCAGGGTGTAAAGAATGTCATAAGCAGTAAATAAGCTGATATATAGATTGGAGAAAGTGCAATGAGTATGTTTGGCGGTATTGACGCGGCAGCCTCCGGGTTGACAGCAGAGCGTCTGAGAATGGATGTAATATCCAATAATATAGCAAATGTCAACTCTACAAGAACTGTGGATGGAGGCCCTTTCAAGCGTAAATATGTTATTTTTCAGCCAAGAGAGGCGGAGAAAAACAGCTTTTCAGCTATGCTGGAGGGAGCAATGAATAAGGGTGGCAAAAACAGAGCCGGCGATGGTGTTAGAGCCATAGGTATTGGTACTGATGACAGCATGGGTAAGCTGGTCTATGATCCTGGTCATCCTGATGCTAACGCAGATGGCTATGTGGAGCTTCCTAATGTGGATATTGTTACCGAGATGGTTGATATGATTACGGCTTCCAGAGCTTATGAGGCTAATGTGACGACTATTAATGCAGCCAAGAGTATGGCTCAGCAGGCATTGAATATCAGCAAGTAATAAATGAGGTGAAATAATGGAGATAGAAGCATTACAGATGACTCCGGTGAAAATGCAGGCAGAAAGCCATTTGGGTGAGGACAAGCCAGCCCAGACAGTGCCGGCCTTTGGCGAATATCTGAAAAATGCTTTAGGTGAGGTAAACAGCCTGCAGAATGAGTCAGACAATATGAGTAAGGCTCTGGCAGCAGGACAGGTTGAGGATATATCACAGGTAGTGATTGCTGCGGAAAAGGCAGATATTGCTCTGCAGCTGACACTGGCCGTACGCAATAAAGCGGTAGAGGCCTATCAGGAAATCATGCGCATGCAAGTTTGATGGTTCGTAATTGATGAGATTTATACTGCATAGCAAGGGGATTTTGTGATGGGTGATTTAAAGGAAAAATATCTGCAGCTATGGGGCAGATTGACAAAAAAGCAGCATTATATGGCTATCGGCGGTGTGGTACTGCTGCTGATAGTTATTTTGGCTGCCAGTTTTTCCCTAGGCAGCAAGCCAGATATGGTACCGTTGTTTACTAATATGGAAACCAAGGACGCAGGCGAGGTAGCTGCCAAGCTAAAGGAGTCCAAGGTAAATTATGAGGTTCAGGAAACCAAGCAGGGAACCACGATACTGGTGCCTTCGGCCAATGTGCATGAGGCTAGACTGAATCTGGCCACCGAGGGATTACCTCGGGGCAACAAGGGCTTTGAAATATTCGATGATAGCAAGCTGGGGGTAACAGAATTCCAGAACAAGGTGAATTATCTGCAGGCCCTGCAGGGTGAGCTGACTCGTACTATTGAACAGATTGAGGCTGTAGAAAAGGCAAGAGTACATATTGTATTGCCAGAGGACAGCCTGTACAAGAAGAATGAAAAACCAGCTACTGCTTCCATTATGTTGAAGCTGAAGCCTAATCAGCAGCTTAATAAAAAGGAAGTTAAGGGTATTGTGAATCTGGCTTCCCGCAGTGTACAGGGATTGGTGCCAGAGAATATTACCGTAGTGGATGAAACTGGCAAGATTCTCAATGATCCAGATGAGGATGAGGATAATGTCAGCGTCAAGACCATGACTCAGCTGGATATGACTCGCAAGGTTCAGGAACGGATGCAGAAGGATGTACAGTCCATGCTGGATCAGGCCATAGGCGTAGGACATTCCTATGTGCGGGTAAATGTGGAGCTGGACTTCGATCAGCGTCAGACTGATACTCAGACCTATACACCAGTGGTGGATGATTCTGGTATCATTCGCAGTGAACAGACTATTAATGAGTCTTATAATGGCACCTCCAATTCACCAGGAGGCCCAGCTGGAGTACAGTCTAATGTACCTGGCTATGTGGCTCAGAACAATAATAGCAATGCTAATTATTCTAAGAAGGAAAGCACCAAGAATTATGAGATTAATGAGGCCAAGGAAAAGACAGTGGCTTCTCCAGGTTCCATTAAGCGTGTAAATATTGCGGTTTTGGTTAATGAGGATATTACTCAGGCACAGCAGGAAAGCATTCAGCGTTCTGTGGCTTCTGCTGTGGGCATTAATGCAGACCGTGGTGATACTGTATCTGTTGAGCCGTTGCCATTTAGCACTGAGGCTGCTGATAAACAGGCAGCAGAGGAGCAGGCAGCCAAGGATGCAGCTAATTTGAAGATTGCCCTGATTGTAGCAGCTATTCTGCTGTTGATAGGCGGCATAGCTGGTTACTTCTACTGGAAGCGTAAGAAGCGTCTGGAGGCTGAGGCCGAGGCTGCCCGCTTGGCAGAGGAAGAGGCTGAGCTGGAGAGACAGCGTGCTGAGGAGGCCCGTGCGGCTATGCTGGAGAATGGCGAGATAGAGCCTGAGGAAATGACTCAGGAAGAGCAGGAGCATCTGTCAGAGCGTCAGACTATTGAGGAACTTATCCGCAATAAGCCTGCTGAAATGGCAATGCTGGTTAAGACCTGGTTGTCGGAGGACTAAAAATTATGGATATGTATGGTGATGAGCCGGAGCTGAATAATCAGCAAAAGGCAGCAATATTATTTATCGTACTGGGGCCTGAATATTCCTCCATGTTATTCAAGCATATGAATGACGAGGAAATCGAAAAGGTGACTCTGGAGATTGCCAATCACAAGCAGGTAACACCTGAAGAAAAAAAGGCAGTTATTTCAGAATTTTATCAGATGGCTATGGCCAAGAATTATCTGTCCCAGGGTGGGTTGGAATATGCCCAGAGCATTTTGGAAAAGGCCTTGGGCTCAGAAAGGGCAACTACTATTATCAGCAGGCTGACTACCAGCCTGCAGGTACGTCCTTTTGATTTCCTGCACAAGACGGATCCAGCTCAGCTGTTGAACTTTATACAGAATGAGCATCCTCAGACCATCGCCTTGATCATGGCCTATTTGGACCCAGATCAGGCTGCTACGATTCTTACATCTTTGCCACAGGATAGACAGGCCGAGGTAGCTAAGCGTATAGCGGTTATGGATAGAACTTCTCCGGAGGTACTGAGAGAGGTAGAGCGAGTGCTGGAGCGGAAGCTGTCTGCTCTGGTTACACAGGATTTCAGCGATGCAGGCGGCGTAAAGGCCATCGTAGAGGTATTGAACCGTGTGGATCGTACTACAGAGAAGTCCATTATCGAAAATCTGGAAGTGGAGAATCCAGAGCTTACCGAGGAAATCAAGAAGCTCATGTTTGTATTCGAGGATATCGTTATGCTGGACGACAGAAGTCTCCAGATGGTACTCCGAGAGGTGGATACCAAGGATTTGTCCCTGGCTTTGAAGGCAACAAACAAGGAAGTTGCCGACAAGATTTACAAGAATATGTCCAAGCGTGCTGGCGATATGCTTCGTGAGGAAATTGAATACATGGGCCCTGTAAAGATAAGGGATGTTGAGGAAGCTCAGCAGAAGATTGTAAATGTTATCAGAGCACTGGAGGATAAGGGCGATATTGTAGTCTCCAGAGGAAAGGGTGACGAAATGATTGTCTAGGGTAATAAAGGGTGCCATCTATGATGATGAGCCAAAGTTTGTAGCTGTACCTACGCTGGTTGTTTCCGCCAATGAGGAGGGAGCCCAGGCAGAGGAAGAGCTGATGACACCTGAGGCCCAGGAGCATATGCTGGCAGAAATCCGTCACAAGGAGGCCAAGGCCAGCCAGCTTCTAAAGGATGCCCAGATTCAGGCAGAGATTATTCGTCAGGAAGCTAAGGCAGAAGCAGATAAGCTGATGCAGGATACTCAGGATAAGGCAGCCTCTCTCCAAGAGGAGGCTAAAAAGCAAGGCTATGAGCAGGGATTGGCAGAGGGCCGGGAGACTGGTGCTCAGCAGATTCGAGAGGAGCAGCATCAGATACTGGTGGATGCCAATGCTGGAGCAGAACGGCTTCTCAAGGAGGCTCAGACAGCCTGTCAGGATTATGTTACTTCGGCAGAGAATACCATTGCTGAGATGGTATTGAAGATTGCCAATAAGATTTTGCCCCGTCACTTTATAGATGTGCCTCAGATGATTTTGCCTTTGGTACAGGAAGCTATACAAAAGGTAAAGGATCAGCCTAAGGTTGTAGTTAAGGTGGCACCAGAGTCCTATGAGCTGGTAATGATGGCTCAGTCAGAGCTGCAGGCTCAGCTGGAGGGCAGTGGACAGCTGGAGGTTCAATCAGATGGTTCTCTGAAAGCAGGGGATTGTTTGGTGGAATCCCCTAATGGTGTAGTGGATGCAGGCGTAGCGACTCAGCTGCGGCTGGTGGAACAGGCAGTTAGGAATGTAATGAAATAATGGATATAAACATCAATCTGGAAAAATTCAATACTGCTATAGACCATTGCAAGTCTATGAATATGATAGGCAAGGTTGTCCAGATTGTTGGCTTGGTTATCGAATGTAACGGCCCAAATGTCAGCATGGGAGAGCTTTGCTATGTACACTCCCATTTTGAGGATGTGGAAGCTCTGCCAGCAGAGGTGGTAGGCTTTCGAGAGGGCTATGTGCTGCTGATGCCTTTGGGAGAAACAAAGGGTATTGGTCCAGGCTGTCAGGTGGTTTCGGCTCAGAAGGTGCTGCAGGTCAAGGTTGGGCCAGAGCTTTTGGGGAGAGTTATAGATGGCTTGGGGAACCCTATAGACGGCAAGGGACCTATTCTTTGTCAGAAGGAATACCCTATTCAGGCTGATCCGCCAGCTCCCTTGGAAAGACCTGTTATTAAGGATTCCCTTTATGTAGGAGTTAGAGCTATTGATGGCTTGATTACTATGGGACAGGGACAGCGTATTGGCATTATGGCAGGCAGCGGCGTAGGTAAATCCACACTGCTGAGTATGATTGCCAGAAATACCGAAGCAGATATTAGCGTTATTGCTCTGGTAGGAGAGCGTGGCCGTGAGGTAAAGGAATTTATCGAGCGGGATTTGGGGGAGGAAGGCTTGAAGCGTTCTGTGGTGGTCGTAGCTACCTCAGATAAGCCAGCCCTGGTGCGTATCAAGGGTGCTTTGACGGCTACAGCTATAGCGGAGTATTTTCGGGATAGAGGCTGCAAGGTAGTTTTGATGATGGACTCTGTTACCCGTTTTGCTATGGCTCAGCGCGAGGTTGGGTTGACGGTAGGCGAACCACCTGCTACCAGAGGTTATACTCCATCAGTTTTTGCTCTTTTGCCAAGACTGCTGGAAAGAGCCGGCACCAGTGCTAAAGGCTCCATCACCGGTATTTATACCGTTCTGGTTGATGGCGATGATATGAATGAGCCTATTGCAGATGCGGTGCGTAGTATTTTGGATGGACATATTGTGTTGTCCAGAAATATTGCCGCTCAGAATCATTTTCCAGCTATTGATGTATTGGCCAGCGTTAGCCGAGTTATGTCGGCAGTGGTTCCTAAGGAGCATATGGAGGCCAATCGTAAGCTGAGAGCCTTGATGGCAGTGTACAAGGAGGCTGAGGATTTGATACACATAGGAGCCTATGTAAAGGGATCAAGTCCTAAGATTGATGAGGCTGTACAGAAGATTGATGCCATAAATGATTTCCTGTGTCAGGGTGTATTTGAGGTTCAGAGCTTCGAGGAAACCATCCAGAGGCTGGAAGGTATATAGCATGAAGAAATTTCGTTTTAAGTTGGAGACACTGTTAAAGGTGACAAGAATGAATAAGGAAAAGGCTCAGGTTGCCCTGGCAACAGCCACCAAAGAGGTGGAGGAGGCCAGAGCCACACTGCAGGTGTATCTGCAGGAAATGGCTCAGGGGCATAGGGATTATGATGAGCTGACCGGGGAGGGCAAAACCATTAGCCTGGGACGTCTTATGACCTTTAACAGCTTCTTCAACTGGAAGCGAGAGCAGATTGAAGCTCAGCAGCATACTATTATGGAAAAGCAGGCTGTCAGACAGCAGAAAATGCATGAGCTGATAGCTGTTATGAATAAGCTGAAAAGCATCGAGCAGCTGCGGGAGAAAAGATTGCAGCAGTATATGAGCGAGGCTTTGCAGGAGGAGCAGAAGCAGCTGGATGAGATAGGCGGACAGTTATTTTTCCGCAATCGCAGCTAGACTGTGGAGGCCTGAAAAAATGGGAAGTGAATTTATATGATGCAGATAGAAGGTTTGAATAGCATAATACATCGTATTGATGAGTTAAATATGCGATTTGGTATAAATACCACCAACTATCAAGAAAATGTAAATAAAACTGCCGCAGCAGGCGGTGTTGAGCAGGAAAAGCCTCAACGGTTGGAGAATGGCAGCTTTGCTACCGAGCTGGACAAGGCCATGAGCATGGAGTCCAGAGGGGCAGTGGGGCTGAATATTTCTGGCGATACCAACAGCCTGATAAAGGAAGCAGCAGCTAGATATCAGGTAGATCCAAGATTGGTGGCTGCAGTGGCTCAGACAGAGTCTGGTGGTAATCAGGAGGCGGTTTCTCCTGCCGGCGCAGTGGGAGTTATGCAGCTGATGCCTGAGACGGCAGCAGGACTGGGGGTAAATCCCTATGACAAGCGTCAAAATATTGAGGGTGGCGCCAAATACCTCAGACAGATGATGGATACCTTTGGCGGTGATGTGCAGAAGGCTGTAGCAGCCTATAATGCTGGTCCCCAGGCTGTAAAGGAATATAATGGTATCCCGCCTTATAGAGAAACACAGGATTATGTTAATAAGGTATTGGATATTTATCGTTAATTAGGGTGGTAGAATGGCAAGTAAGGATAATGCAGAGCAGGAGCCAGTAAAAAAGCAAAGCCGGCTAAAGAAATTTGGTAAGGGATTTTTGCTGTTGGTGCTGGTTATAGCGGGATTTTTCTTAGGTATTTACCTGCAGATTTTTGATTCTGATGAAATGAATAAAAAGATGGGGCTGTATAATATGCCGGTTGTAGGCCAGTTCTTTGCCAAGCCAGTGGATGAAGCCTCCTCCGTACCAGATGAAAAGGATGTACAGGAAACGGCCAAGGCCAAGAAGGATAGTGAAAAATCCAAGCCTGTGAAGCTTACGCAGAAGGAAATCGACAAGCTAACCAAGCAGAGACAGGCTGATGAAAAAAAGCGTGTGTCCAAATTGGCAAGATTGTATAATGAAATGAAGCCGGCAGATGCAGCCAAGATTTTGGAAACTATGGATAATGATATTGTCATTGCTATTTTCCAGCGCATGGATGAGTCTCAGGTTTCGCAAATCTTGACGGAATTTGATCCTGATAGAGCAGCCACAATTTCCAAGATTATGTATGTAGGTGCTCCTAAGAGAGTACAGCAGGTAACCAACGAAAATGGTGCAGTTCAGCAGCAACAGTTGCAATAAGATAGCGTATTAAGCACTTGTGCTTAGATATACGATATTATTGAAGGGAGGTGAAATTATGAGTAATAACGTCAATGTTTTTTCCCTTAATGCAGGCAGCAGCAAGGAAGCCGTCAAGGTTAATTCCAAAGCTAGCACCAGAACTGTAAATACCAAGCAGGAGAATTTCTCTCAGACCTTGGATCAGGCTCAGCAGGTCAGGAACAAGAATGATGTAAGCAAGGATACTGATTACACCAAGACTGACAGCAATGCGCGGGATAAGGCTGTAGATACAGCAGATACCCAGAGCAAGCCTCAGGAGACTTCTGAAGCAAGCCAGGTACAGGGGGAAAAGCCACAGACCAAGGCCGATGATAAGGCCAAGGGAGAAGTGGAGGACCAGAGTAATCAGCAGATTCAGGGGACTCAGCAGAACCCTCAGGCAGCTGCTTTGTTGGCAGCAGAGGCTCAGGCTTCTTTGGTGCAGGATATACCTATGGCAGAGCTAAATACCTATTTTAAGGGTGATACCAGATTGCAGACTGTTCAGGGACAGTTGGCAGGTGACGAGGCTCTGGCAGGAATATTACAGCAGGCCAATCAGCAGGAGAATCCAGTGGATAGTCTTCAGCCTGTACAGATGATGGAGCAGGTTCAGAAGGTAGAGACTGCAGCAGTAACTGCTGAACAGCCAGTAAAGGCTCAGGAAAGCTATACACCTAATGATATTGCAGCCTTGTTGGGCAGTAAGCCAGCCCAGAATAAGGATAATGCAGGTAATGTGGTAGTACAGCAGTCTCAGCAGGTTAAAAACCAGCAAATGCTAAATCTTTTGGCTGGACAGCAGGGAGCCTATACCTCTCAGCCAGCAGTACAGCAGGTTCAGGAGGATGGAGTTTCCATGACTCAGTTGGCTAATCTGACAGATGGACTGGAGGTCGTAGAATCTGAAGGTCAGCTGCAACAGAATATGCCTGTTATGAGTGGCCAGCAGTCTATGACTAATGGTCAGGGACAACAGCAGGGCAGTCAGCTTCAGGGAGAGGCCAGCTTCGATGTGGTTGTACCAGGTCAGCAGGATAGTAAGGCTGTAGAGAATGATTCTGTAGCTAATCAGGGCCTAAGCTTCCAGCAGAATTTGGACAATCAGATAGGTGCCAATCAGAAGGTGGAGGGCAATGCTGCTCAGACCAATCAGGCCAGAGAAACCTACCATGTGCCTCAGCAGATTGTAGAACAGGCCAAGCTTCTGCAGAGGGGCACAGACAGTCAGATGATTATCAAGCTGAATCCAGAGCATCTAGGACAGCTTAGTCTAAAGGTGTCTGTTAATGGTAATGGTGGTGTAACTGCTACCTTCCATACAGATAATGCTCAGGTAAGAGCTATTCTGGAGACAACCATGACTCAGCTCAAACAGCAGTTGGATGAGCAGGGTATCAAGGTGGATAATGTGGAGGTACATACTGGCTTGCCAGATGGACAACTGCCACAGGATCAGGGCCAGCATGGTTTCTACCAGCAGCAGGGACAGCAGGTACGCAGTCAGCAGGCAGATTTGCAGGACTTTGAGGAGTCCAGTGAGAATCTGGCAGCAGAACTGGAAAACAGTCAGGAAAATCAGGAAGTAGTTCTGGATAGCCAGGGCAACCAGATTTCCCGAGGTGTAGATTACAGTGTATAATGTAATGAGAAAGGAGGATGCGATATGGCAAGTTCTTCTCTGAATACCGTAACAGTTGATGGCGTTACTTATGATTATGACCAGTATATGGCTAAACAGAACGCTAATAAAAATACTAATTCTGATTACATCAGCAAGGATACTTTCTTGACATTGCTGGTAAAGCAGATGCAGTATCAGGATCCATTAGATCCAATGGATAACGGCGAGTATCTTTCTCAGCTGGCTCAGTTCTCCGCTTTGGAGCAGATGACAGAGGTAGCCAGTGGACTTACCAAGGTAAATACCTTGATTGAGAATATGGATACTTCTTTGTTGGTGGGACAGCTTACCAGCATGATTGACAAAACTGTGCAGTGGACTACTACTAACAGTGATGGCAGCACTACTACCCATGAGGGTAAAGCCAAAAGCGTAAGTATCTCTGATGGTTCACCATCCTTGATGGTAGAAACAGAGATAGTAGATGCAAGTGGCAACAAGGTCAAGGCCTTGACCAAGGTTGATATTTCTACCCTTACCCGCATTGGGGAAGGAGCATAAGCTTTAAGGAGGCAAGTGGGATGTCAAATTCAGGAATTATTTTTCCGGGGCAGCCTGTTTTGCCTGTGGAAAAATCCGGTTTTGGACAAAAAATTAGCAGAGGGAATACAGCTATTACAGGTGCTTCCTTTGCGGATATTCTGCAAAAGGCTTCCAGGAAGGTCAGCTTTTCCAATCACGCTTTGCAGCGACTGGAAAGCCGGCAGCTGGATTTGAGTCAGGAGGATTTGCAGAAGCTGGATGATGCTGTTGATAAGATGGCCCAAAAGGGAGCCAGAGAGTCACTGATTTATATGAATGATATGGCTTTTGTGGTAAGTGTGGCCAACCGAACTGTGATTACTGCCATGGATGGCAAAAGCGCTAGGGAAAATATTTTTACCAATATAGACAGTGCGGCGATTCTTTCATAGGCTGGACTGTACAGGGAGCCTTGTCCCGTGGAATGACTGAAGCGGGGCAGGGAATGGCCAATGGCTATAGAGGTACAATGTACTCTCGCAGGATAAGGGCCTGATGGATATCCATCGGGCTTTTGCCTGAGAGTAAGGGATTAGCATCAAAGATGATGTATATTATTGAGGAGGAAAGAACCATGATCAAGCTTACAAAATTTAATTCCGATGGTAAAAAAGGAGAATTCATCCTCAATGCGGAAATTATTGAGACTATGGAGGAAACTCCTGATACAGTTATAACCCTGACAAATGGCAAGAAGCTTATCGTACAGGATAGAATGGAGGATATTGTCAGGAAGGTTATGGTATATAAGCGAGCTCTGTACAAATAAAAAATAGAGCTGGTATCTAGTGCAAATTACCCTTTTTCTGATAAGTTTTTATAAGAAAGGTTGTAATTTAGTAGAATATTGGTAAAATATTAAATGTGAATATAATTTAATCCTCTAAAGTGGGTTAATTTTATATAGTGTAAAAGAAGGAGTGGAATGCAATGGCTGATGAAGAAAAGACAGAGGAGGCGGCTCCAGCAGAGGGAGGCAAAAAATTGCCAATAATCATCATTGTAGTGTTGATATTGGTGGGCCTTGTGTTGGCGGGCGGTATTTCCTATTTCGTCACCACCCAGTTTATGTCCGCAGGGAATCAGGCCTCTGTTGAGAACAGAAATCATGATCCAGGTGTATTTGTCAAGCTGGGAGATGCCAAGGAGGGCATTATTGTCAATGTTGGAGGTATCAAATCCAGTCGTTTCCTGAAGGTAGGTATTACAGTAGAGCTGAACCCAGAAAATGAGCACAATGTTGCTGATGGCAAGCTGCTACCTGCTGCTGAAACCAAGATTATGGATACTACATTGCAGATTCTTCGTACCGTCAAGATTGAGGAGCTGGATGCTGCTCGTCAGGATGATTTGAAGAGCAGAATCAAGTCTGAGCTGAACAAGGTTCTTGGCGAAGGTTCTGTATATGATGTATATATAACAAGCTTTATGCTTCAGTAATGAGATGAGATATATTTTATGGGAAAGGGGGATGAAGCTTGGCAGATGATGTATTATCCCAGTCTGAGATAGATAAACTGCTGGCGGCCTTTTCAACAGGCGAGGTTAGTGCTGATGAGATGAAGGCTGAGGAAGAGCAGAAAAAGGTTAAGACCTATGACTTCAAGAGACCGGATAAATTCTCAAAGGACCAGATTCGAACCCTTAATATGCTGCATGACAACTTTGCCAGGTTGTTCAACACCTATCTGTCCACTTATTTGCGGGCTTTGGTAAGTGTTGAGGTTGCCTCGGTAGAGCAGACAACATATCAGGAATTTGTACAGTCCATAGCCAATCCATCAGTAATTGGTATTTTGGCTGTACCGCCTCTTAAGGGCAATATTATCATGGAATTTGACACAGGAATCTGTTTTGCGATCATTGACAGAGTCTTTGGCGGTCAGGGAGAGAATAGTCTCAAATCCAGAGTATTGACGGAGATAGAGGAGGCAGTAATCCGCAGAGTATTTGATAAGGCTATGAGCCATCTGCGGGAGGCTTGGGCCAATGTGGCGCAATTTACGCCAAAGATAGAGGCAATGGAGTCAAACCCTCAGTTTGCCCAGATTGTGCCCCCTAGCGATATGGTGGTTATTATCACCTTGCAAATGAAAATCGGTCCTGTAGAGGGCTTGATGAATATATGTATTCCTTATCTGGTGTTGGAACCTATTATGTCGAAATTGACAACCACTTTCTGGGTGGCAGCCTCTGTAACCAAGGAGGAAAATCCTGAGCATGAGGCCATTATTCGGCGCAAATTGAACCATACAAAGGTTCCGGTTATTGTTCAGATGGGAGCATTTAATATAACCTTGCAGGAATTCCTGTCCCTAAGCTATGGGGATGTCCTACAGATGGATACCAAGGTTGATGATGAATTAAAATGTATAGTAGGCAATATGGAAAAATTTTATTGCCGTCCTGGTACCTCTGGCAATAAAAAAGCAGTACAGATTACCAGAATAATTTCGGAAGGAGATGAAGATACTAATGGCTGATTTGACGCAAGAGGAAATTGATGCGCTGCTGAACGGAGCTGCATCAGAGCCTGCTGCCAGTGATTCGGCATCTAATGAGGAAGCTTCTTCTGTATTATCGGATGATCTGCTGTCCAGTATGGAGAAGGATGCCCTGGGTGAGATTGGCAATATCTCTATGGGCAGTGCTGCAACAACATTGTCAGTATTGTTAGGACATAAGGTTAATATTACAACCCCTACTGTAAGTGTGGATACTATGTCTACGATTCAGAATCAGTATCCAATGCCTTACTTGGTGGTTGAGGTAGGCTATGTAATAGGTATCAATGGCAATAATATTCTGGCCATTCAGGCTTCTGATGCCTCTATTATTGCAGATTTGATGATGGGTGGAGATGGATTAAATCCACAGGAAGAGCTTAATGAGATTCATATGAGTGCTGTGGGTGAGGCCATGAACCAGATGATGGGTACAGTGGCAACCTCTCTCTCTACCATGTTTAATAAAAAAATAGATATTTCCCCACCAAAGGTAAATCTTATTGATTTAGGGGCCGAAGATAAAATTACAGATTTGGTGAACAATGATGAGCCAGTGGTAAAAACCAGCTTCCGCATGGAGGTAGATGGCCTTATTGACAGCGAAATCATGCAGATTCTTCCTTTGGATGTGGCTAAGGAAATGGTGTCCTTCCTGATGGGAGGCGGTGCAGAGGCTGAGGCTCAGGAAGCTCCAGCACCAGCACCAGAGCCTGCACCAGCTCCAGTGGCTCCAGAGCCTGCTCCAGTAGCAGCAGCTCCAGCCCCAGCCCAAGCTGCACCGGCTCCACAGCCAGCAGCACCTCAGTATGCAGCTCCTCCGCAGCCACAGTATGCGGCACCGCCACAGCAGCCGCAGTATACGGCTCCGCCTATGGGGGCTCAGCCTGTATATGCACCTCCTGCTTATGCTAACAATGTGGTATCTTCAGGAGTACCGGTGCAGAATGCACAGTTTGCACCTCTTACCAATGAACCAGTTGAGGTTAATGCAGCGAATATCAGCTTGATTCAGGATGTTCCACTGCAGGTTACTGTTGAGCTGGGACGCACTAAAAAATCAATTCGTGAGATTCTGGAATTTTCTACCGGCTCTATTATTGAGTTGGACAAACTGGCTGGTGAGCCAGTGGACATTCATGTTAATGGCCAACTGACAGCCAAGGGCGAGGTTGTAGTTATTGATGAGAATTTTGGTGTCCGCATTACAGAAATAGTAAGTCCTATGGAAAGAGTTCAGTCTTTGTAGGATAGCAAATTGTACTGGGACTTGAAAAATTTTCAGGTTTAAAGTACAATGGTATTGATTATAGACGAAATTTAGCTTGTTATACGTTAAATAGACAAGGAGAGATGACAAATGGCAGTTAGAGTATTGGTGGTTGATGACGCAGCGTTCATGAGAATGATGGTAAAGGATATCCTGACCAAAAACGGTTATGAGGTTGTTGGTGAGGCTGAGAATGGTATGAAGGCATTGGAGAAGTACCAGGAGCTGAAGCCAGATTTGACTACCATGGATATTACTATGCCTGAGATGGATGGCATTAGTGCTGTCAAGGAGATAAAGAAGGTTGATCCTAATGCAAAGATCGTTATGTGCTCTGCTATGGGTCAGCAGGCTATGGTTATTGAAGCAATTCAGGCAGGTGCCCGTGACTTCATTGTAAAGCCTTTCCAGCCAGACCGCGTACTGGAGGCTGTTCGTAAAGCAGTCGGCTGATGAGTAACTGGAGTCGTTTTTACTCCATGGCATCTGTCCTATGTATTTTAATTTTGGTGTTTTCAGTACTGTCGCCAGATTGTCTGGCGGCAGCTGCTGATACGGCTGGTTCAGGTGGCGGCTATCTGTCCGGCTATGAAAATACAGATCCAAAACCTTCTCAAATGTCATGGTGGTCAACATTGGCATATTTGGTCAGCCTTGTGGCTGTATTTGCCTTTGTGGTTGTCATGGCTTATTTTGCGTCCAAATTTCTGAGTGGTCGTTTCCAGAATCGCACAACATCTACAGGAGGACGATTATTGGAGCATTTGGCTCTAGGGCCAAACAAATCTGTCTGTGTGGTAGAAATTGCTGACAAGCTTTTGCTACTGGGAGTTACAGAACAGCAGATTACTCTGTTGGGGGAGATTGAGGACCCGGAAGAAATAGATCGGCTGAGACGTCAGGCTGTGGTACAGCCTATAGATAATACTGCCTTTGCTAGTCAGTTGTCCTCTCTGGAGGAGTTGACCAAGCGAGTGCCGTCTCTGTTTCGTGAGGGATTGAATCGCAGAGGATAGGAGTTGTGGAGATAGTGACCAGAGTACAGAGGCTTTTGTGCCCTTGCATAATGGCTCTGCTATTAGCTTTTATGTGGGGGGATGCTGCTTCGGCAGCCCCCTTGATACCAAATGTAAATATTGATGTCGGTTCATCAGAAAATCCACAGGATGTAGCAGTTACCCTGCAGCTGATGGCCGTGTTGACAATCTTGTCCATAGCACCCTCGATTCTGATAATGACAACAGCCTTTATCAGAATTGTTGTGGTGCTTGGTTTTTTACGTAATGCTTTGTCAACCCAGACAGCTCCGCCAAATATGGTAATTATAGGCTTATCCCTGTTTTTGACCTTTTACATTATGGCTCCTTATTGGAGTCAGGCCAATGAGAACGGTCTGCAGCCCTATTTGGCTGGTCAGATAACCCAGGAGGAAGCTATTGACAGGACAGTAGAGCCTATTCGGGAGTTTATGTTCAAACAAACCAGGGAATCAGATTTGGCACTATTTGTAAATTTAGCAGATGGTCCAAGACCTAGTGGTCCCGAGGAGGTTTCTACCTTTACTCTGATTCCTGCCTATATGATTAGTGAGTTGAAAACAGCCTTTCAGATAGGCTTTATGTTATATGTACCATTTATTGTTATTGATATGATTGTGGCCAGTACCCTGATGTCCATGGGTATGATGATGCTGCCGCCAGTAATGATTTCTCTGCCTTTCAAGATATTGCTTTTTGTTATGGTAGACGGCTGGCATCTTTTGATTAAGTCCTTGATTATCAGCTTTAAGTAGAAACAGGTGGGTATATGTCAGGTGATTTAGTAATACAGATGGCACAGGAGGCCCTGCGGATGGTGTTGATTATTTCTGCACCAATGCTGGGGCTGGGCTTGCTGGTAGGTTTGGCAGTCAGCATTTTTCAGGCTACTACTTCCATTCAGGAGCAGACCTTGGCCTTTATTCCAAAGATTGTGGCTGTTTTTGTGGCTATATTGATTTTTGGCCCTTGGATGCTGAGGCTTATGGTGGAGTATGTAACCAATGTCTTGGTTAATCTGCCTTATTACATAGGCTAAGAGGTGGCGCTGTGGATTTTTATGAATTGCTGCAGAATCACGCAGCGGTATTTCTGCTTTTGATGACCAGAGTCAGCGGGCTGTTTCTGATTGCACCTTTTTGGGGCAGTCAAAATATTCCGATTTATTTTCGAGCAGGCATAGCCTTTGCCATTACCTTGGTGCTTTTTCCCGTAGTGGATGCCAAGATGGCAGTAACAGCACCTGTATCCATATTGGGGTATACTCTGGCTGTAGTGTCAGAGCTGTTTATAGGCTGGCTGATTGGCTTTGTGGCCTATGTGGCTATGATGTCTGTGAATATGGCTGGTAAAATTATGGATTTACAGTCAGGCTTTGCGGTAGTTAATGAGATGGATCCTACCTCCAATCAGCAAAATCCTTTGATTGGCAGCTTCTTATATTATCTTACCTTGATAGTTTTTGTGGTCACCAATGGGCATCATATGCTTTTGGCGGCTGTGGTAGGCAGTGTGGATTCCATTCCCTTGCTGGGAGTGAATTTCAATACGGATATTGCTACCTTGATAACAGATTTTACCGCTGGGGTTTTTGTAACAGGCATGAAAATTGCCATGCCATTAACCTTTTCTATTCTGTTGACTAATGTATCTTTAGGTGTATTGGCTAGAACTATGCCTCAGATGAATATATTTGTGGTAGGTATTCCCATGCAGATTGTGATAGGTATTTTTACTGTTGCAGTGATTATGCCTTTTTATGTGATGTTTTTGGATGTGTTGTTCAATGAAATGTATGGCAATATTTCCATTGCCCTACGGGCATTACAATAGAAAAGACAATAAAGACAGAGGCAGCGGCCAGGTGGATTTTGTTTTTGATTTACAGCTTTTTGCTGGTGAGAAAACAGAAGAGCCAACGGCCAAGCGCAAGCAGGATGCTCTGAAAAAAGGCCAGGTGGGCCGCAGTCAGGAAATCAGTGCTGCCTTTGTGCTATTGGCGGGATTTTTCGTACTGAAAATGTTAGGCTCCACAGCGGTGGAGGAGGTTATGAATTATACTGTTTACATTTTCGGTAATCTGAATTTCGATGTAAACGAGGAATCCATTATGCAGCTGTTTATTGGCATAGTGATTTTGCTGGCCAAAACAGCCATGCCCTTGATGGTCTTTATCATGATTATTGGCTTGGCCATGAATGTGGCTCAGGTGGGCTTTAATTTTTCCACGGAGAAGCTCAGCTTTAATCCTGGCAGGTTAAATCCTATCAGCGGTTTTGGGAGAATTTTTTCCAAGCGTTCTCTGGTGGAACTGGTAAAGTCATTGTTTAAGATTGCCATTATCGGTTCATTGGTCTATATTTATTTAGCCGATGAGCTGTTTCAGATGCCGAAGCTGATTTTTACGGATATTTTCTCCGGAGCAGCCAAGGTGTCAGATATAGTTTTTGATTTGGCCTTCAAGATTATCGGCCTGTTTATGATCATGGCTGTTCTGGATTTTATGTATCAGAAATGGCAGAACAATCAGGATTTGAAAATGAGTAAGCAGGAGGTTAAGGAGGAATTCAAACAGCAGGAAGGTGATCCTCAGATTAAAGGTAAGATTCGCCAGAAGCAGCGTCAGATGGCTATGTCCAGAATGATGCAGGAGGTGCCCAAGGCGGATGTTATTATCACCAACCCTACTCATTTTGCCGTGGCCTTGAAATACGAAAGCGGCATGACGGCGCCAGTGGTGCTGGCCAAGGGCCAGGATGCGGTGGCACAAAAAATTAAGGGCATTGCCAGAGATAATAGGGTTCCTATTGTGGAAAACAAGCCTTTGGCCAGAGCTCTCTATGCTGCAGTTGAGGTAGGAGGCAGTGTGCCTCAGGAACTGTTCAAGGCAGTGGCAGAGGTTTTGGCATATGTATACAAGCTTAAACATCGCCATAGAAGGCGTTATGCATAGAATATGAAAAGTGTCAGGAGATAGAATATGGCTGCACCTGAAATGACTGCCGGCAAGATCGGCTTTGTAAAAAAATATAGCGACGTAATGATAGCAGTAGGCATCGTAACCATTGTTGTTATGATGATTATTCCGTTGCCTACAATATTGCTGGATTTGCTGCTGTGTATGAATATTACTCTGGCACTGGTGGTAGTAATGAGCGCAATCTACAATGTGGAGGCTCTGGATCTTTCCGTATTTCCTTCCTTGTTGTTGATTACCACCTTATTTCGCTTGGCGCTGAATGTTTCCTCAACACGACTTATTCTGCTGGAAGGCTATGCAGGAGAGGTTATTAGTTCCTTTGGTAATTTCGTAGTTGGTGGTAATGCGGTTGTAGGTTTTATTATCTTCGTTATTCTGATTATCATTCAGTTCCTGGTTATCACCAAGGGTGCTGAGCGTGTAGCTGAGGTATCTGCCCGTTTTACCTTGGATGCTATGCCAGGTAAGCAGATGGCTATTGATGCGGATTTGAATCAGGGTGCTATTACAGATGCTGAAGCCAGTGAGCGGCGTAAAAAGATTCAGCGAGAGGCTGATTTCTACGGCGCTATGGATGGTGCCAGCAAATTCGTTAAGGGCGATGCCATTGCGGCAATTATTATCATTATCATCAACATTACCGGTGGTTTTGTTATTGGTATGGTACAGCGTAATATGACAGTGGAGCAGGCCCTGCAGAACTACACACTGTTGACTGTAGGTGAGGGCTTGGTAAATCAGATTCCTGCTCTGTTGATTTCTACAGCTACCGGTATTATTGTTACTAGAGCTGCCTCCGAAAGCAATTTGGGTTATGATTTGATTCATCAGCTGGGAGCCAAGCCAAGAGTTTTCTACATTGTCTGTGGCGTGCTATTGGCTATGGCCTGTGTGCCAGGTTTGCCAGGAGCTCCTTTTGCCATTTTGGCTGCTGTCTGTGGCCTTATTGGTCGTCAGATTTCTAATGGAGACAAAAAGGTACAGGAAACTGCTGTGGTGGAGAAAAAGGAAAAGACAAAAACAGAGGCCAACAAGCCGGAAAATATTGTTTCTCTGTTGCAGGTAGATCCCATGGAGCTGGAGATTGGCTACAGCTTGATACCTTTGGTAGATACTGGGCAGGGCGGCGATTTGCTGGATCGTATTGTGATGATTAGACGCCAGTGTGCTTTGGAGCTGGGACTGGTGGTACCAACCATTAGAATTAGAGATAATATTCAGATTAAGCCTAATGCCTATATTATTAAACTCAAAGGTGTTGAGATAGCCAAGGGCGAGTTGCTTTTAGATCATTATTTGGCTATGAATTCTGGTACTGTATTTGAAGAAATTCAGGGTATTGATACCATTGAGCCAGCCTTTGGCCTGCCAGCTTTGTGGATTCCAGAGGCTTCCAGAGAGCAGGCTGAGCTGAATGGTTATACTGTAGTAGATGCTGTATCCGTATTGGCTACCCATCTTACAGAGGTTATCAAGGCTCATGCTGATGAAATTCTGGGCCGTCAGGAAACTCAGAATCTTATTGACAATGCTAAGAAAACCAATCCATCCCTTGTGGACGAGGTGGTGCCAGATCTTTTGGGCGTGGGAGATATTCAGAAGGTTTTGGCTAACCTGCTTAGGGAGCGGGTGTCTATCAGAGATATGACTACTATTTTGGAAGTATTGGCAGATTATGCTCAGGCCACCAAGGATACTGAGATATTGACAGAGTATGTACGTCATGCTATGGCAAGACAGATTACCCAGCAATATACTCAGAACAATCAATTGACTTGTATTACTTTGGATCCTGCTATTGAAAACAGGATTGCAGGAGCTGTGCAGAGAACAGAGCGAGGTTCCTATGTCAGCCTGGACCCTGACACCATGCAGAAGCTGCTGAACTCCCTTACCAAGGAGTTGCAAAAGCTGACAGATATGGGCTATCAGCCAATTGCCTTGACCAGCCCTACTGTGCGTTTGTATTTTAGAAAGCTGGTAGAGCGTTCTGTGCCAGGAATTATTGTTCTGTCACATGCGGAGATTGATCAGTCTGTTGAGATTCAGATTATAGGGGTGGTGAAGTTATAAATGCAGATAAAGAGCTTTAAGGCACCTACTCTCAAGGAGGCTATGGCTAATGTTAAGTCAGAGCTGGGAGTAGATGCAGTAATTCTTCATACAAACAAAATCAAAAAGGGCGGTATCTTGGGATTTCATGCCAAGGAGATTGTGGAGGTTATTGCAGCTATTGAGGACGAGCCAGTAGTAAAGGAGCAGAAGCCTGCTATGGATACTGGCGCTGCCTCAGAGGCGGTATTGCAGGCGGCAGCGGCAGCTAGAGCCAGCAGAAATTCTGCACCAGAGCCACAGCCTACAGGGAATTTTACGCCACGAAATATGGTAAGCCAGTATCAGACGGCAGGCACCATAGAGGCTATTAGTCATGCTATGGCACAGAATACCCCTGGTCCCACCTTTGGTGAGGTGCTAGCTAGTGTCAATAGAGCACAGGAGCAGGCCGAATCCGAGCAGCCAGTGGTAAAGGAAGAGCCGGCTGAGTCTGTTAGTGTGGCTGAAGAAAAATTAGTTAGTGTAGAATCAGATGCGGAACAATTGTCTTCGGAAAAGGAAACTGAAACGGCTTCTGAAGATGCCACTGATTTGGATGTTAAGGAACAGGAAATTTTGGATTTGCAGAACCAGCTGGAGGAAATGAAATCCATGCTGGTGGAAATGAGCCGCAACAAGGATGAAGCAGGTGGCATACCTAATTTGCAGCGAGCTATGGAGGCTCAGGGAATCAGTCAGCATGTTTTGGAGGATATGATTTCCAAGCTGAACGGCACAGAGATCTTGGCGCCTCAGAATTCTATCAAGGCATTGAAAGCCTTGGAGAAATATGTTCGCAAGGCCATTCGAATCGCCAACGGCATTACTCTGTATTCCGACAAGCCAAAGATTGTGGCTTTGATAGGCCCTACTGGTGTAGGCAAAACCACAACTCTAGCCAAGATTGCTGCTAAATTTGTTCTGGAAGAAGGGGCCAAGGTGGCTTTGATTACAGCAGATACCTATCGTATTTCTGCTGTGGAGCAGCTGAAAACTTATTCTGATATTCTGGGCTTGCCTTTGGAAATTGTTTACAATCCACAGGCACTTCAGGAGGCTATTGAAAAGCATCGGGACAAGCAGCTTATTTTACTGGATACAGCTGGTAGAAGTCAGTATAATGCTTATCAGATGAAGGAGCTTAGCGAGCTGTTGAATATAGATGCTGATATTGAAAAGCATCTGGTTATGAGTGCTACCACTAAGACCAGTGATGGACTGGAGCTTTTGGATAATTTCTCCTTGTGCAAGCCAGACAGGGTGATTTTTACCAAGGTGGATGAAACCAAGACTCATGGCATAATCTTGAATATTTTGCATAGACGTAAGGCAGCTTTGTCCTATTTGACTAACGGTCAGAGTGTGCCTGATGATATTGAGCCTGCTAGTATTGAAAAATTAGCGGAGTTGTTGCTGAGGTAAGAGGGTATGGATGATCAGGCTACCAGGCTGAGAATGCTTGTAGAGGGGAAAATTACAAAAGAAGATACAATGGACTCCGGGAGATTGCAGGGAAGCTCTCAGAGCATGGCTTATCAGCCAGTTAGTCAGGGAGCCAGAGTTATTGCTATTACCAGTGGCAAGGGAGGCGTAGGCAAAACCAACCTTACGGTGAATCTAGCCATTGCCATGGGAAAAAAGGGCAAACGTGTGGTAGTGGTGGATGCAGATCTTGGCACAGCCAACGTGGACGTACTGCTGGGGACCAGTTCCCGCCAGACCATGATGTCTTTGGTTAACGAAGGTGTAGAGCTGGAGGACGTGCTGATACGGGGGCCTTACGGAGTCAGTTATATATCTGGCGGCTCTGGTATGGAGCATGCCGGGGAGCTGTCTACTATTCAAAGGCAGGTTATTTTTAATAAGCTGGCTGGTTGTGATGATTGGGCAGATATTATTTTGGTGGATACTGGCGCTGGGGTAGGTAAAAATGTTTTGGATTTTATTATGGCCTCTGACGAGGTAGTTTTGGTTACTACGCCAGAGCCAACCTCCTTGACAGATGGCTATGCGGTTTTGAAGGCATATTGCAGTTTGGGAGCCCAGCAGCCTATCAGACTGGTGGTAAATCGTGTTTTTGACCTTATGGAAAGTCATGAAACTGCCAACAAGCTTATTTGTACAGCAGATAAATTTCTCCATATGAAATTGGAATCCTTGGGATTTATTTTAGACGATAACAATATGATGCGGTCTGTTAGAAAACAGGTTCCTATTATGGCTGCATATCCAGATTCTTTGGCCTCTAAATGTATAGCTTCTTTGGCTGATTCCTTGCTGACAGGCAGAGAACAGCAGGTGAAAATGGGCTGGCAGGGGTTTTTACGAAAATTTTTTCATAACGTTCGTTAATATTTTTGCAATAATATGTGTTTTTAGATAAAATAGAAGAAAAGCGAGATTTTTCAGTAACCAAAAGATGAATTTGGTTGCTTTATACTAATTTACTATGAGGGGATACCAATGAGTGGTTTTAAAGGCACAAAATTAGCTGCAGACAAGGTAATAAGGATTGGTTCGCGACTGGAGTTCTATCCAGAGGAAGCACCGGAAGGTGTAAGCAGCCGTGTAGAAGAAATCAAAAATGGTAAAATATTGGCAGCTATGCCCATGAACGAAAAAGGAGTACCAATTATTCCTAGACCAGGAGAAGCTATGATGGGCAAAACTCCTGGTGATGGATGCTTTTACAAGTTTAGTACCTATTACTTGGATAAGGCTAGGGAAGGGAATATCCCTGTTTGGATTGTTACTATGCCTGCTGAGGTACAAAAGATTCAGAATAGGGAATTTGTTCGTGTATCAGCAGACTATACAGTAATTTTGCGGCCCCTTAATGAATATGGTGCCATGGGAGATATGATTATCACCCGCATTACTGATATCAGCGGCGGTGGCATTGCCCTTACCAATGACAAGGAGCTGCCTGTAGGCAGCAAGGCAGTAGTAGAGCTGACCAGCATTCCGGGAGTGGGAATGTTGCGGATTACCGGTCAGATAATGCGATGTGTTCCTATCAAAAATGCAACAACACCTACTTATCAGATAGGTGTAAAATTCTTGGATATGAGCAAGGTACATCAGAATAAGCTGGTAAAATTTATTTTTGAAATACAAAGACAAAGTCTGGCCAAGGGAATTGGCACTAAGTGAGAGGAGGCAGGCAAATGATTCGCGTGGTTATAGCAGATGACTCTGCCTTTATGAGAAAGGTAATATCAGACCTTTTGACCAAAACACCAGATTTTCAGGTAGTAGGTATTGCCAGAAATGGTAAGGAAGCTGTAGAGCTGGTTGCCAAAGAAAAACCAGATCTGTTGACGCTGGATATTAACATGCCTGTAATGGATGGCTTGCAGGCTTTGCAGGTCATTATGAAGGACTGCCCTGTGCCCGTGTTGATGTTCAGCAGTCTTACCAAGAAGGATGCGGATGAAACCATCAGGGCCTTGGAACTAGGAGCAGTGGATTTTCTTTGCAAGGCAGGAGGTTCAATCTCCAAAATAGATAGCATAGAGGACGATATTATTGAAAAATGTCGCAGTGTTGCCTCTGTTGGAGTAGGAAAAACAAAAAATATCCAGAATATTTTTCAGAAAAAGCAGGAAGCGCCGAATTTAAAGCGAATTAATATATTTGAGAGGAAAGGTTATGGAAATCAATCCTCTCAGACAAGCAAACCTACAGGTCTATCTACATCTCATGGATATACCAGTATGTTGGCCAAGCATGAGAATCCTCTAATGAAGCAGAAGCCTGCTACATCATTCTATAGCAGTTCGGCTGGAGGTAATTCTACCAAGCTTGTGGCTCTAGGAACCTCAACAGGAGGACCAAGAGCCCTGCAGCAGGTAATACCAAGGTTGCCAGCCAATATGCCTTGTGGTATGGTAGTTGTGCAGCATATGCCACCAGGCTTTACCAAATCATTGGCCGAGAGATTGAATTCTCTGTCTCAGGTTACGGTTAAGGAAGCAGAGCAGGGAGATCTTATTTTGCCAGGTCATGTTTATATTGCACCAGGTGGATATCATCTTACAGTTAGAGGAAATGCTGCAAAAAGAGAGATTTCTCTGAATCAGGATCCGCCTTTGGCTTCCCATAGGCCAGCGGTGGATATAATGTTTGATTCTGTGGTAAAATATGGTTCTGAGGTGGTATCAGTTATCCTTACAGGTATGGGATGTGATGGTGCTGCTGGAATGAAAAAGATAAAGAAGGCTGGGGGCTATGTTATAGCTGAGGCTGAGGAAACCTGTGTTGTATATGGTATGCCAAAATCCGTAGTGGAGGCTGGCATTGCAGATGAGGTTCTGCCAATAGGGCAGATAGCAGATGCGATTATAAAAAGAGTTAGGAATTAATCAAATCAGGGGGAATAGAAATGGAAACAAATCAGTACATGGAAATGTTTTTGGATGAATCACGGGAACATTTGCAGTCTCTGAATGATGGTCTGCTGAGCCTGGAAAATGATCCTGAGGATTTATCAGTCCTTAATGAGATTTTCCGTAATGCTCACACCTTGAAGGGTATGTCTGCTACTATGGGCTATACCAAGACTGCCGAGCTGACTCATGATATGGAGAATCTTTTGGATATGCTCCGCAAGGAACAGCTGAAGGTTAGCGAGGAAATTATTGATGTAATCTTCAAATGTGTAGATGCATTGCAGGAAATGGTTGATAATATAGCCAACGGAGACGGTGAGGATGCAGTTGATGTATCTGAGCTGGTTCGTATGGTTAATGCCATTGCTAAAGGAGAGTCTGTGGCACAGGCTGAGGCAGAAACTGGTGTTAAGCTGCCAGGAACTCCTGTTGAGCCGGAGGCAGAACCTGCTAAGTCCCAGATGCCAGAGGGATGTGAGCTGAATGATACAGATATGTTGGTTATTAGAGAGGCCAAGAATAGTGGCTTGATTCCGTTCTGGGTACATGTGGAGATTGCGGATACTTGTCTTTTGAAATCCGCTCGTTCCTACATGGTTATGAATGTTCTGGACGAGCTGGGCGATGTTATTAAGTCTGTGCCACCAGCTCAGGATTTGGAGCAGGAAAAATTTGACCATAGCTTTGATGTTTGTCTGGTAACTGATGCAGATGCTCATAAAATAGAAGAAGGGGTTGCTGCTATTTCTGAAATCAGTGCAGTAAAAGCTACCGAAATTGTTTTGGATGCACCAAAGAATGCTGAAGAACCAAAGGCTGGAGCTGCTGTTGCCAAGTCTTCCACTCCAGCACCAAAGGCAGCTCCTGTTGCCAAGGCAGCAGATAAGCATCCAGCAGCTAATGGCAATGGTAAGCACGATAAAAAGACTCATGTAGGTGGACAGTCTGTTCGTGTTGATATTGAAAAACTGGATAGCCTTATGAATCTGGTAGGAGAGCTGGTTACTAACAAGGTACGTTTGGAGCAGATAGGTATGACTCATCGTCTTACTGAGCTGACAGAGACCTTGGAGCAGATGGATAGAGTAACTACTGACTTGCAGTCCGTAGTTATGAAGGTAAGAATGGTGCCTGTTAGCCAGGTATTCAACCGCTTCCCACGTATGGTTAGAGATTTGGCCAAGGAATTGAATAAGGATATTAACCTGACTATTGAGGGTGAGGATACAGAGCTGGATCGTACCGTAATTGATGAAATCGGTGATCCACTGATGCATTTGCTGAGAAACTCTCTGGATCATGGTGTAGAGCATCCTGATGATCGTGAGGCCAAGGGCAAGCCAAGAACCGGTGAGGTTGGTCTGATTGCTCGTCATGAGGGTAACAATGTAGTTATCATGGTTACGGATGATGGTGCTGGTATTAATGCTGATAAGATTCGTAACAAGGCTGTAGAAAAGGGTATGATTAGCCGTGAGGAAGCTGATGCTTTGTCAGATGCTGATGCAGTACGTTTGATTTTCCTGCCAGGCTTCTCTACTGCTGAAACCATCACTGACGTATCCGGACGCGGTGTAGGCATGGACGTAGTACGCAGCAAGATTGAGTCTCTGGGTGGCCATGTAGATGTAGAAACCAAGATTGATGAGGGTTCTGTTTTCAAGATTAAGCTGCCTCTGACCTTGGCTATTATTCAGGCTATGCTGGTTAAGGTTCAGGATGAGATGTATGCTATTCCTTTGGGCTCCATTGATAGCACCATCAATATTACTCCTAATGACATTAAGACCGTACAGAACAAGGAAGTTATTGTTCTGCGTGGACAGATTATACCAATTGCTCGCCTTAATGAGGTACTGAGTGTACCACAGGGTAAGTCCAATGAAGAGGATGATATCTTTGTGGTTGTTGTTCATGTTGGTGACCACAAGATTGGTATTGTGGTAGATAATCTTATTGGCCAGCAGGAAATCGTTATCAAGACTTTAGGCAAGCTTTTGTCCGGCCTGAAGATGTTGGCAGGTGCTACTGTTCTGGGTGATGGCCATGTGGCTATGATTCTGGATGTCAGCGCATTGATGTAATCGAAGGGGGTACAGAAGATGGCTAAGGATGATAAGGTAATGACTGACGATGATGTACAGGTAGTTGCCTTTAAGCTGAGAAATGAAGAATATGGCTTCAGTATTTTAAACGTGCAGGAAATAAAGGGATTAACCGATATTACCCGTGTTCCTTTTGCACCGGATTTCATAAAGGGTGTAATCAATCTTCGTGGCAGCGTATTGCCAGTTATTGATTTGAAAAAGCGTTTGGGCTTGGAGGATACACCATATACTGCTAATACTAGAATTGTTATTGTACAGCACGATGAAGTTTCCGTAGGTATGCTGGTGGATGCAGTAACAGAGGTGCGTACTATTAGTGCAGCAGATATTGATACCACCAGAGCTATTACCTCTGGTACGGATTCCAGCTCTAAGTTTATTTCCGGTATCGGCAAGGTGGATGGCAGATTGATTATCCAGCTTAATATCAGTGAAATTATAGGACTGAGTGGTGAGGAATAAATCTTTCAGATTGTATAGATTGGTGGGATAAAGGAAATGTCAGATGATATCGCAAGTCTTTCTCCGGTGCAGATGGATGCACTACGAGAAATAGGCAATGTAGGTGCAGGAAATTCTGCTACAGCGTTGTCACAGATTATCAATCGTCGTATAGATATGGATGTGCCAAGGGTATCTATTGTACCATTGGAGGAGGTTCCAGAGCTGGTAGGCGGTCCTGATACAATGGTGGTAGGCGTATTCCTGCGGGTATATGGCAAGGCTCCTAGCAATATTTTGTTCTTGCTGCCAAGGGATAGTGCTTTCTATCTGGTGGATATGCTTATGGGCAAGAAGCATGGCGACACCCAGAAGCTGGACTTTATGGATGAATCAGCCTTGATGGAGATAGGCAATATTCTTTCCGGTGCCTACCTTAATGCGCTGTTTAATTTTACGAATATTTCCTTGCTGCCATCTATTCCAGCCTTGGCTATGGATATGGCAGGGGCTATTCTTAGCGTTGTGCTGGTACAGCTTGGCCAGATGGGTGACCATGCCTTGGTTATTGAAACTGAATTCAAAACTGAGGATGATGGTATCAAGGGACATTTTTTCCTCGTACCAGATCCAGGTTCGTTGGAGATAATATTACAAGCAGTGGGAGTGTAACTATATGCCAGATTTAGTAAAGGTGGGGATGGCTGACTATAAGGTTGGCCGTGCACCTGATATCTTAATAAGTTATGGTCTGGGTTCATGTATAGGCATTTCCCTGTACGATCCTCAGACAAAAATTGGTGGTCTACTGCACATTATGCTGCCTGATAGCAGCAAATCCCGTTCCAATGAGAATAGAGCAAAATTTGCCGATACGGGAATCAAGGATATGCTACAGGAGCTTATTAGCATGGGAGCGGCCAAGTCCAGATTGGTTGCCAAGCTGGCTGGCGGTGCCCAGATGTTTGCTTTTGCCAATGCTTCCGATATTATGAGAGTTGGTCTGCGTAATGCCGCAGCCTCCAAGGAAATATTGGCTAGTTTATCCATTCCTGTTGTGGGAGAGGATACAGGGGGCAACTATGGACGAACTGTGCAGATTGATTTGGCCAATGGTGTCTATAAGGTAAAAACCATAGACAAGGGTGATAAGGAAATCTAACATGATAGATATTTGTAAGCTTACGGCAGCCCTGGTATTTGCAGCTATAGCAGGTTTGACGGCTATAGCTGCCGGATTGCTGAGTGATGTCCGCATATCGGTTATTCTCATGCGGACAGCTTGCATTTTTTTAGCCACCGGTGTATTGGTTTATATCGGTGCTTTTCTGTTTGAAAAGATAGGTTATGACTCTCTGATTAAGGAAACAGAGCAGGCTATGACAGATTTGAAGCAGAAGGAAAAGCAGGAGCAATCTGAGGCAGAAGCCGAAGTAGCGGGGGATGCTCAGGATAAGGATGCTGTTACTGAGCCACAGCCGGAGAAGAGTAATCAGGAAGGATTTGCACCTCTGGATACAGATTCTCTCCGCAAGGTAACAGGCAGCAGTGAATCGTAATCAGGTGATACAAGCAATGGTGGTGAGGCATAGTGCAGAATGATCATAAATCAGCTGAGGATATAAATACTCTTTGGCAGGAATATTCCCAGAATCCAACTCTGGAAATTCGCAATCAGCTGGTGGAGCACTATCTGCCTCTGGTAAATATTATAGCTGGCCGTATGGCCATGAGTCTGCCGGCCCATGTGGACAGGGATGATTTGCTAATCAGCGGATATTTTGGCCTGATGGATGCAGTGGCCAGATATGATATCCGGCGAGGAAACAAATTTGAGACTTATGCCGGCCTGCGTATCAGCGGGGCCATGAAGGATGATTTGCGTTCCAGGGATTGGATATCCGTTTCCCTCAGACAAAAAATCCGTAGATATGAGACTGCGGTAAACAAGCTGGAGGGTACACTAGGCCACGGGGTAACAGATGAGGAGCTGGCTCAGGAATTAGATATGACTGTGGAACAGGTACATCATCTGGAGCAGCAGATAAATGCAGCGACTATTATACCTCTGGGGGAATATATGAAATCTGAGGCCGCAGGGGCTCAGGATATGGATCCTCACAGCAGTGCCGAATACGTAGAGCTAAAGGAAACTCTTATGGGGGCATTGGATGAGCTGACCGAAAAAGAAAAGCTAGTGGTGTCTTTATATTATTATGATGAATTGACCATGAAGGAAATAAGCTTGATAATGCATTTATCAGAAGCGCGTATTTGCCAGCTGCATACTAAGGCTATATTCAAGCTAAGGGGATTTTTGGCTAATATGAATGAACTCTGATACATTTTACATATATCAGATACTGGCATCTAGTATTGAAGAATAGCCAGGGGGGCTGTACATGGATGAACATAAGATTATAGCAAAAGTAGGTGGCGAGAAGGAAGGCTATCTGTTGGAATTCTGCGCAGATGGTATCTATCTAACCGTATACCCCAAGGATGGGACTGGCCTGATGTTTGAGGTTTCTGATATGCGTCGGGTTTTAAAGGATTTTAGTGTTTCGGATTATGACCTCATGGCTATGACTGATGCATTGAGAAAAAATGACGGCGTTCCTGTTTATTTGGGCAAGGATTTTACTTTGCCACAGAGCTATTCCGGCCAGGCTGCTGATGAAGAAGTAGATCAGGAAGCCTTGCAGGAGCATGTAGAATATGGCAAGGTTATTGTAGAGATTGCTTCAGATAGATTGTCTGCTACCATAAGATTTGATGTAGCGGGCAAGCAGTCTATTCCTACGGCAGAAATGATATATGAAGCATTGCAGGCAAAAAATGTCAGATATGGTATTAATGATGAGGCTGTTAAGGAAGCAAGTCATACCGGTCGTCCTACGGAGGTGGCCAAGGGAGAGGCTCCTCAGAATGGGCAGGATGCTCAGATTATCCGTAAGTTTAATGTAGGTGAAAAGGGCGTACCTGTGGTAGATGAGCATGATAGGGCAGATTATAAGAATCTAAATATGTTCCTGCGGGCTAACAAGGGCCAGGTATTGGCGGAGAGAATACCTCATACCAAAGGAACTCCAGGTACAAATGTATTTGGCGATAGGATTATGGCCAGAAATGGTAAGCCCAAGCCTGTGCCTGCTGGCAAGAACACCATTATCAAGGACGAAAATTTTGTGGTGGCAGATATGGACGGCCAGATTGTAGACAAGGGCAGCAAGATAGATGTGGATCCTCGTTTGGAAATCAAAGGAGATGTCTGCATGGAAACCGGCAATATTGATTTTGATGGAGCTGTTACTATTAGCGGCAATGTGGAAGCTGGCTTTGTGGTAAAGGCAGCCGGAGATATTGAGATCATGGGTATGGTTAGTGCAGCCAATGTAGAAGGCGCCAATATATTTATCAAGGGTGGCGTTCGAGGTATGAACCGAGGCTTTATTAAGGCAAGAGGGGATTTTCATGCTTCCTTTGCTGAGAATGCTGATATTGAAGCTGGTGGAGATATTTTCATTCAGGATGTGGCTATGCATTCCACTATACGGGCAGGTCACCATCTCATTATGGATGAAGGCAAGGGGCAGATTACTGGTGGCAACTTAGCGGCTGGTGAGGAAATTCGAGCTAGATGCATAGGTAATGAAGCCAATGTTATTACCCGTTTAAGCGTAGGTGTTAATCCTATGCTGCAAAAGGAATATCAGCAGGTGCTGAAGGAATACAATGAGGCCAAAAAGCGTCTGGAAATGCTGAATAAGACACTATCAACCTTGGAAAAAATAGATATAAAGCTTTTGCCGCCTAATAAAGTTGAGCAACTGAACAGTTTGGTTCGCTCTCAGTTCCCATTAGCAGGGAAGGTGGAGCGCAGTGAAAAGCGGTTGAGGGAAATTGATGCGGAGCTGCAGAATATGCAGAATGGCCGAGTATGTGTGGCAGATACCATGTATCCAGGTGTACGACTGAGCATTAACTCCATTGTTAAGAATGTTCAGGTTAAGGAATCTCATTGTACCCAGTATGTTAAGGATGATTTTATCATGGTAGGTGCTTATTAATTTAAGATTTGAGGCGAAGACTTATGGATTTTGCACCAATGAATATGCGTATGGCTGTCCCACATGCCAATGATGTGGGGGAAATACAGCACAATCTTAATCAGCAGGCTGCTTTGCAGCAGGATTTTAAGGCGGAGCAACACAAAAAGCTTATTGAGCGTCAGCAGAATCAGGTACGTACCAAGGATGAGGCTGAGGGAGAGAAAATTAAGGATAATCCAGACCGAAAGCAGGGCCGTAGACAGCAGGCTAGAGGCCGTCGCAAATCTCCCAAGGAGATTATGGAGGAGCAGGAAGCCTTGGAAGCTCCAGAGGAACCACCTATGGCTGTGGACCAATATAGAGGACGCAGTATAGACATAAGCTGCTAATTTGTTATCAGGACGGAGTTGTGCATGACCACAGAGATATTGGGATTTATTATTATTCTGGGGGCAGTTATTGTACTGCTGGCCAGACAGCATTTGAATAAAAGCGAGGATGATCCCGAAGTATTGGAGGCGGCCACAGGCAGACTCAGATATGAGCTGGAGCAATCAGCCGATGAGATTATTAATCGCATGACAGAGCATGTGGATCGCTTGGAGCGTATGCTTAGGGAGGCTGACTATAAGGCTGAGCTTTTGCAGCAAAAAATTGATATGCTGCAGTCTATGGGCAACATGGATGCTAAAATGTCAGCCCCAAACCTTGATATGGAGGAAAAGCCCCCGGCTGCTGTATATACTGGCAGGGAAACAGCGACCGCTAATAATATTGAGGAGAGCTATGACATGACTCCTTCAGATGAAAAGGCCTGGGAGTATATTCGTGAGGCCTCTATGAAGCTGGAGGCACAGTATGAGGCTCAGTCTAATACCATGCAGTCAGTACAGCAGTCTGATGCTCTGCAGCAGGCAGTGGATATTCAGACTGGCAATCTGGATGGTCTGGTTAGCGCGGGAGGTAATGCCAATGCTGCTCAGACTGTCAGCAATGCTGGTAAGGGTGGACAATTGCCTTATACTGATGAAGGTCAAGGTCTGGATACAGAGGTTGCTACCAAGGCCGCTAGGGATATGCTGGCTGATGGCTATGAACTGGAGGAAATTGCCAAGGCTACAGGTTTGGGTATAGGGGCTGTGCATTTAATCAAACAGCTACAGGAAAAACATCAGTAAAGGTTCCTTTCCTATAGAAAATTTTTGCAGGAAGTTATAGAAAATATCAATAAATTTTCTTGACACATAAGTGCATATCACGTATAATATCAATTGTGCATGGGGGCGTAGCTCAGCTGGGAGAGCGCTTGAATGGCATTCAAGAGGTCAGGGGTTCGATCCCCCTCGTCTCCACCATAAGCTATATAGAATAAGACTTTAGACGGTATATTAGCAAAATAATATGCCGTTTTTTTCTTGTGATTTTTTTTACCCCCTTTATACAGCAATAGGACTTTTGTCAGTTATCGTATTCATGAAAATATGCATAAACTCCTACTGTCTCTTATACCAGCCTTTTCTTTGTACTCTTTCCACTTCCTGTTAAAGCCCGTGGGAGACATTCTAGCATTAAACCTCTGCTGAGAGACAACAAAGTCTTTATCTCCCCCTGCATAGCCTTGTGTTTCCTCAGGGGTTTCTCAAGGGTAGGGGATATTGGTATTTGTCTTTTACTCCCTTTGGTCTTAGGTTCTTTCAGGATAGGACTACTATTACCCCCCTTAGTAGAGGCATAGGACTTATTCACGCTTATATATCCGTCCTTAACATCAGACCAATCAAGACCTAATATTTCTTCTCTCCTCATGCCTGTCTCAAATAACAGAGGGATAATGATACCACACCAATCATTTTTAGACACCTCATACAGCAATTGATATTGTTCTGCTGTTGCTGGTAGCTTTGGTTTATGGTCTCTCTGCTTTTGTCTGGGTACTAAAGTATATAGATAAATGAAATATCAAGACATAATAAAAAAGCTATCATTTAGCTACAATAGCTCCTTTAGTATACATTAATATGACTTGTTCAATATGCGTAAATATTAGTCTCTTACCTGCATAAAGCTATGGCATTTAAGAGGTCAGGGGTTCGATCCCCCTCGTCTCCACTAAAGCTGAACAAGTCGAACTCTGTATATGATATTATCGTATACAGAAATATATTTTGTTTGGTGTATCTAAGAAAATAAAAGTAACGATATTGTATGTTACGAAAGTGATATACAGTGTTGTTATTTTTATGCTATAATGCGGATATGAATTTAACAAATCGGAAGTTGTGGAGGTGATAAACTATATGAATGATAAATGGGTTGAGTTTGCAATTCGTATTCA
>ERZ1026776.353-NODE-353-length-32968-cov-48.766111_pt1 | contig 32968 bp, 24 predicted proteins | sample MGYA00380125_ERZ1026776 | MGnify/ENA primary metagenome ERZ1026776 (study PRJEB33269, sample SAMEA4719761) | human gut metagenome | biome: human-associated habitat; feature: organic feature; material: feces | place: Cameroon | collected 2013-10 ...
GGCGGCGGACATGACCGTTTGTGCCCGCTGGCGGGCAAAAGTGCTGGTTTGCCGGCGGGCTGGCGGGCGGGAAAATTTGCTCGTTTTGCGCTCGCTGATATACAGATGTGCAAATGTGCAGGTATGCAAATAAGCAGACGCCGAGGAACACGGGAAATGTTACTATATATACGTATACGCGCGCACGCACACGCGCGCACGTCCTGCATTTTGAGGCGATATTGTGTGCATTCTGCACTAACGAAGCGTTTCTACCTGATAATCAACGCATTTAGGTGTGTAGGCAGATGAAAAATTCACCTACACAAAAACTACACGCGGCTGGTGCGGAGTTGCAAGCACAACTACGGGAGGGCGGATTTCCGGTATAGGGAGAGAAAATGTTTGACACCTCCGACAGAAATTCCTGCCTGGCATGATAGGTTTTTCTGTCTGCCGTTACAGGAAATGCATACTCATGCGTGCTGACAATGCAGGTTATGAAACCGATGGCAAAAGCGCAGGCAGATACGGTGTAGGCAGTGCAGACAAAGTGCAGACACTGTCTACACACTTTTTGTGCTGATATTCAGCACATTACGAACAATAGTGCAGAGTGCAGACGAGGTAATAGTGCAAATAGTGCAGGCAGGGTGTAGATAGTGCAGGCAGTGCAGGTAGCGTGCTGATACTACCTACACACTTTTTTACGCTGATATTCAATATATTACGAACGAAAGTGTAGGGTGTAGACAAAATGCACTTTTACCTTACACAAGCTACGTTTATGAGAGATGGCCTGGATTATTGCCGTGTTAGATCTCGACTTAATAAAGAATTTGTGCATACGATATATACCTTGCGTACCGTCGCGTTAATATTTGTATAAAATGGGGGGTGTTTCTTAAATACCTATATTTGCATAAATTTAATTGAACTTACATCGCGTGCAAATAATCTATGGTTTTAGCGCCATCTTTGCGCCCTGACAGTCATTTCGCAGAATTACTGTAGATGTTTTAACAAATTGAGGAATATCGGAGCCGGAACAGAGTTACTAACCCGCAACCTACAAGGTTAAAACTCAACACTAATGCGCCACCACACTAAATATGAAATAACCTTTGCTACATGTTTCTGAATAAACTAACAACTTATACGAGTTTAATATCCCTTCTACTTACTCTAAATTCATGTTCGTTCTTCAAAAAAGACTTTTGCAAAGACGAAGCAGTGGAACAACCAGACAAAGCATGCCCCAATGTTTCGCTAAACGCATACATTGAAAACTCTGGAAGCATTGATGGTTACGTAAGTAGTGGCACTTCATTCAAGACAGGCATTTACACACTACTCACAAATGAGCACGTAAAAGCGCCCAAACTAAGCTATGTGAACGACAGCATATACAGGCAATCCTGCGATGCCCGTAACTTTATATTAAAGCTTACACCGTCTACATTTAAGCAACAAGGTGGCAACAGAGCTTTCTCCGACATCTCAGAAGTGATTGAGCGCGTGCTGGGCGACAGTCCGAAAGAAGTTGCATTGCTGGCATCTGATTTTATCTTTTCACCGCCAACTGATGCTCAGAGTGTGAAGGAATACCTTAGTATGCAGCAGCAAGACATCAGCAATACCATGGGCAGCAGGTTCAAACAAGACAGTCACTTTTGTGTCGTAATACTACAAGGCATATCGGACTACGCCGGCTACTACTGGAATGTAAGCAACACTAAATCAACCTATCATGGCAAACGCCCTTATTATGTGATGCTGGCAGGCAATCGCTCAGCCATAGCGCAGCTGTTACACTCAGCCATGAAGGGCGATACACATTTTATAAATTCATTTACAGAGGCTGGGCTGTCGCCCGTGAGGTACGAAGTTGTGAAAAATACAAGTGCCAAGTATGGCACCTTCAAACTGTGCAAGAAAAGCAAAAATGGCCTAAGACACCATCTGAAAGACTGCCATGCTAACAAGCGCAGCGGCAACTTTACATTTAAGGTATACGTAGATTATTCGTGTCTGCCATTGACCGACCAATTTTTATGTGACGCCAGCAATTATACCACCAGTACAAGTAGCTACAAGGTGACAAGCGTAGCGCCATTGAATTCCTCTGCAGATGGCTACACACACTGTATCACACTGACTGCGAACGACAGCAAACACCTGTGCGCCCCATCATGCGACATTTTGCTGAAAAAATCGTTTCCGGCATGGATCAAGCAGTGCAATGACGCTGAGGGCACAGCACCATTACCGGGGAAAACGTTCGGACTGTTGCCATTGATGCAAGGTGTGCAAAAAGCCTTTTCAAGCACTGATGCATGCTATGCCCGAATGAGGCTCTGCATTGAATAACCCTTTTGAACGCTTACTTTATGGTGGTTCTAAAAAATTCTGTTTTTAGAGTCCTGCTATTCTGAAATGCGGTTTGCACGCTATCACAAGTTTTTTTGAAAGTTTGTCCGATCACATAGCCTGCTATGTTCCCTCACAAACTTTCAAAAAATACACTTTTCGATAACGTACAAATCCCTATTTCAGAATTATTAAAACCACCCTTAACACAAACACATTTATATCATGAACGATTTCTTTTCGACTATTTACGGTTATGTAAACTGTTATGGAGATTCCTGGGACAGCTATCTGTACGACTGCAACGGCTATACTATGCTGGGCTGCACTACTGTTGGCATCACGCTGTTCATAGCACTGTTATTTTATTTATTGCCCACAGTGAGATGTAGCGGCCGCAAATGGTGGTTGATATTTGGCGGCATCAATTTTGTAGTTGTAGCATTGACCACATTTGCCGAATGCTGCACACTGTTTAACGAAGCTGGCAGCGACGAAGTAAGCGACTGCAGCTACGCCGACCTGTTTGGCACAGGAGTGTCCAGCGGCCTCATTAGCTTATCGCTGTTCGTGCTTTGCTCATTTGTTTTGTGCTTTTTCAGCACACACAATTATAAAGTCCCATTTAAGATGTGACGACAACCAAAGTTGCGGCTCATTCAAGAAATGATATTCTATTTTGAACACCTACTTACATTAGCATTATGGCAAAGCTATACATATTTGGCATAGGCGGCACAGGTTCGCGTGTGCTACGTTCATTAACGTTTTTGCTTGGCGCAGGCGTCAAGCTACCCAGTTTTTCAGAGGTTGTACCAATTGTGGTTGATGCCGACAGCACATCAGGCGACAAAACCGAGACCGTACAATTGATGGAAAACTACCAACGTCTTTACCAATTTACCGACCATACATCAGCTGCTGACCCAGACGGTTTTTTTGCCACCAGCATGTCAAGTTGTTGCCACGATGGTTTTACGCTCAACATACCCGGCGGCACGGCACAAAAGTTCAAGGACTATATGCACTTCAGCAGCCTTGACAATGCCAACCGCGACCTTGTCAAAATGCTATTCAGCGAGAAAAATCTCGAAGCTGATATGTCGGTAGGCTTCAAGGGCAACCCCAACATTGGCAGTGTGGTGCTGAACCAATTTATTGGCAGCGATGACTTTGCAGCGTTTGCCAACTCTTTTGCTGAAGGTGATGCCATATTCATTATCAGTTCGATATTTGGCGGCACAGGTGCGAGCGGTTTTCCTATTTTGCTTAAGAACCTGCGCGCCAATGACACGTCCAACGTGCCAAACGCCAATCTTATAGCCCAAGCTCCAATCGGTGCCATCAGCGTATTACCTTACTTCATTCTTGACAATGTTGACCCCAACCGCGACGACCAAATAGACAGCGGCACCTTTATACAAAAGACGCGTGCCGCGCTTAAATATTACGAGCGCAATTTGGCCGAATTGGATCATATGTACTACATAGGCGATGATGCACGTCCCACCTACGACAACCACGACGGCGGCGCGCAGCAAAAGAACAAACCCAACTTTGTGGAATTTGTTGCTGCGCTCTCGATATTTGATTTTGCCAACCAAGCTTGTGACGGCATGACACACAATGCCAATAGCCGTACGGTATATCATGAATACGGCATTAAGGAGGACAAGCAGGAATTCAACTTCAGCAACCTTTCCGAACAAAGCGTTGCGCTCGTGCGCAAGCCTATGGCCAAAATGCTGCTGGCGCACAACTACTTTACACAGGCTCTCGACCAATCATGGAAACTGGCTTGGGCCAGTACGCACGAACCCATTTTTTCGCGCACTGTGCTTGAAGAGAAAGGCTTTTGGGAACGTTTGACGAGCTTTACCACCGCCTACAAACAATGGCTGAACGACATGGCAAACAACAAGCGTCAGTTCGGCCCGTTCAAACTGACTACGGGCGAGAAAGACGTATTTGCCATTGTAAGCGACAAAGAGCCTAAAAAGATCAAGGTACTGTCATACATCATGGACGACAACTTCAAATTGTTCAACAACAAGCTTGACAGTTTTAAGAAAAAGAAGGACTTCGGCAAATTGCCAGAGTCACTAAAGACACCTGCAGCATATTGGCTCAATCTGTTCTCGTTAGTGACCAGCAACCTTATTGAAGAAAAACTCAAAATCTGACACAACCTGCTATGAAAGTACTCAGACTTCATGATGGCACTGCATCGGGTGCCACAAACAATATAAATGGTTGGGGACAAAGCACAGTGATTTCGCAAAAAGCTGTTGAAACCATCACCGACCCCCAAGGCAACTGCGCACAATCAGAGATAACCTCCATACCAAGTCCATTTGCGCGTCTTGACCTTGTGAAGCAAAGCTTCAAATATGTCAATGACACACACGACTTTGACGGTAAAACCATATATCACCGCATGGTGTCGGACGCGCTCGATGTGGGCGAAATATTTTTCAATATCAACAAGTACGGCAATCTGGTAAAGATTACCGAGTGGAACGTGGGCGAGATACAAAATCTCAAAGCCTCGACAGACAAGCAATTGCGCTTGTTGGGCAAGACACTGGAGCTTTATATACAATCAGATGCGGCCAATGGCAATGTGTACAATCTGCGTAACATGAAGAGCATCTTCATACTGCAATACACCGGGCCTGGCGCACCGGGCACGAGTGCGTTACCCGGCCACGTGATTGGCGCCACCAGCCCGTGTACACTATTCTTCACACCGGCCAATGACCTGGGATACGTGACAAACCAAATACTGTTTGATGGCAATAACGACCGCCCCTTTGACGGAGATTACAACCCGCTCTACAAACGTGATGCGGACTTTGTGCGCTACCTTGTGTGGCTGAGCAAGCAACCTGGCTTTGCCGAGGGGTACCCTGAGGTCAGCACCTACATCAGCGACACCATTACCAAACTCAACAGCATAGACAATGCTTTTGGACAGGAGTTGGCCAACATGACCGCAGCATCACACACCGACACTGCCCCCGTTACGACAGACAATGGCAAGCCCGTGACACTGGCCGGTGGTTACCCCGTGATGTACAAACGCTTTGATGCCGCACAAGTAAGCCAACACAGCCAGTTGGTTATCAACGCCACGAAAGCCATTGAAGGCGACTTGCCCCTTGTGCTGCCCAACGACCACAGTTGCGACGGAATGTACTATACCACGTCAGAGTGGGACGGCAGCCTTGTCAAACTTGTACCATTTGAAGAAAAGGCAGAACTCGCCCAACGTATTCTGCCAGGTATAAATGTACAGTACCCTTATCTGACCGCAGGCGACTTTCTGTGTGCCAACATATTGCGCACAAGCTATGCACTAAAACCTTTTGACGGGGGCAACGACGACTATTTGCCCCTTGGAACAGACGAAGAGCTGAGGCATTACCTCATTCCTATAAAGAAAGAGTTTTTCCGCTATTTCAGCCTTGCCGACTTGAAACGCTGCCTGCGTGCCGAGAAAGGCGGTATGGGGCAAATAAAAGTTGAACTGTCTATTCCAATCAGGGGTGACGACAGCAGAGACAAGGTGGTGTTTAAGCGCAGCTATATGGAAACGCAGACCGATTCGATGTTAAACAGCCAATTTGGGCGCATCATAGACATGAGAAGCACCGGACTTACTATATTGCCACACATACGATTTCCTGAGGGCGTTGCCCCCGACTATCGTGTTACGCTCTCTATTGACAACAAGATATCGGATACGGAGGCTCAAAACGACTTGCCCACACTGTCATTCGTTGACGAATGCAAATTCATTGACCATACACCTGAAATGTGCCGCAATTTTGACACCCTGGGCAACCGTATTGACGATATTACTTGTGTAACCAAACAATGGGACATTGCACATAACTTTACAGCCATAGCTGTCAACTACAAAGGCACCGACAATCTGCTCATACCACTGATGAATGAAGGCGGCGGCAGCAAAAAGTTTGTGTTTGCAGTTGACTTCGGCACGACCAACACACACATTGAATACTCTGTTGACGGTTCATCGCCCAGACCGCTCGACACCACAGCTGACGATGCGCAACTGCGTCCGTCTAACGACATGATGAGCGACGCGTCGTGGACCAGAATGATGCGCGGCGACATGTTTCCACCCATCATAGGGCAGTGCCGCTCTGACAATCTGTCGGCCTCATTCCCGATTCGCACAGCATTGACCTCGTGCAAAAAGGTGGACTGGTTACGGGCCAAGCCACTTGTCGATGCCAACATTCCGTTCTTTTACGAACGCAATACAATGCCCACTTACGACGAGCAACCTACAACCAACCTAAAATGGAATGATGCGGACACGGCACAAGCACAGATAGAGTGTTTCCTGTCGGAACTGGCGCTCATCATGCGCAACAAGGTGCTGATGAACAATGGTGACCTAAGTGCTACAAAAGTGGTATGGTTCTACCCTACCAGCATGGTTTCACAAATGGTTGGCGAGTTCTCAAAAACATGGGACAATGTGTTCAGCCGCTACTTCGATGGAGCCACACACGATCAAATCAAGTACATGCCCGAGGCAATTGCCCCGCTCCCCGCTTTCAAAACAGGTTCTTCGTCTGCCATCACCATTGACATTGGCGGTGGCACCTCCGACTTTCTGTTTGCCGACGGTAAAGATGTTGTGTGCATCTCATCGGCACGCTTTGCCTCGAACAGTCTGTTTGGTTCAAACTCTGCATTTGACAGTGCCGACAATGGCTTTATCAAATATTTCAAGCCACAGTACGAGGCCGTGCAAGCTACGGGCGCCTATTATGCTGTGCTTGATGAAATCAGCCGTGGCGCAAATGCGTCGGCCAACTTGGCATCGTTCTTTTTCTCCATTGCCGAAAGCACCATCATCAGCGATGAAAGCATACGCCGGCAGAATGACTTTAAGGAGAAGCTTTCCAAATCGGAAGAATGCAACATGGTTATACTAATCTACTACATGGCCATTGCATACTATGCAGCACAGGTAACACGAATGCACCACCTGAAAGAACCACGCTACATAGGCTTCAGCGGCAACGGCTCGAAGATATTCGACATATTCCTTGACAACCCTGTATCGAGAAAACGACTCGTGAATATCACGCAAAAGATATTTGAGCACGTGTTAGGACACGAATATGACGCAGACGGCCTGGATTTGCTGATGCCTCCGGGCAACTCGCCCAAAGCAGCAACAGCCAAGGGAGGTATTGTGCTTGCTTCAGGAAATTATGACAATGATAGCATTGACATTGATTATGTCAGCCAACACGCCACTACATGGATAGGCACAGACGATGCCGTGAAGAAATATGCCGACGTGGGTGACAAACAAGAACAAGAGGTTGCCAATCATGTGGAAGAGTTTGTGACACTTTGCCGCAAAATTCTCACCGAGGGCGAGGCCAACAAATACATCAAACTACCTGCCGACATGGAAAAGGTGTTTGACATGACAGCCTTCAAGCGCGACATCAAAAAGTATGTGAAAGATGGCTGCGCGCAAGTGGCAAACCCAAACTACGAGGTGGCATCATCGCTCTTTTTCTTGCCTATTGAGGGCATTTTGCACAAACTGACCAACGAATTGCTAAAGGTATGACAAAGGAGAAGTTATCTGCTATTTTGGTGCCATGGCTTGCCTGCCCATGGGGAGTCATGGCACACACAAGCGATGAGTGTCTGCAAGTGGGTGTAGCCAGCTTCACATACCTTGAGGTGGGACTCATGGTTGCAGTGGCGATATGCATCGTGCTGATTGGCATGCTGTGGCGCTTTGGTGCGAAGATGGAACGCCGCGCGAAAAAAGCGGAGCGTGATAGGGATGTGTGCCAACAATGGTATCAAGCACTAAAGCATAAGCCGCAGGAAGCACCCAAGGCAGAGATGCAGAAGTCGAAAAATACAGACGTGCATGATGCGCCACAGGACGATGAGCATTCTGCAAATGATGCTCCACAAGACCCTCAACGCTCACCGACCATCGAACTTGACGTTACCCCGGCCCCACCGCGCAAACTTTACGCCAGACAAGATGCACAAGATGCCAACAGGCTAATAAACCTCAGCCAGGAATTCGACCCCTACGAACACATCTTTGTCATCACACTTGACAATGGATCGGATACTGAAGGCTGTTTTGAGCTTGTGGAAGAGAATGCCGCAAAATGTCTGGGCAACTCTGACAACATTAAATGTTGCTACGTTGACGCCGGAGTTAATGCAACCAACTTCAAACAGGAGGCTGGCAGAGTGCATATTAACGGACAAACGGCCGAAGTGCTGAAGCCTATAACCATTACTAATAAAAGTGCCACATCGAACGGGCATTAGACGCTGACTAAAAACACGTAAAAATAAAATGGAAACGATTTTCATCATAGCTGTTATTTTGTTTGCTATCTACTGGCAATTCTATTTCCTGAAGGATAGCATCAAGATGATAAACCAGCTAAAAAACATATTCTCAGAAAAGCAAAGCTACCATTCCACAGACTATTATATACCTGCTAACGAATTTGACAATACAAGCTATGAAGATATTCGGTATAAGGAAGCTTTTTACACCGACCCAAGTTATAGCTCTGACCTTGATTGGACAGACCGAGGAAAGAAAGATAAAATAAGCCTTGTAGACATCTCATCAAGCAACCCTATTGGCTTAAGAATAGAGTCATCTATCAACAACTACCTTATTCGCAACAAGGGACTTGCAAGCGACTTTAGCACAATCAAAGACACAGTGGAGCGCAACTGCACCATGCTTGAGGACGAGATTGATACGCAGACGCCTTTCCCACTCTATATCGGATTGATGTGCACTATGCTCGGCATCATCATAGGTATTGGATGCATCGCTTTAGGCGACGGTGGTTTTGCAGCATTCGTAGACAAACCGGAGCAGCATATTGGGTCGTTAATGGGCGATGTAGCATTAGCCATGGCCGCCTCGTTTTGTGGCATTGGCTTTACCTCGACCATTTCGTTCATGGCCAAGAAGAGCAAAAAATGTCTTGAAGAACGCAAGAACACGTTCTACTCCTGGTTCCAAGCCGAACTCATGCCTATCATTTCGCGAGAGAATGCCAGCGAAGGGGTGCGCCGGCTTGAGGAGAACCTCGACAGGTTCAACCAAACTTTTACCCGTAATGTCAGCGGACTTAACAAATCGGTTGGCGACATTGCCCAAACTGCTGCCGACCAAAGCAAATTGATTGAAACTGTCAACAAGTTGGACCTTAAACAAATGGCCACAGCTAACGTGGAGGTGCTCACGGCATTTAAGGAGTCGATTGGCGAACTTGACAAATTCCACGAATATCTGACCTATGCGAACAAACAGCTCGAAGCGTTGAAAAAGCGCAACGATGCAGTAGAAGTTGCTACAATCGCAGTGGACGACGGCATTAAAAGCATACTCAATAAAATGAAGCAATCTGTGAATGAACAGATGCAAGCTCTGAAAGAATCACTGGCCATGTCGTCAGACGAAATGAGTCGCCTGGTTGAAAACGAAAAGCGACTCGTGGCGGGACAAGCGGGCAAGATTGATGCTTTTTATGACACACTGCGCGACCTTAAACCTGTGATCGATGGGCTCAAGGACTGGCGAAAGGAGTTGCAAGTGCAAAACAGAGAATTGAACAGACTGGTGCAAACCATCGATGCCATGCCCCGCCCCGATGGCAAGGGCGGCAGCCAGGTAGTTGTGCGTAGCAAAGCGAACATTTGGCAAATGGTGATTGCCGCAGCACTTGTGTTGCTGCTCGCGGTGAATGGATTTAACGCATGGATAACCTATCATAATGCAGAATCTGAACGCCAAACCGAGTCTACCGAGCAAACTGACAAATCAGAAGATGCCAAGCAGCCTGCCGCTATCACCAACACGAAACTTCCCAATCAAGGCAATACACTGAAAGTGACCAACAATCCACAAACACCGCAAGAAACAGCAGCTGCGAACTGATTGAACCAAACTACACACATGAAATTATGAAGAACAAATCGTTTTTCTGGACCAGCTACTCAGACCTCATGACCAGCCTGTTCTTTGTGATGTTGCTGCTATTTGTTACCACAGTCATCATGATGTACGCCCATGGCAAGGCAAACGAGGAGGAGCTGAACAAAATACACCAACTGGAACACTCGGTTCAGGCTATTGACTCGCGTTATTTTGAATATAACTCGCAGTTTAAGAAGCATGTGCTAAAAATTGATGTGCAATTCCCCATTTACGACTCAAACATTGAGAGCATTGACCCTGCAGCCAAGCACAAACTTTTGGCTGCTGGCTCGCGCATCGTGCAGTTTATTGACAGCATCTATGCTGTGTATGAATCGCCTTTTCTTGTCGTGGTGGAGGGACAATCATCAAAAGGCCCCTACTGGCGCAATGTGCACGAAAACAACGATGTGCTGAGCTATGAACGCGCTCTGGCCTTGGTAAACTTTTGGGAAGCGCATGATGTCAGTCTGCGCGATGCCAACCATGCTCAAAAGTGCGAATTGCTTGTTTGCGGAAGCGGCGACAAGGGGGTAATGCGCATGATGCCCGATGTGCCGACTAATGCGAAGAACCAACGATTTTTAATTCATGTCATACCTAAGCCCGGCATGATTGAACATAAAACTTCTAACAATTATTCTTCCACTACTTTATCAACCAACAATACTGACATTCCATGAGGACACACATTCTATTTATAATCATTGCGATTTGCTCATTGTCGTTAACCACGTCGTGTACCAGCCGTGAACAAAAAGTTGTAAAACGCCTTGAAAAGCTGAGCAAAAAGCTTGAGCGTCAAGGCAATGATTACTCTATTACGCAATGGCAGCGCGCTGCCAAAGAATTCAAACAAATAGACGAGGAGATTGCCAAAAATTACCAAGACTTCACCCCAAAACAACTCCACGAAATCGGACGTCTCAAGGGCATTTGCGTAGGAGCATTCAGCCGATATCTTGAGCATATTGCGAAAAAATCGTCGAATGAGGCTGATGGATTTGTACAAGGGCTTGAAGAAATATGCGGAAAACAGGACGTATATCCATCTGACGATGCTGAAGAAAGCCCGTCCGAAGATTACTCTAAAAGTGATTCCGTCTACATCGAAACGGATTCGGTTTGTTAGCGATGGTTACAAAATGTATTATACAAATTGCTATGGGGCTGCTGCTATGGTTATTCGTGCCTGGCTGGATCACCCAAGGCAGTCGTAAAACGCGACAATGGATAAAGCTGGCTTGTAATATTGCGGGCATCGTCATGGTCATTAGCGGAGGTTTAAGACTGTTGAGTGCAGTTGGCTCTGTTATGTTTTAACCCTTACTGGTCGGTCTTAGAATCAACTAATTTCAGACACCTAACTATAGGGGGGGGAGGCAAGTACTACATACACAAAAAGTACTTACCTCCCCCCTACCCGCATGATGCAGCCAGTCAATTTGCGATTGTCTGAAAAACCAACTATCTTTGCACTGATACTATTCTTGCATAAATAACAACGTACTCAACACGATGATAAAGGCTCATTACCACCCCTATGCTATTACCCGACTGCTGATAGTCGTAACCCTGCTCATGTCTGCCACATTTGCGGCCGACGCTGAACGGGTTGACCACCAAAGGGCTGCAAAAATTGCCCAAAAGTATATTACGCTGCGTAACAACAAAAGCATTAAAGCACAAGCGGAACAACAAGGACATAGCACCGGCAATGCACCTTATTATATATTTAATGATGCACACGGACACGGCTTTGTAATTGTTGCAGGCAATGACGCCATGGGCGAAATATTGGCTTACGATACCGAAAACACGCTTGACACGCTGAATGCTAACCCTTGTGTAAAATGGCTATTAGAGGGGTACAGACAAGCATACTATGACATTGAGAGTGAAAAGGTGGCTACGAAAGCCAGCCCTCGCGCAGCAACTTTCAGCCAGACAGTGCAGCCTCTGCTCAAAACCAAATGGGGACAGTCGCACCCATTCAATGCTCAAACGGGGTATCCATACAGCGGCTGCGTGGCCACCGCCGTGGCACAAATGATGTATTACTACCAATGGCCCGCACATGGCTTTGGCAAGCATGAATATACCGTTACCTACGACCAAACTACCAAAAGTGCCGACTTTAGCCAATCTTATTACGACTGGGCTGATATGCTGCCCGATTACCGCTATCCCGTGCGCGCCACCGCCACACAGGAGCATGCCGTGGCACAACTCATGAGCGATGTGGGCATAGCCTCATCTATGCAGTACACTCCCAGCTCAAGCGGCACACAGGGGCTATTTGCATATCAAGCCCTGCAAAAGTACTTTGACTATACTGCGGCATACGTGACAAGGGCTGTGGAGGGTCCAAGCCGCTTTGCCAGCATATTGCGGCAGGAGTTGCTGAATGGCTGTCCCGTTTACCTTGAGGGGCGCCCCGCCAACACTGCTTCGGGACACGCCTGGGTGGCCGATGGCTTTGACGAGAATGGCCTTTTCCACATGAATTTTGGCTGGGAGGGGCAAGGCGATGCTTATTATTCGCTCACCAATCTCAGTTTGTCACAAACCGGTGGTGAGTTTCAGGGTAAGCCCCTGGCCTTTAACCGTGCCGTAACGGCCATTCTTGCACACCCCAACAATGGTAAATATCCCGATATTGACCGCGGGCTTTTGGAGGGTTCGCCCCAGCTCATGTTTAATGAGGGAGGCTCTGTCACGCTCAAGGGTGCTGACGACAAGAGTTTCAGCACCTCACAGTCCCAAACCATAGTGATCAACTCATTTGTTAACAGAGGCACTCCCTTTAAGGGCGACATTGGCATAGCCGTTTGCAACGACAGTGGCAAGTTTGTGCGCGTGGCCTATTCAGACGACCATGACAATGGCGGATTTACGGAGCGCATTTATGGGGCAGACCATGATGGCTTTATGGGGACTGACTATTTGGTAAATCAGCCACAGCACGTGCAGATGAGTTTGGCTGGCCTTGCCAGCGGATATTACAGCCTTACCCCCGTGTGTGTGGCACGTAACGATGATGGCACATGGGGCGACCTGTTCAGAATGAAAAAGGCCCCCATCATTGAGGTGGAACTGACCGACGAGGCAGGTCGCGTGTCTGAGGTGTGCTCCGACGAGGCTCACTTTCAGCTCATGGCACAGCCACGCCTCAGCGGTGCGGCCGAACAGGGTGGCAGGGTGCAAGCATTTTTTACTGTTAAAAACCTTAATGGTGTGCCGCGCGACTGCTACATGAGGGTGCAGTTGCTTGATGAGCACCAGGCGGTTGTGTTAGATACCCGGGTGGACGAATGTACTGAAATAGAAGGATTCTCTGAAACTGAAATTCCCATCACGCTTTCACTCCCCGCCAGTCTTGTGCCGGGGCGTTACGAAGCGAGGCTGCTGCTTTCGGCCGACGCGGAGGAGTCTCTGTTTTACCCCATCAATAATATACACGACAAGGAGGTGCCTTACATTGATGTAGCTGAAGCAGAGGACAAACCGCTCATGGCCAAGGTTGAAGTGTTCATGGCCGACGACTCTAACGACAAGATTGAGAGTGGCAGTGTTGACCTCTCGCAAACGTCTCTTTTCAAACTTGCCGTGTCGTTGCGCACATCAGAATACAAGTGTTACAGCGGACATATTACGATGCTGGCCGAAGACACTCAGACGAAAGAAAGGACTTATGTGAAAGGCATTGATGACGAGGTTGACGTGTCGTCATCTTACGACGTACCATTATTTAGCTATTGGCTGCGCAAGGATAATTTGCCATGGTACGATGGCCACACTTATCGCCTTATAGTTATGGGCCAGCTTGACGGGCAAGACGTTGAGCTGAACAATCCCGAGGCGGCCCCCTATTACCTGAAACGCGAGGGCGATGTGCTCACGCTCTTTCAGCAAGATGTGGTGACAGGGGCTTCATCAACCTCAACTTGTTTGCCCACTACTAAGCCATTCAGTGTGAGGCGCAAGGGTGACGATTTTATTATTTCGGCCCACGATTTGTTCGGTGTGAGCATGTACAACGTAAGCGGCAGATTGGTTAAGCGTGCTTTGTCTGCTAACGGACGACAGGGCGTGCTATCGCTCCGAAAGTTGGAGCGGGGTATTTATTTGCTGCACATTGAGTGTGACGGGGGGCGCCATACTTACAATGATATCGTTTTGGTGAAATAAAGATGTGGCTTTTAGGGAGAGGTTTGTTATACATGAAGTAAACAAGTATGCGCTTCGGCCATAAAAACGTAAGTCTTTAAGCCTTTCGTTTTGTATTGCGCTCGGTTTGCACTATCTTTGCATAAGATAGGCTGCGGTTCGGCATAACACCCAAGCGAGCCGGACTCACATCATATAATATACGTATATTACTAACAACAACTGCCGTTGAGGCACTTGCCCATGAAAATCATACTCAACCCTAAATACGAAGCTCTGCGCGACTATCTGAAAAACATCGAAGAACACTTTGAACACGAAGGACGCGACATTCACTCAGGACGCAATGTGATACGCAGCCTTAAAGTGAATGGACTGACCATTTGCGTGAAACGCTTTGGACCGCCCTCCTTCAGACGCAAAGTGCAACAAATGTTTTACAAAAAGTCGAAGGGTAAACTGGCATATCTGAGTCCGCTGCTGCTGCGTGAGCGCGGATTTGAGAGTCCGGAGTCGATAGCCTTTGTGCGCTGCCGCCACGGGTTGTTGCGCACAAACACTTACTTTGTGAGCCTGCTGTCTACTTACCGCTACAGCATGGACACGCTGCGTAATAAGACGGCTGATGTGCAACACGAGGTGATAGCTAATTTTGCCCGCTATGCGGCCCGTTTGCACGAGGACGGTTTTTTACACCGCGATTTCTCATCATCTAACATTTTGTATGATGTGATAGACGGGCGTTACCACTTTTCGCTGGTTGACACTAACAGCATGAAGTGTGGGTCGGGTGTCAGCATTGAAGCAGGTTGCCGCAATTTGGCCAAGTTGTCGGGCGATGATGCGTTTTTTGCCCAGTTGGCAGAATGTTACGCCATGGAGCGCAAGGCAGACCCTGTACGCTGCGCCACGCTGATAAATGAGGCAAGGGAGAAGTTGAAAAGACGGCGCGAGGAGGTGTGACTGGGCTAACCCAGAACAAAGCACATTATCCTTTTATTAAGAGCATAAGCACAGACTACCTGTATAAGGGATTGGGAATATATCAAACGACAATAAGAGACAACGAACCATGATGTGCCCCTACAAAGGCACAATGGACGTTGTCTCTTATTGTCGTTTGTTGTAGGCAGGATTGTCTGCTTTTTACCTCACAACGTGAATGATTCCTGAGCCATTGCAGCGGGCGCAAGTATAGACATAGCCATTATATCCTTGCACACGTCTTTTACCATGGCAGCGAGGGCAAGTTATAAAATTGGCACGCATTGATGCCCTTAGCGTACCATATTGCAGGTTCTTGTTTTGGAGAGTTGTATTTACTATCTTTTCCGTATTTTGCGTAGATTTATTTACACATTTCTCAGCAACAACTGTACCTTTTCTCGCACAACTACGAAATAATGGTACTGCTTCTTTAGCAACTACTTGGCCACAGCCAGCTTCCACCTTTACAGGCCAATCTACGATGGCTGCCAATATCACGACAACCGCAAAAGTTTTTTTGATAAGTGATTTCATGAACTACTTATATTTAATGGTTTTACAATAGAGCTTTTATAATCGTTACTACAATGAAAATAATTACGATAATGTAAAAACAGCCTAAGAGACTGAATTCATCGTTTTGCGGAACAGGGTTCGATGGTTGTGGTGTCGGTTGTGGCGTCGGTCGTGACGTCGGTTGTGGTTGTGGGGTCGGTGGTTGTTGCGGGGTCGGTGGTTGTTGCGGCCTTTTTTCCTCTCTTGGCACATTGATTGTAACCTCGTGATCTTGGATTGTAACATCTTGATCTTGTGCTGACGGATTTTTCAACCATTGCAAAATGTCGTCCACACTTTGCGGACGCCTTGTCCTATCGGTGTTCATCAACCACACAATAAGTTGCTTTGTTTCATCAGAAACATTCGGCATTGGCAATGCGATATGTTTGTCACGAGTATGATCTTCATAAAGACTTGTGTATGTCGGTACCACCCTATTCGTAAGCAAACAATAAAGTGTTGCACCAAGAGCATAGAAGTCTGACCATGGCCCTAACTTATCGAAACTGCCATCCACTTGTTCTGGAGGAGCATATCTTTCAGTTAGTGCTACGCCCGTAAACATAGTAGCTCCCACGCCTCCTATATAATCTTTGCTTGCACCGAGATCTATCAACTTTACATAGCCGTTCTGTGTCTTCATGATGTTGGCTGGCTTGAGGTCGAGGTGTAGCAAACCTTTTGAATGGATTGCTTTCAAACCGTCGAGTATCTGCTTCAGATAGTTGTATACGGCGGTTTCGGTATAGGGCGCATTTCTTTTTCTCAAATACTTCTCCAAATTGGTGCCCTCTACGAAGTCCATCACATAGTATGCCGTACCATTCTCTTCAAAGCAATCGTACACTTTCACCACATGCACATTGCTTATAAGTCTTAGTCGCTCATACTCTTTTCTGAACTTCACTATTTGCTCACCAAATTGTTGCGTATAATTTCTGTTTGTGCTTACCGACACGCCGTCCGCGTCACGAAAGTTTGCCGCTGTCATGAAGAACTCTTTGATGGCAACCTTCGTGTTCTGCGATCTACACACGGCAAGATAGGTTTTTCCGAAGCCACCCGATGAGAGGTGGCCTCGGATTATATACCTGCCATTGAGCATAGTCCCGATGGGGAGCATTGATTTATCGTTTGTCATGCTTAATGAAGTTTACGGCTTTCAGTTCGCACGCCATCCTTATCTACAGTCACACATGTAGTTTCATTTAAGATTACTATCTTACTTGAATCTTCGCCCATCATTTCTTTTTTCAAAGGTATAATCCAATCATAATACAAGCGTTTCTTCTCTGAAGCTACAAAATCCCGTATTACAGATTGGTCATCTGTCAGGTTTTCTCCCTCTACCGACAAATCCGTAATTTGTATATCTACATCCGTAGTATTTTCATTGAAAGTCTTATCAGTTATACTCCATGTGCCTTTTGTAGTACAAGACACCGTTACAATTTCTTGTATTCCATTTCCTGTATCAAAAACAAATCTGATTGTTCCTTTTGACGAACAAGTCTTGTCCTCATTGTAATCATCATATTGTTCTCCAGTATAATCAAGTCCACCAACACTGTCTGATACATGGTTAAGCGACGTATACCATTTTCCAACATTCAATCTTTCCGAGGGATTGAGTGAGTCACAGCCTGCCATCATTACGATGGCAAACAACGCTACTAATACATAAAAAGTTTTTTTCATTTCAGTCAGTTTTAAGAGTTAATTTCTAATTAAGGTTGGGGATAGTAGGGGGCGTCATTATAAGCAGCCAGTGTGTCAGTGGCTGTTGAATCAGAAAGCGTTGAGTCAACAACAGTTGAGTCAACAACAAATGAATCGTCAATTTCTCCACTTGTACTATTACCGAACCAACTCCATAAAAAACCAATTCCTATCGGCACAACAATCCCAAATATGATCCACAATATGTTATTGCCACTATGATCTGACTCTGTAGCTGTGCCTTGGCCATACTGGTTGTTCTGTTTCTCACCTTCAGCAAAAAATAGTAACACGTTCCAAAATGGGACGAACATCCATGCGCTCGACTTGCCTAAATCGTGGCAACGCTTGGCGCATTGAGCATAGAGGAACCAGAAAAAGGCTACTGTACAAGCAAGAAATAACAAGAATATATTACTATTATACTCTAAATAATATAATACAGGCTCTGATAAAGCGAAAATTGCAAACCAAGCCACAAAGCCCACTACATACGAAAGTATTAGTTGCACGCGCCCTATTCTGCCCTTGAATGAGAATGGGCGGAAAGAGTCTCTTTTTCTCCAAACTTCTACGTCCTCGGTTTTCGGCTCACTATAAGTGTTCCCCAGCTCTCTTGAACTCTGTGCAGAACGCTCTGTTGCCATAGCATTGTCTATTACACGCTGCGTCTCAGACATGCCATGCGCTAAGATATAATTCAGAGACTCTCGCAAGGGAACATCGAACGTTTCACTATACTTCTGAGCCAAGAGACGTTTGGGTTCCGTATTATCTGAATCACTATTATCTTTAACTGATGGACCTCCTACAATGGTCTCCTCATCTGCCGTAAAGTCTTGTTCTTCGTTCTCAGCACTTTTACTTTCTGCTACAGAAGGTACAGCGTCCAAAGACAATTGGTTCTTAAAATCACGCACTGTCAGCGTACGCTTTCTTACATTCGGACACATTGCCTCGGTTACCACCTTAATAAGATTAGTTGGCACACCTTTTTCACGCAGATTGTCCTCTACCAATTCATCGTCGCTCACAAGTTCGGAAGCTGCGGGAGGCGTTTCACGGGTGAGGAGTTTGTAAAGTGTGGCACCAAGGGCATAGACATCGATGGTGGGGCGGAACTCGCCGCTCTTTGCTTGATTACCTTGCTCTATGGGTGCATAGCCAGCCGTGCCGAGACCTATGTTGGTGGAGGTTTCGGGTTGACCGTTGGCATCGTAGTGCTTGCTCAGTCCAAAGTCTATCAAGAAAATGTGACCATCGCTTGCACGGCGCATGATGTTGCCGGGCTTGAGGTCGAGGTGGAGCATGTGGTGTGTCTCATGCATGTAGATGAGCGCATCGGCCACAGCCTTGATGATGTTGGTGGCCTCATCGGCACCTATCGGACCCGACTTTACATAATCGTTGAGGTTCTGACCTTCGATGTAGTCCATCACATAGTAAAACGTTCCATTCTCATCGAATAGGTCGGTTACACGCACAATATTGGGGTGCTCAAGGTGAGAGAGGTTGCGCGCCTCTTTTTGAAACTTACGGCAATAGTTGTACGACAGGCTGCCGTCGGTCATGCCCGTAATGCTGCCATCTTCGCCACGCGAGTTGACTTCCTTCATAAAGAACTCTTTGATGGCGACTTTCTTGCCCAAATGTACGTGTTCGGCAAGGTAGGTAATGCCAAATGCGCCTTGTCCAAGGACACGCTCTATTCTGTATGCCCCCTCACGCAGAAGGGTGCCGGTTGATAATTTCTGTTGCATGGGTTATTTAATGGGATATTTAAGGTTCTGTTTTGTCAATCATTCGCATATTTACTTTTTTGAGGTCTTCTGTTTTTTTCTCTAAATTCTTCTGCCACTCCTCAGCGGCCTTTTCAGTTCTTGATTTAGGAAGATATTCTTTTTCTCTGACACACTTATTTATTCTTTACGTTAAACTTAGGAGTTTGCTTCTCTTCTTTTGGAGAGCCTTTTCTACTCTTGAAAATCTCGCTAACAATGTGTTCGTCCTCCTTTGCGTCCGGCTTGTCGTCTGCAACCGTTTGCGGCTTTTCCTGCTTAGTTGGCTTTGCAGGTTTGCTGCCCACCCCCTGTGACTGTCTTTCGGCAGAGGTCGGTAAAGATGTTTCACGTTGAGGTGAAACAGGCTGTAAAGAGGTGTCCTCTATGAGCACATCGCTATTTTTCTTCTCAGCAGACCGGCCCTTGGCAGAATCCATTTTAGTGCTATCGGGCTTTGCGCTCTCATTCTCTTTATTACCCAAAATGAAATACGAAGCGCCAGCAGCTATAATGACTAAAAGCAACACGACCAACAGCCACGGCAACAGATTACGGCGCTTAGGCCGCGGAGTGGTGGCAGGGAAGTCGGGAGTAATAAACGTGCCCTTTGGCTCTTGCTGGCGAGGCGGAACTGGGGCTTGAAGGGGATTAGCCCCTATTACCTTTTCAATATGTATAAGGTGTGCCGTGTGGTTGTCCTTGTTTTCCTCAGTCACACTGCGGAGCATCTCAAGTTTCTCCTCATCGGTGGAGTTTGGTTTGGTGATGATGTTGAGAATATTCTCGTCGGTAGACTGCTCAAGCATGCCGTCGGAACACATATAAAAATAGTCGTCCGGCTTAATGTCGGTGAGGTGGGCAATGTCGGCTCTTGCACGCTGCTCCTGACAGGGCTGCATGGCACGCGTGATAACATTCTTCTGCGGGTGGTGGAGTGCCTCCTCCTCTGTAATCTCGCCTATTTTGACAAGGTCGTTGACGAGCGAATGGTCGCGCGTATGAAAGACGATGCGCGCTGGCGAATGCTTGGTGGCGGGACGTAATTGGTAAATGCGGCTGTCGCCAATGTGAGCCACCGTTGCGCCATTGGCGTGCAAACAAAGGAAGGTCATTGTAGTGCCCATTTTGCGTTCGGCCCCATCGTCCTTGGCATCGAGCGCGTCGTAGGCTGCGGCAAGGGCTTGACGAAAGAGGTCGTCGCTGAGGGGTTCGCCGGCATGCCACTGGCTGAGTACCGTACGACTAATTTGCTCGCACACCGTGGCCGAAGCCACCTCGCCTTTTTCATGTCCGCCCATTCCGTCGCACAGTACGAAAAGGCGGCAATCTGTTGTAGACTGTCCTAAAGCCGGAAATAGTGAGTCCTCTTGATTGGCTCGCTGCCCAAGCTCCTGCAGGTTGTATGCTTTAATTTGATATTTCATTGAATGTGTGTTATACTGTAAAAGTTAACTCCGTGCTTCCCATTTTAATGCGGTCGCCGTTATTAAGAATAAGCTGGTCAAACTGGTTGATGAGCGCACCGTTCAGGTAAGACGGATTCTTGTTAGCGCCATTTTTCAACAAATGCACAATCTGCCCACGTTGATTATACACTTCAATAATGGCATGGCTACGGCTCATGGTGCGGTCAGTAGTCTGTATCTGCACGGTGGCCGACGATGTGGTGGCCTTCCGCCCGATGGTGTTGGAGCCTTGCTTCAGCTGATAACATCTGCCCATGGCATCAACCAGTTTGCCTGTCGTTCTATTGGGAGCTGACCCCACTGTGGTCACGTCTGTACCGCCCGACACTGCTTGTTCTGAACGTAGCTGCGTTTCCTCGTTACCGGCTTGTGACGTACCCGCACCGCCATACTGCGTTTCCTCGCATTCTGAGGTTTGGGGGGGCACATAGCGCTGACATTGGCCAACAACGTGCGTCTCCTTACATACTGGGCATGTGAAAGTGGCTGCATTGATATTTGGCACATTGTTCAAGCGGAGTATCTTGCCACAAGTGGGACATTTTATTCTTATCGTATTATCCATTGCTGCTGTTTTAAGTAAGATTACCACCTCATCACAGGCATATTATCGGGGAAACGTCCCCACATCACGGGGTGCTGCTGGTTTCCCGACATGCGCTTCACCCTTGCGCTGACATAGTCGAAGAGTTCCTTGGCTGTAATGATGCGGTTGTGGTTGGTGTCGGCACCGCCCCGCAATCCGTGCTGCAAGGCATAGGTAAAGAAGCCGTTGGTAAGTTTTCTTGACTCAATCGAAACTTCATTGCCGCGGCACGACAGAAAGAGCATGACGTTGCTATTCTTTCTCACGCCTCCGCCTTGATGTCTTGTGTTGCGGTTCTGGCGCATAGCTCCCGCAAAACAAGCATCGGCAAAGATCATCTTGTTGCGGCTCTTGCATGCCGCCATGGCCGAATAGATGCTTCCATAGCTGAGTATGCCGTCGTAGCACACAAAACCACCTGGCACGCCGTGGCCACTGAAAAACAATACCACAATATCGTTGGCTGTAGCCTTTGCCACCATATTACGCAAGGCGGCCTTTACGGTTGCGAGTTTTGCTTGACTGTTAATCAAGAGTTTTGTTTGAGCGTACTTGTTCTGCTGATACACCCACTGCATGGTGGCGGCATCGTTGTGGGGCAGGCGAAGGTCATTCTGGCTGCCAGGGTAGTCGGATATGCCCACCGAGAGGAGGTAAGTCTTTGCCTCTCCCTGCAAGGGCACTGCCAGCAGCACCACCCAAAGCAGCAAGCCCTTTACCACCTTAGGCATCTTGAATGTCGGCATTGTTGTAGTAGTCAGGCTGATCGTCGCTTGCATTATAGGCCAGATGTTCTTGCTCTTGCTGCATCATGTCCTGCTGCTGCGCAACGTGCGCATCTTGAAAATCCTGCATCTGAATATTTTCGTTGGACACATCGAACACCTCGCCCTCTTCAATCTGCTGGTTTTGATTGTAATCTACAATAACGGCATCAGCCGTACCATCGTAATCCGCATCTATCACAGCACCTATATAATGGCCATCAGTAATTGTGGCCGTCTGCATCATGCTTCCGTCTTCGTTTTGCACATCATACACGCCTAACACTTGTAACTGATCATCGTGCACGCCCATACCATCGTCGCTGGCAGTTTGCAGATTAGGATCATCTTGCGCCACAAAGTTGCCACCGCCATGACCAGTATAGTCGTTCTCGCCATTTGGTGCCACGTCGTCAACGGTTGCATTCACATCGCGCGGTGCCTCGGATACGTACTGAGGCTGCTCGGTTTCGATACCGTCTTGGGGGTCTGCAACAGCCTCTACCTCTTGCGACTCTGCAGCGTTGTCAGTCTGTGTTTCCGCCGTCTGGGCATTGTTCTCCTCTTGGTCGTTGTTGCTATCATCAACCACGGCTTCTACACCCAATGTGGCTCCGCTGCCAACGGCAGCACCTGCAACGGCTGCGCCAGCCATGGCTGCACTCCTTTTTCCGCGGGTTTTCTTGGGTTTTGCGTTCGGTTCGGCAGCCGGTGTTGCTTGGTTAGCTTTAGGGTTATTGCCACTCTGAGGCTGCATGATAATTGTTTCTTCGTTGTTCATCGTTTTTGGTATTTATTGAGTTAATGATGACACAAAGTTATGCCGCCAGCCATGAGTTGTAAAGACATTTTTGAAAGATTGTAGCAACTATCCCGTTTATTGTACAAAATGTCAGTGGGTGTACTTACACCCGCAGGAGATGCACTGCTTGTAGTACTCTATGTTGCGATAGGGTATGTTTCCGAAAGGCTTGCCACATTGGGGGTTAGGACACTTGTATTTCTTGGCATATTCTTCGTTAAGGTCGTGAATTTGTTGCGCCACGCTATCCTCGTTTTTACCCCGGCAAAAGAAATATACCGCCAGGAGCAACGCACCAAGCACTATAACAACACGCACTGCCACATTGATGCCAGGAATCAGACCTACGCACACACCGAGCAACGACAGTATACCCTGCAAACGCTGCTGGTTGGCTTTCTGAGAGACTTTATTTTGTATGTCGAGCACTTGCTGCTCATATTCACTCCATACAGCTTTCAACGGGCGTAACGAGAAAGTAGGTACTTCTTTTGCAGGCTGGCTGCCCATTGGCGCCGACACGCCATTAACCAGCTGGAGTATTTGCCGCAAGGGCAACATAAAGCGGTCTTTGCCGAGCTGCACACGGCTTGAAACCGTCAGCGCCTTGCTGAATACCTGATTGCCGTCTACGTATGTCTCATTTTGCAGATTAAGGTTCTCGATGTTGATGTGGCCACCATTTATCGTGATGCGGCAATGCTTGCGGCTTACCGAGAGTGGCACCATGCCCACAGGGCCTATGTTAAACTCTCTTCCGTCGACCATGCAATGAAGGCGGCGTGCACCTTCTTCTCTTCCTATTATTATTTCCATAAATGCGAAATTCGGTGTTTATAACCACCCTAAATGTACTACTCTACTTGACAGGCTCCTTCTCTGCCATCGAATTCGTTACACGCATAAGGAGCAAGGCTTTCAACTGCTTGAGCGCCTCCTTGGATATGCCCAACTTGAAAGCGAAGTTTACACCATCAGTCAGCACGAGGCTTTTTTGCAAGGGTTGAACCTTGTATACAAAACTAAGGTTTACGATAAAGCGCTTGCCTATGCGCACAAAGAAAGAGGCTTGCTCGCGCAAACTTTCGCTCACAAGTTGCTGCATGCGCGACAGGTTCATACAGATGGAGTGCTTCTGCTTGTTGACGAGCACAATATCGGTGTAATTGCCATCGCCCACCATGTAGACCACTTTGGAACAATCAAGTCGCACCAATTCGTCGCGAGTGATAATGTAAATATATCTGCTATCCATATAGATGTATATAAGTTAACAACGATGTTCTGAACTCACACAAGGGTTGTAATTGTATATTAAGGTTAAGAGCCAAAAAAGCGTGGCACCATCGCCCGTTGCTGAAATAGAGGTTGTGGAAGAGACCTATTCAGTATGCAACAGACAATAGTCCACGCTTGTACAAAGGTATTTGTAGCACGCACCGCCTCACGCCATTTGCTAAAGAATGGTGTGAGGTGCGCACGTAATGATACCATAATATGCGTGAACGATATTGTACGTTTTGCCTTACTGAATATCGAAACTTCCACATTTCTATTTCAAGACAACGTTCAATACGCTCATTCTTTGAGGGTCTTCACAGCAGTTGGTCATTTCCAACAGCTCCGATCCTAAGCGCAAAGTTAAGTATTTATTATTTAAGGGTGGTTCTAAGAATTCTGTTTTTTGAATTCGGCTATTCTGAAATGTGATTTGCACACTCTCGGAAGTGTCTTTCTGAAAGTTTGTTCGGTCACACAGCCCGCTATGCTCCCTCTCAAACTTTCAAAAAAGCACTTCTGATAGCGCACAAATCCCTATTTCAGAATTATTAGAACCACCCTTAGGACAATGCCATTTTCTACCATAAAACTTAGGGGTTAGGGTGATGCATACACTAAGCATATAAAAAGGCATCAAACAGTACCTCAACTGAAAAATAAGAACTTCCACATTGCTATTTCACGGTAGCTGCTCAATGCCTCTATTTTGCTTACTTTACTTGTCATTATGTATTTTGACGCTGCAAAAATACAACTCTTCGCACTCTGTCACAAGCATATTGACGTTGATTGTACAAAATGTGCGTTTATTGTATGAGTTGCTGCGCTGGAAGTGTTTTTTGTAATAGATGCTACCCAAAGCAGGCGATGGGACACCGCGGATACCACGTGCCGGGCCAATCGCGCGTTGTGAGGCTGGGCGTTCAAAATAGGCATTAAACGAGGTAGTTGGGGGGGATTCTAAGTTGCCTGAAACGCACTGCAAAAACGCAAGCACCAAATGCTACTCTAAACGCAAGTAATAAACGCTAAGCTAACACCAAACGCTAACAATAAACACAAGCAATAAACGCTAACACCAAACGCTACCACTGAGCGCAAGCACCAAACGCTAACACTAAACGCTAACACTAATGGGGGCGACGCGTCTCGCGTCGGGCATTAAGGCAAAGGCTATTTCGTGTATAGACATTGCATTTTCCCGACGCGAGACGCGTCGCCCCCATTAGTGCTTGCGTTTATTGCTTGCGTTTATTGCTTGCGTTTGGTGTTAGCGTTTAGTGTTAGCGTTTATTGCTTGCGTTTGGTGGTTAAGTTCGTTCGCATGGTTACATTTCATCGAACAACACTAATTTATAAAAGGACCAGGACGAGAAATGTTGCATTTGGGGCTTTTTCTATACTACAATAACTTTACTAACCGAGTATCTTGCATCTTACACAAACACATTGCAACTCACTGGATATCAACGCTTTACTTAGTGTAAGATACTGCTAATGTTACCTACACGCAACTTACACAACCTGCACACCACACATACTGCCACACGGCACAAGCACGGGAGGAGGTTATTACGGCATAGGGGAGCAGAAAAGTCTGTTGCTCCTATAGATTGTTCTACGTCCCTATGGCGTATAACCCACCACATACGTGCATGTCGACTGCGAGGTAGCGGGGTATGATGTGTAAGATGTGTGCAGGAGTGTGTAAGATGTTTTGAAGTCATCTTACACTCTTGAAACATTTGTGTATCAACTTGTTACGTGCAAAAAGTGTAAGATGGCAGTAAAAGTACACACACTCATTTATAAGGGGGCTGACGGGGAGGGGGCAAATATTACACACATGTCTGTAAGCTTATGACTTGATTTCCGCGGTACATACTCAAACACTAAACGCAAGCAACAAACGCTACCTCTAATGGGGGAGCGACGCGTCTCGCGTCGGGCATTAAGGCAAAGGTTCATACACACAATAAAGGCTCACACGCAGCGCTAATTACACGCTTGTCTGTGAACTTTGCCTTAAAATCCCGACGCGAGACGCGTCGCCCCCATTAGTGCTTGCGTTTAGTGGTAGCGTTTTGTGCTTGCATTTAGTGCTTGCATTTAGTGCTTGCGTTTTGTGGTAGCGTTTTGTGCTTGCGTTTAGAGCTTGCATTTAGTGCTTGCATTTAGTGCTTGCATTTAGCGCTCGCGTTTAGCGCTTACGTTTAGCGCTAAACGCAAGCGCTCGCATTTAGCGCTTGCGTTTTTCTTGACTTCATTGCTTTTCATCTGCACTTATGTCTTAGCGGTAAACACCACAAGGGCGAACAGCCCTTAAAGCACAGGACAAAATTTTCTGTACACCGGCCTCAGCCAGGGCTTTTGCATAAAAAAGAGAAGAGCAAGGTGGGCACATTGCGTTGTTGTGCTAACCTTGCTCTTCTCTATTATATGTATTGAATTATTACTTGTGCAAGCGGTTTATGATGCGCTTCACACGACTCTTCTTCTTGTTTTGTCCGTAGCCATAACCATAGCCGTAGCCATAACCATAGCCGTAACGCTTGTCGACATTGACATCGTTAACCACAACGGTAAGGTTGTTGAAACGGTGTTCCTGATACATGCGTTCAAAGTCGGGCAGGAAATCGCGATTTTGCACTCCGGCACGCAACACAAAGACGGTGATGTCGGACTCGCGGTTGACGATGCTGGCATCGGCCACTGAGAACATTGGAGTTGAGTCGATGATGATGTGGTCGTACATCTGGCGCAACTGCTGCATGAGTTGGTGCAGACGGTCGCTCATGAGCAACTCTGTGGGGTTGGGCGGCGTTGGGCCTGACGGCAAGAAGTCTACTCCCTTTACAACGGCATCGGTGCGAATGAGGTCTGCCACCTGTGTGTGGTCGTCTGAAAGGTAGGTGGTAAGGCCGAATGTGTGGCCAAAACTTTCGCTCAGTGTGCGCTTGCGTATGTCGCCGTCGACTACAAGCACCCGTTTGCCTGCCATGGCCAAGATGGCGGCCATGTTGCGCGCAACGAAACTCTTGCCCTGACCGGGAGTGGTTGAGGTGGTCATCATCACCTGCGTTGAATGGCGCATGTAGCCAAGGCTGAAACGTATGATGCGGAATGCCTCTACTACGGGGTCGTCGCTGCTGAGGTCGGTAATGAGCGACTTGTTGTTGTTGGCATTCTTCATGCGGGGCACCTCGCCAAGCACCGGTATGCTGGTTGCGTTTTCAACGTCCTTGCGACCATGTATGGCTACATCGAGCATATAGCGGAGCCACAACACGAAGGCCGGTATGCAGAGTCCGATAATGAGGCTCACGAGCAGAATGACAAGGCTGCGGGGGCTGACTCGCTGATTGCCAATGGGGCCTTCAACCAATCGCACATTGGCCTCGTTGATGGCCTGCTGCAAGGCTACCTCCTCACGCTTGTTGAGCAAATAGGTGTAGAGTGCCTCCTTGAGCGACTGCTGGCGCTGTATGTCGAGGCCCTGCTTCTCCTGTTCGGGAGCACCAGCCATGCGACCTGTGAGCATGTTTTCGTTGGCGCGTGCTGCCTGCAAGCGCACTTCGAGCGAATTAACATAACTGCGCAACGACGAGGCTATGGCCTGACGCATCTGTGCAAGTTGACGGTCCATTTCGCGCACCACGGCCTGGTTCTCGCTTGAGTTGGCCACCATGGTGTTGCGTTTGTTCATTTGGTCGTTGTAGGCCGTAATCTGGGTATTGAACAAGGCATCTCCCACATTGAGGGCGGGTATGAGGTCGTGGCTGTTTGAGTGTGTGTGCAGGTACTCGTCAAGGTATTTGGCCACATTGAGCTGCGTTTCAGCCTGCAGGCTTTGTTGGCGGGCGGTCGAACTCTCGTCGATCATGGCCTGCGGTGTCTTGTCGAAATCGACAAGCTGGTTGCGCTTTTTGAAACTTGCCAGTTGGTTTTCGACGCTGCTGAGTTCGCGGCCAATGATTTGTATACGGTCGTCGATAAACTTGGCAGTGTTGAGTGCCACGCGGTTTTTGTTTTCAACCACGTCTTCCTTATACGTGTCATAGAGTGTGGCCAGCACCTGGTCGGCACGCTCTATGTTGGTGTCGTTGCAGTTGAGCACAATGAGCGATGTTTCTTTGTCGTACTCGCTGGCAGAGAGCATTTTTAAGAAACGCGCTGCGGCCTTTTCCTTCGACAGGCGGTCAACCTCTATGGTCTCGTCTGTCCAACGGCCGAAGCCCGGGCCGCGCACCACACACAGTGGGCCGTAGGGTGTTTGCGTCATCTGGCCGAGTTGCACATCAACATCGGGCACTTCGTTGCCCATGCGGTCGGTCATACCTTTAAGGGTGACGGTGTTGCTGCCTTTCTTCACCACATCGATATGCTGCCCGCGCTTGCCCTTGTATTGCTTTTGGAATAATACCTGGAATGGCAGTTCCTTGCCATACAGCGTGATGCTGTGCAAATTCTCCTTGGTGGTGTACTCTACATCAAGATTGAGTTTGTCAACCACACGCGACATGAGGCGTTTTGACGAAATAATGAATATTTCGTTTTTAAGGTTGTCGCCTACGCTCACGCCATTAAGCTCGAGCAGGGTGTTCATGCCGCTGTTCTTTGATGAGCGGCGCAGACCGCCTGTTGACGACCCGTTGGAGTCCTCGATGAGCATGACGGCTTGACGCTGGTAAACGCGGGGCTGGCACTGCTGATAGTACCACCCTATGCAACCGCACACAACGGCCGATAAAGCGAACCATGCCCAATGGTTGATAAATTGGTGGTAGCACAACTTCAACAAGGGAATTAGCTGCATCTCCTCGTCCTGTTGCTCTTGCGGATTGATGGATTTTGTCTCCATGTTATTGTTACTTGTTTTTCAATTACTATATAGTGTGTAGTAACTATTATGGCACTATATGGCACATAGTTGGTACTTTATGACGAATAATCTCCCCACTTGGCGCAGGTTGTCAGCAATATTGGGAGATTACGCTTTAACTCAAGATAGGTTTGGCTGCGAACAGGTAGCGCAGCCAATGTATCCTTTTATTGTGCAAAAATAGCTCAAATATATATATGCCACAAACAAAAGTCTGAAAACTTTCATTTGTGGCACTCTAAGTGTTACCTGTAAGTTTAATTTTAGGCTGCTTCCAACCCGTTAACCCCAATATGATGGAGCGATTTTGCGCTCTGCCAGAACAACCCACCACACTATTCGTCGCGCCAAAAGGCGGGTGTGAGCGGCAACAATAGTGAGAATATTTCAAGGCGTCCGGCAAGCATCAGAAAGGAGTTTATCCACAAAATGGCGTCGTTAAGCACTCCCCACGAACCCAACGGACCTATCAGGTGGCCGATGCTCGGACCTACATTGCTGAACGAGGATATGGCCAGCCCGAAGGCATCGAGCAGCGACAAACCCATGGCCACCATGGCAAAGGTGGATAGCATGATGAGCATGAAGTAGACTACAAAGAACACGAACACGGTGCGGGCGGTTTGCGATGTGATGACCGTATTGTTGATGCGCACCGGCAGCACGGCATGCGGGTGCAGCATCTTTTTGAACTCGGCCTTGGTCAGGCGCCACACCATGAGCACACGCACACTCTTCAAGCCGCCACTGGTTGAACCGGCACAAGCTCCAATGATGCTTATCAGCGAGAGTATGAGCCAGATGGTTGGGTGCCATTTCATAAAGTCCTCGTCACTAAAACCGGTGGTGCTCTGCAATGACGCGGTGTTGAAGAATGCGCTGCGCAGAGCGGTGGAAAAATCCATGTGGTCGGCATACATGAGTATGCCCATTATGCTGAATGCGGCTACAAAGAATATTACCAGGAAGCAACGCAACTCGTCGTCGTGCAACACATCGCGCACACGGCGCTTGATAAAGAACAAATAAAGCAACGTGCTGTTGACACTGGCCAGGAACATGAACAGGGTGGCTATCCATTGCAAACGCGGCGACTGGAACCATGCTATGCTGGCGGTGTGGGTGGAGAAGCCGCCTGTGCCAATGGTTGACAGGCCATGGCACAACGCGTCGAACAGCCCCATGCCACCAAAGAAATAGGCGGCCATGCACGTGATGGTGAGCAACGAGTAAATGCTCCACAGCCAGCGCGCGGTGGTGCTGATGCGGGGGTGGAGTTTGCCTATTTTCAGGCCTGTGGCCTCTGCTGAAAAGAGCTTTACATCGCCCCCGCCCATGTTGGGCAACACGGCTATGGTAAAGAACACGATACCCATACCGCCTATCCAGTGGGTGATGGAGCGCCATAGCAAGATGGAGTGCGGAAGGGCATCAATGTCGGTAAAGGCTGTGGCGCCCGTGGTAGTGAAGCCTGACATGGTCTCGAAAAAGGCGGCTGCCACACGAGGCTGATAGCCGCTGACTATAAACGGCAGCATGCCGACTAACGAAAACACCACCCAGGTGAGCGACACTATCAGAAACCCGTCGCGCCGCCCCATGCGGTTTTCGGCATGGCGCCCAAAGTAGAGCAACAAGGCGCCTATCACTGCAGCCAGGGCCGAGGGCAGACCGAATGTGAGGTGGTTTACTTCACCAAAATAGAATCCCATGCCGAAGCACAAGCCAAGGAGCAGTGCCTCGAGCAGCAACAGTGTGCCAAGGGCTTTATATATAATAGGTATGTTAAGCATGACGTTATTTTAGCATATTTAACTGCGCAATGTGGCATTCTTACTGCCATGCCACACTAACGGCTTGCAAATATACACATTTATCTGCGGCAGTGATGCCATGTGCGGGCACATTTGAGTTTCCACGCCCAATAAGCTGGTTTTCACCATTAGTTTATTGCATCATGCCGTAGCCTCAACAGGCACAAAATGCAGGCTGAAAGAATGGAACCGCCACATAAAGAAAACGGCCATGGCATTGCTCAACAGAACAAAGCCATGGCCTTAATACCTTTAATTTATCGCACGCATTTTAGCACGCAATGTATCCAAGCCGCTGATTATCAGTGCTTCTTTGTGGACCAGGAGGGGCTCGAACCCTCGTCCAAACGGGGAAATAATATGCTTTCTACACGCTTATCACTGACTTGATTTTCGAGTGCTGGCAAGACCAGTGCCACCAACCAGCACCTTATCCTCTAAAAATCTCGCCAGAGTTGCAAGGCCAACTCTGACCAGCGCCGATTTACCTGCACCACCTTGTCAAGACGCTTCGGAGCAACAGCTCTTGGGTGATGTCTCGTTCCAGCACCTTGTGCCGGAATAAAGCCTGTCTACTGTACTTCGACTAGGCAGCGAGAGCAAACTTGTTTTCGCCAGTTAAATTGTCGAAGGCCGATATTTAAGTGCCCACCTCCAGGCGCACTGCGTGCTTACATGCCACTCCAACCCGCTGTCAAATCCAATCTGGCCCGAAATCTGGATATCGGTATGTGGCCGCAAAGGTAGCAATTCGGCGCCAAATGGCCAAAGCGTGCGGCCTTATTTTGAGCAAATATCGCATAAAACGAGCCATAAGGCCTGCCTTTGACAGAATTCTTGGTTAACGGGGTGACAGGTTGACAAGTAAGTTTGCCATACATTACTTAAAGCCTGAATTGTAAGGCACTTAAAAAGAACCTATATGTCCCCCAAAAGCGCACTTGCATGCACTCACACACCGCATAAACACGCCATTTTGACTCATTTTTATAAAAAAAGCGCCGAATTGCTTGCACCATTAGCCGCCATGCCCTATATTTGCCATAAAAATGCGCACAAAGCCCCATAACTACACGGCAAGTGAGCGTTTTTAACAGTGGAAATGCCATCACGTGCAAGTCCAACGAACAGACAAAATCATTAAATAATTTTACACAGTATGAATAAGACTGATCTCGTAAATGCCATTGCAGCCCAGGGCTTGAGCAAGGCAGATTCTAAGAAAGCGCTCGACGCAGTGCTCGATGCCATTTCAGGTGCTCTCAAGGAGGGTGACAAGGTTGCTATCCTCGGCTTTGGCACATTCTCTATCAACGAGCGTCCTGCCCGCGAAGGTATCAACCCCGCTACCAAGGAAAAGATCCAGATCGCTGCCAAGAAGGTGGTTAAGTTCAAGGCTGGTGCCGAACTCGCTGCTGGCATCAACTAATCAGAAAATCCTACCTGCTTGTTCAGGTAAAAAGCTATCACTCCCGAGCGATGCCTCACCTGGCATTCGCTTTGGCGTGGTAGCTTTTTTCATTTTACCACCTCCCCACACTTGCCACGCAGCAAAACGGCACTTTCGTGCCCAATCATGCCAAAGTGCAAAGGCATTACCTCCACATTACCACAAAAAAGCAGGCAAACTATTTTGCATTTACATAAATATTGTTACCTTTGCACTCGCAAAACGATTAAGAGCAGTCACTTCTGCACTAATCTTGCACGGGGCGTAGCGCAGTCCGGTTAGCGCACCTGCTTTGGGAGCAGGGGGTCGTGGGTTCGAATCCCG
>ERZ1026776.354-NODE-354-length-32924-cov-5.950926_pt1 | contig 32924 bp, 24 predicted proteins | sample MGYA00380125_ERZ1026776 | MGnify/ENA primary metagenome ERZ1026776 (study PRJEB33269, sample SAMEA4719761) | human gut metagenome | biome: human-associated habitat; feature: organic feature; material: feces | place: Cameroon | collected 2013-10 ...
GTCAGGAGAGAAGAACCTTTGATAGTATCATAATGCAAATGTTCAATAATGTGAGATTTGACATGAGATTGCAGAAGATAACTACCAACAAAGGTGAAGTGTATTATGGAGGCAAAGGCATTATCTTTGATGAAAGCTATGCTCCATTGCTGTTATGTACACTAACTGCAAGAAAGGTACATACAGAAGAAGGTGGCAATAGTATGGTCTATTATAGACCTGTATGCCATGTTAGCCCTAAAGTATTCTTAGAGTCTGACAAGTTGATTAACAAAGGTATTATTAAGAAACTTATTCCTTTCTATACAAGTAGAGAAGTAAGTTTTCCTAATTACAAGTTTGGTGTCAATCCAGAGAGTAAAAAGGTGAAAGTTGTAGTAGATAATTTTGATAAGTTCTTTATAGAACCTATCAAGCCTACTCCATCTGCCACTACTAATGATGCACTAAATGAATGCCTTATTGATAATATGGATGACATAATGATGTTGATATGACATTAGATGAATACTTTGGAGATTGGATGAAAGTAATTGATAGGGCAGAGCTAAATAATGTAATGGCTAAGGTTGGACAGGAATATAGGAGGAAGCCTCTATGTCCTGCCCAATCTGATGTGTTCAGGGCATTTGAGCTTTGTCCTCTCAAGGACTTAAAAGTAGTTATGTTAGGTCAAGACCCCTATCCACAAAAGGGAGTTGCAACTGGCATACTTTTTGGTAACAGAAAGGAGGTTGATGAGGATAACTTGTCTCCTTCATTAAATGTTGTTAAAGAAGCAGCCATTAATTTTGAGGTTCCACATTATTGTATTACCTTTGACCAGACTTTAGAGAGTTGGGCTAAACAAGGAATACTAATGATAAACTCTGCTCTTACTGTAGAGATGAACAGGATAGGCTCCCATGTGATGATGTGGAGACCTTTCATAGCTAAACTGTTGAAGAACCTGTCTGAGTATGACACAGCTATAATATATGTGTTATTTGGCAGACAGGCTCAGACTTTCAAACCTTATATCAATAGTAGATTTAATCACATTATAGAGATTGAACATCCTGCATACTTTGCAAGGAGTGGCACTAAGATGCCACACCAACTATTTATTGATATAAGTAATAGAGTAAAAGGAATTTATGGTGTACCAATAAAATGGTACGAAGAGTATTAATACTAAACAATAAAAACAAAATGGAAAAGATTTATTTGACAAATGGTAAAGAGGTACAGATTGGAGACACTCTGACTAAAGTATCTAAAGTGAAAGACCCCTTCTTTGGTAAGGGCACTGTAGTTCAGCACATTGTAGTGACTAAGGACATTCTTCCTAAACTCCTTGAGGCTGGTATTGTTACTACTACCAAACCTACAAAGCCTGTAGCTGAGGCTGAGGTTCCTATGGAGCTGGAGTACTACATTCAGAAGATTGCAGAGAAACTTGGCTGGAAAGTTGAGAAGGTCTATAACTATCTCAATAGTGTAGATACTATCCTTCCTGCTGCTGCATTCTCTATGGTACTTAGAGAAATAGCCATTGAGTTGGATAAGAAGTATGAGGACCACATTGAGAAGAGTCCTGAGATTTATGTAATCTCTATGCTTGATGGTAGAATTACCAAGGCTAATAAGGCTCACATCAAGAACTACAGGAACTTTGCAGCATTCAGAACCATTGAGGATGCTAAGATTGCTTGTAGAATTACAAGGGATATTCTTAAAGAAATGTTCAAAAGTGGCAAATAAGAAAATCAGAAATGCCACACAGAGTAGTTCTAAGGGTATAACATTCAAATCCCAGTTGGAGAAGAGCATATACAATACTCTTCTTCAACAAGGGTTTGAGCCTCAATATGAGCCTATTACCTTTACTTTATGGGAGGGTTTTGAGCCTATTACCCCATATTATGACAAGGAGACTGATAAGCAGAAAATCAAAAGATTATCAGATGGCATAGACACTCGTACTTCAAAGATACTTATTCAGAAAACAGGTAAAATTGTTGGTATCAGATATACACCAGACTTTTATTTCAAATACAATGACCTTAATGTTTATATTGAAGCCAAAGGAATAGAGAATGATGTGTTCTATATCAAGAAAAAGATGTTTATAAAATATCTTGATAATCTGTATATTGAGAAGGGTGAGAGGTCTATATATTTTGAGGTATATACCAAGAAACAACTCTTGCAGGCAATAGAAATTATCAAGAGTTATGGACAATAGAGAACCAATAGACAGAATAAAGGCTTTGGTCTCTTCATTACTTGAAGGAGATGCAAGGCTTGCACATAAGTTCCTGAATAGCAGGGACTTTGAGTCTCTCCAACTCTTAGTTGATTCATCTCTTGTCAGAGTAAAGAAAGGTCTTAGTAAGGAAAGTCCCAAAGAGGAGTATCTGAAAGCAGACCTTGGAGAAATGAGAAAGTTGAAGTCAGAAATAGACACCTATTGTGAGGCACTTGAATTGCCAGAGCAGGAGGGATATGAAGATTTCAGTAGTGAAGAATATAATCAAGATTATTACTAATGGAGAGAAAATCTTTAAGAAGTATATCTTGGGATGTGTCTGAGGAAACATATAGAGCAGACTCTGCATTAAGCTACTCCACCCTTGCAAGATATGAGAGGGAAGGATTTAATAACTTGGATAAGTTATTTGACAGGTTAGAGACACCTTCTCTTACTTTTGGTAGTGCTGTAGATAGCATTATCACAGGTGGTCAAGAAGAGTTTGATGAAAGGTTTATGGTTGCTGAGTTCCCTTCTACTCCAGACTCTATTACAAAGATGGTAAAATCTTTGTTCAGTCAGTATGGGGATTCTTATAGGAGTCTTATTACAATTCCTGATGATGCAATCATTAAGGAGACTGAATATCAGAGTTATCAGATGAACTGGAAGCCTGAGACAAGAGCTAAGGTTATCAAGGAGAAAGGAGCTGACTACTATAACCTGTTATTTATAGCAGGCAGTAAGACTATACTTGATACTCAGACCTATCAAGATGTGTGCAATGCAGTAAGAGCATTGAAAGAGAGCAAATCCACTCAATTCTACTTTGCAGAGGATAATCCATTTGAGCCAGATATTGAAAGATTTTATCAGTTGAAGTTCAAGGGAGAGTTCAATGGTGTGAAGTATAGAAACATGGCTGACTTAATTATAGTCAATCATAAAGAGAAGTGGGTAAAGCCAGTAGATTTGAAAACAAGTTCCCATACAGAGTGGGATTTCTATAAATCCTTTGTAGATTGGAGATATGATATTCAAGCCAGACTATATTGGGCTATTATAAGGCAGAATATGGATAAGGATGAGTACTTCAAAGACTTCAAGCTGCTTGACTATGATTTTATTGTAGTCAATAGGAGAATCCTTGTTCCATTGGTGTGGACTTGTCCATTTACACAGGCAGTAGGTACATTGAGGTTTGGAAAGAATGACCAAATAGAAATGAGAAGTCCTTTTGTGATAGGAGAAGAGCTTTCTTCTTATCTCACTTCCAGACCAAAGGTGCCTATGGGAATTAGTGAAACTGGTTCTAATGATTTAAGGGAATGGTTAAATACATTGTAATATGCAGGTAGTAAAAAGAGATGGCAGTATAGAGGAATTTAATGTTGATAAGATTATAAGTGCTGTAGAGAAAGCCTTTAAGTCTTGTAACAAGAAAATGCCTCAGTATCTGTATGATATGATAGGTGCCTTGTTTGGTACTTTGGAAGGAGACACTATAGGTATTGAAGAAATACAGAATAAGGTTGAGGGTGTTCTTATGAATGACAAACACTTTGATGTAGCAAAGAGTTATATCATTTATAGAGAGCAACATAAGCAGGCAAGGTTCATTAGGGAAAGAATTGATTATATGAATGAGTATAGTCAGTCTAATGAGAATGCAGCTACTTCATCTGAGACAGATGCTAATGCAAATGTAACTATGAAGAATGTTGCCAACCTTGAGGGTGAAGTGTATAAGACTACTAATAGGGTTATTCAGAGGCAAAGGATGAAAGACAAGCTGAATGAAATGTACCCTGAAGTAGCAAAGAAGTATGAAGAGGATTTGAACTCTCATATCATTTATACACATGATGAAGCAACCACTCCTGTCTTGAAGCAGTATTGTATGGCTGTGAGTCTGTATCCTCTTATGATGGAAGGAGTAGGTAATATTGATGGTATCACTCCAACACCTCCTAATGACTTGCAATCATTCAGTGGTCAAGTAACTAATCTTATCTTCTTGCTATCCTCTCAGTGTAAGGGTGCAGTGGCAGTAGGTGAATACTTTATTGCACTGAACTATTACATTGTACAAGAGTTTGGTCCTAATTGGTATGAGAAATTGGATGTAGTAACTACTACAGACCATTGCAGTAAGCAAAGGACTATCAGAGATGCTATATATAAGGCATTCAAGCAGTTTATCTATGGTGTAAATCAGCCTGCTGGTAATAGGTCATATCAAAGTCCATTCACTAATGTGTCTTATTATGACCATACCTACTTTGATTCATTGTTTGGAGAGTTCTATTATCCTGATGGTACTAAGCCTCAATGGGAAGCAGTGGATTGTCTGCAAAGACTGTTTATGAAGTTCTTCAATAAGTTGAGAACCAAGCAGATTCTTACATTCCCTGTAGAAACTATGGCTATGGTATATGACCCAAAGACTAATGATATTATAGATAAGGACTATAAGGACTTCACTGCTGAGATGTATGCAGAAGGACATTCATTCTTTACCTATATATCAGATAGTGCTGACAGTCTTGCATCATGCTGTAGATTGAGGAATGAACTTGCAGAGAATACCTTCAATCCTACATCAGGTCTTACTGGTGTGATGACAGGCTCATGCAATGTTATTACTCTTAATATCAATAGGATTGTACAAGATTGCAACAAGGCTTATGGATTGAAGAGGAATGGAGGATGGAAAGAAAATACTTCATTTCTTAGAGATTACTTAGTAGATATTCTCCAAAGAGTCTACAAGTATCATATTGCATTCAAGACAATGCTCTATGAACTTGAAGATAAGGGAATGTTTGCTGCTTCAAATGGTGGATATATCCATATCAGCAAGTTGTACAGTACTATAGGTATTAATGGCTTGAATGAGGCTGCAAGATTCTTAGATATGACTGTTGGTAACAACAAGGAATATATTGAGTTCCTGCAACTGGTTCTTGGTACTATCAAGGAGCAGAATAAGGCACACTCTATCCATGATGCTAATAGACCATTCCTATTCAATTCTGAGGTAGTCCCTGCTGAAGGATTGGGAGGAAAGAACTATAATTGGGATAAGGAAGATGGGTATTGGGTTCCTGAGGATGAGAATCTGTACAATTCATACTTCTATGATGCACATGATGATACCTCAGTGCTTGACAAGTTCATACTTCATGGAAGACAGACTTACCAATATACTGATGGAGGTAGTGCAGCTCACATTAATCTTGAAGACCATCTGAGCAAAGAGCAGTATCTCAAGCTGATAGACTTTGCCATAGTTAATGGAACCAACTACTTCACATTTAATATTCCTAATAGTAAGTGTGATGAATGTGGTTACATTACCAAGCATCCTATCACTGAGTGTCCTAAGTGCTATAGTAAGAACATCACCCAATATACCAGAGTGATTGGCTATCTCAGACCTATCAAGTCATTTGGTAAAGACAGGCAGATTGAAGCAGGTCATAGAACCTATAGTGATGGAAGGAGTGAGATATGCTAAAGTATGTAGATGCAAAAGTAGTCTTTGCTGAAGTGCCAGATGAAGTAACTCTTGCTATCAACATATCTAATTGTCCATGTCAATGTAAGGGCTGTCATAGCTCTTACTTGGCACAGGATATTGGTAATCCACTGAATAAGTTAGTCTTGAGTAAACTTTTGGAAGATAACAAAGGAATATCTTGTGTGTCTTTTATGGGAGGTGATGGTGACACTGTACATATAGTAGCTTTGGCAAGTTGGGTGAAAACCCATACTGACTTAAAGGTTGCGTGGTATAGTGGTAGGCAAGAGCTTAGTGATATGGTAGCAAGGCAACTATGGAGTTTTGACTACATTAAACTTGGACCATATAAGGAAGAGTTTGGTCCACTTAATAGTAGGACTACTAATCAGAGATTCTATAAAGTTAATGGAAAGGAGTTGGTAGATATAACAAATAAATTTTGGAAACATGAAACTGAAAATTAAAGTAAAAGTATTGACTAAGGGCTGTATGCCTGTGATTAATGAGAGTGGTGATTGGGTTGATTTGAAATCAGCAGTAGATATTACTATTCCTGCGCCACAGTCTGATGTCCTCAAAAGGAAGACCATTGAAGGAGAGAGAGTAGGTCATAGGAATGTAGAGATTCCTACCTATTATGTTCCTCTTGGAGTTGCAATGCAGTTGCCTAAAGGATTTGAAGCTATTATTGATTCAAGGAGTAGTGGTCCTAAGAAGTTAGGATTATTCATCCCAAATGGTCAAGGTGTAGTGGATAATACATATAATGGTAATAATGACCAGTGGCACTATGTATGTTCTCCTATGAGGGAGACTACCATTGAAGCAGGTGACAGAATCTGTCAATTTAGAATACAGCTTAGTCAGAAAGCTACTATGTGGCAAAAGATTAAATGGCTGCTAAGTTCAGGTATTGAACTTGTGGAAGTGGATGACTTAGGTGATAATAACAGAGGAGGATTTGGTACTTCTGGTGTCAAGTAGTAACTAAAAAAAAAAGCATGAAGCATGGTATTAGAAATAATTGGTATTATGCTTGCAGTAATCATTCTATCTATTATCATTAATGGTATAGAAGATTACTGTAAGCAGAGCAAAAGGGTAAATATGTCTTTCAAAGAGGCTATGGATTTGGTAGAGTTGCCTGTGGTAACATTCTATAATGGAGATAAGAAACTTAACTTCTTGTTGGACACTGGAAGTAACATCTCCCAAATCAACAGCTCTATTCTTCCTCTTCTTGACCATAAGAAGATAGAAGAAAAAGACATGGATGTGACAGGAATTGAAGGTAATAATGTAAATACTGAGTTTTGTGAAATGACAATCACTTATAAAGGACAAGAGTTTGTAGGTGATTTCTGCATTCATGACTTGGATGATGCCTTTGCTATTGTCAAGGAGGAGTCTGGTGTACAGATTCATGGTATTCTTGGTAGCCTGTTCTTCCAAAAGTATAAGTATGTCTTTGACTTTGAAAGTCTTATTGCTTATTCTAAGAAATAATGGAAGATATTATAAAACTTAGGTCCAGATATAGAGCTGAGAACTACCTCAAGAAAATGCCTAAGCCTGATGGTACTGACTCTAAAACTTATGTACTCAAAACTGATGCACCCACACTAAGAGTGGGTGAGGTTCAGGGAGGAAACAAGTTTATTGACCCATCAGGAGGTCCAATGATTGTGGTAGGCTATGAGCTTGAGGAAGCCAAGGCAGTTGTCAAATCTATAGACTTTGTTGAGGGTTATGGATGGACTATAACATTTGAATGATGATATATTTTGTTACTGGTCAGAGAGAATTATTTGAGTTTCCTGATGCTAAGTATAAATGTATTTCTGTAGAAGAGTCTCTTAAAATATTAGAGCCTCTTCGAGTGGTAGGTTTAGATACTGAAACTACAGGTACAGAGATATGGCAAGGTAAATTGCTTACTCTTCAGCTTGGTAATAAGGAAAATCAAGTTGTAATAGACTGTATGACTATTGATGTCAAGCAGTATAAGGATTATCTTGAAAGTGACAGATTATTCATCATTCATAATGCAAAGTTTGATTTAAGATGGCTGTATAAGGAACATATTGTAGTCAGAAATGTCTATGATACTTATTTAGCTGAAAAAATTCTATTTCTTGGATTCCCACCTGGCATTGTATCTTTGTCCTTGCAGGCTTGTTGTGATAGGTATTTAGGTATCTTTCTTGATAAGACTGTTAGAGGACAGATACATGCAGGTATGACAGAAGATGTCATAGTTTATGCAGCAAATGATGTTGTGCATCTTGAGGATATTATGAACTTACAGCTCAAAACTATCACTGCGAGAGGTCAGAAAGTGGCACTTGATATTGAGAATGAGTTTGTGAGAGTCCTTGCATATATTGAATATTGTGGCATTAAACTTGACCCTGTTAAATGGAAGGCTAAGATGGCTAAGGATGCAGAGAGGCTAAGGATTGCTGAGCAGAAACTTAATGAGTGGGTAGTGGATTATGTAATGAAGAAGGATGACCCTTCTCTCATAGCAAGAAACTATGATACTCATAAGAAAGGCAAGCCAGCCAAACTTGCAGATAATGTATATGTGGTAATACCACAGCCATCATTATTTGCTGAGTTTGATACTGGACCTCAATGTATTATTAACTGGAATAGTTCTAAGCAGGTAATCAGATTGTTTGAAGAACTTGGGTTTGATTTGTTAGTCAAAGACAAGAAAACAGGCAAGATGAAAAAGTCTGTAGAGTCTAAATTTATAGAGTTGCAAGCAAGTAAGAGTAGTATTGTTCCTTTATACTTGGAGTATTCAGCAGCTTTCAAGGTAGTGACATCTTTTGGTCAGAACTTCCTTGATGCCATTAATCCTGTTACACAAAGAATCCATCCAACATTCAATCAAATGATGGATACAGGTAGATTGAGTTGTGGTTCAGGAGGAAAAGGTAAAGGAGGCAAGACTAAAGATGATGATGTTGCAGAGGAGGTAGATGAGAACAAAGATACTTCTACACAGGCAAATGATAAGAGTGTCAATGTCCAGCAGCTCCCAGCCACAGAAGAGACAAGGGCAGCATTTGTACCTGAAAAGGGACATTTGCTGGTAGATTGTGATTATGGAGACCAAGAGGGTCATGTATTCACTGAACTATCTAATGATAGAGAGTGGATTGCATTTTATAATGACCCTAACCAAAGAGATGGACATTCATTTGTAGCCAAGATGTGTTTCCCTAAAGACCTTGATGGGGTTGCAGAGAAGGATGTCAAGAAGGTAAGAAAAGACCTTAGGGATTTGGCTAAGAAGGCAAGATTCTGTTTCAATTATAATGGTCAGGCTCCCACAATGGCAACCAATTGTAACATTCCTGTGGACTTTGCAACTGAGATTTATAACAACTATTTCAAGAGATTTAATGGTATAGCAAGCTATTTCAAGGTACAAAAGAGAGACATGTGGAATAGAGGCTATATCCTAATCTCAAAGATAACTGGATTAAGGGCATACATCTATGACTATCCTATACTGAAAGGTATTGAAAGGAGAAAGAATGGTATGGAAGATTTTTGGGATATATACAAAGCTGCAAGAGATAGTGGCAGAGTAATATCTGAGATTCCACCATCTGTCATGCAAGAAATTGCAAAGAAGTTTGCCCAAGGTGTTCCTATTGAAGAAATAGCTGTTAGGTATTCATATAAGGTTAAGAAGGCAGGTAAGGTAGAAGAAAGATTCATTGATATTAACAGGGAGACTGTATATGTGTCAGTGATGAAACACTTATGGAAGAGAAAGAGTGCTTCTGATAATCAGTCATGTAACTATCCTTCTCAAGGTACTGCTGCTGCAATGACTAAGATAGCAGGTATTAGATACTTTAATCATTTGGTTAATGATGGTCTTATATTCAAAGTCCTTATTCCTAATGATGTACATGATGAGTATCTGATAGAGCCACCTGAAGAAATTGCAGAGCAGGAAGCTAAGAAGTTAAGTGAGTGTATGGAGTATGCAGCAGCAATCTTTTGTAAGAAAGTAACTATTAAAGCTGTGCCAGAAATTGCACCATGTTGGGTGCATTAGACCTAAAAAAAAATATGGAAACTTGGAGAATAGCTATACCTATAGTAGTATTTATATTATGTGTAGTAGGTGCATGGTATGTAATAAGACTAAGGGTAGAGGAGATTAGAAGTAGAACCTATGTTTATCCTAAGACAGGTCATAAGTATATGCCACTCTACAGGTGCAGGATGAAGAATCCTGTATCTGGAGAATGGTTCAATGCTCTAATTTATCAAGGGATGAATAATGGTGAGTTGTATGTCAGAGAGCATAAAGACTTCTTTGACAAGTTTGTGAAACTTTTAGACTGGGAAAATGAGAAAGTTAGTGCCAATAGAGAATCCGAGAAATCTTAAAAAGGGTGACATTATTGTCTATGGTGGGGGTGATGAACTTGGTCTTTCTAATTATACAAAGGATAAGGAATATCAAGTCATAGACTTCTATGAACACAAATATGGTGTTGTACTTATCAATGACAATGGTGAGAAATGTGAAGTTTGTAATGACAATATCAGTAATTACTTTGGATTACCAGTAGATGAACCTGATAATGTCAATCATCCTGAGCATTACACCTCTCATCCAAGTGGTATAGAGTGTATTGAGATTACAAGACACTATCCTTTCTCAATTGGTAATGCCATTAAGTATCTTTGGAGAGCAGGTCTCAAGAAAGATGCAAGCCTTACAGATAATCAGAAAGAGATTGAAGATTTGAAGAAGGCTATATGGTATATAAAGGACAGGATAAAACAATTAGGTGGTGAAGTATGACATTTATAATTCATTTCAAAGATGGACATAGGGAAACCTATAGTAATAGGTATGATGAGGATGTAGAGCATGAGAGAGATGCAGCTTGGGATGATGCCTATGCTACATTTCCTGATGCAGAATACATTGAATCTTTCTAAGTCCATCATAGGAGGATAGAAAGATGAGTGGAATTAAGGTTAGTGTTAAAACAAAGGCTAAAGAGACTCTGAAACTATCTAACCACCTAAGGTCATATCTTTTTGAACAGGAATATGGTGAATTGAGTAACTGTACTCCTGCTCAAAAGAAGACTCTTAGGGATGCTTTGTTAGTTTTGAACTCTGTAGTCAGTAAAAGTAAGTAAATATGTCGAAGATAATTTTATGCCGAGGTATTCAAGGTAGTGGCAAGACTACATGGGCTAAACAATGGGTACTTGAAGACCCTGAACATAGAGTAAGATTCAACAATGATGACATCAGAAATATGTTAGGTAAGTATTGGGTTCCCAGCAGAGAAGACTTAGTAAAGGACTTGAAGAGTACTTTCCTATGGAGTTCTATGTCCTATGGTTTTGATATTGTTATTGACAATATGAATCTCAATCCCAAGGAATTAGAATACTATAATAGAGTGCTTGATGATTGGAATAATCCTAAAGGAATAGTGCTTGATGTAGTAAGACCAAAGTATGACCTTGAATTTAAGGACTTCTTTATACCTCTTCAAGACTGTATAGAGAGGGACTCAAAGAGACCTAATCCAATAGGAGAAGAGGTCATAAGAAAGACTTATGAGAAGTATAAAGACATTCTGAAAGTATAGTATGAGACAATATACATCAAGAGAGTTCATAAAGATAGTGGAATTTAATGGTTTCTATTATAACAGACATAATGGAGACCATGCTATCTATGTGAATGATAAGGGAAGGCATATCAGCATACCTAAGAATCTTGAATGTGTAATTGCTCGAAGACTGATTAAAGAGAATAACTTGATAACAGACATTAAAAGGAGAAAAAAAAATAATGGACAATTATAATTATCCTATGGGTGCAGATACTAAAGATGCCCCTTGGAATCAGGTTGATAATCCTGAAAGGGAAATTGAGGTCACAGTAAGTGTCACCCTTAGTAAAACTGTAAAGATTAAGGTATCTGACTATGAGATTACTGACTCTGGAAGGGATGAGGATGGTGAATATTTTGAGGATGTAGATTACTCAAACTGTGACCTTAAAGGTGCAGTTGAAGAGCAGATTGTATTACCTCAAAAGGCTTGGGATTATATAGCTCCTAAATCAAAGAGGGAGGTCAATGCTATCTTTGACTTAAAGGACTGGAATGTTGATGATTTTGAAGTTGTAGAGGAATGATAGATAACTTTGAATTAATCAAGAGTCTCTTCTACTTCAATGAAGCAAATGATATGTTCTTTCATTTACAGATTGTTCAGAGAGCCAAAGACCATAAGGGTGAGAACAAGAAAGTAAAGGAGAGTGCAATCAAGACTTACTTCATTAGGAGTAAGGAGCATCTTGATAAAGTGAAAGAGGAAGTAATATTCCTATGTGAACATTATGGTGCAAGAGCCTATATCAATGTGGCTGGAAAGGACTTCAAGAATTTGCAAGACCTATTACTTGCTAAGTTAGCAGAGTATAACCTGAATGGTATTGTTAGAGACCCAAGGAGGATACTCAACAGTGCAGCAGGGGAATTGAAGTCAAGAAATCCTAAATGGGTAGTTGATATAGATGATGTATCTATGATGAATGCTATTGCAGATAAACTCTTTGAGTTATATGCAGAGGCTTGGAAAAAGAAAGGTTCTGATATTTCAGTAGAGGCACTTAAAGAGGTAGGAAATGACTACATCTATGCCCAAATACCTACTAAACAAGGTATTCATCTTATTGTAAGACCTTTCAATTTGCAGACTTTCCATAAGACATTTCCTGATGTAGATATACATAAGAACTCAATGGGAACTGTTCTATACATTCCTAATAGTCTTAACCATAGATATGTTTGCAGTGAATGTGGTAGCCCCAATATTCAGGTGCAGGCATGGGTAAATGCTAATACCAATGAGTATATAGATGACATAACTGATGATGCTGAATGTTGGTGTGAGGATTGTATGAAACATACTAAACTTAAAGAAGTATAATGAAAGTATTAAAGATTTATTCAAGAACTTGTGGACCCTGCAAAGTACTGGAGAGCAATCTCCAGCTTGCAGGTATTCCACATGAAAGTATAGATGTTCAATCTATACAGGGTGAAGATATTGCAGCCCAGTATGAAATAAGAACAGTCCCTACTCTCATCTTAGTAGATGATGAAGGAAATGTTGTAAAAAGGCATAGTGGTCTGTTAGGTATTCAAGAGTTAAAAGAGTTCTGCAATGAAGCTAATTAAACCAAGTTTTGAAATATGGGAACAGCCTGCTGGTCTTGAAGGAGTTTATAAACAGATTGAGAGAGTAGGCAGAGTATGTTATAAGTCAGAGGATAAGATAACAGAAGATTCTGCTAAGCCTTTTGTGGATAGGATGATTAAGTCTGGTCATGGTGCTATGTTGGAACATGGTACTGTATATCTGCATTTTCACATAGGTGAAAATGAACCTTTAGGTGTGGATATGTACCTTATGAATCCATATTCAAAGGTTATGTTCTGTCAGCATTCCGAAACTAAAGAATTTGATATTTATGTTACTACTAATCTTAGGGTATTGGTAGAGAATGGCTGGCTTGGTGATTTGCAGTACATCTGTGAACCTACAGAGTTCCATGAAAAGAGAATTACTGCACACTTTGTATGTGATAGAGGTGTATCACATGAGTTTGTAAGGCATAGAGTAATGTCTTTTGCTCAGGAAAGTACAAGGTATTGTAACTATTCTAAGGATAAGTTTGGTAATGAACTTACCTTCATTATTCCTTGTTGGTTGGATATTCCTACAGGACAATATCAGTATTGGGATGGTGATTGGTGTGGCATCAATAAGATGAAAGTACAACTCCCTGAGGGTGAACATAAGGATATTGATGCTTTCCTTTGGACTCTAAGTAATGCAGAAATGCAATATACCTTGCTTATCAATAGTGGATGGAAACCACAGGAAGCAAGAGCTGTTTTACCAAACTCCTTAAAGACAGAATTGGTTGTAACTGGATTTACATCTGATTGGAATCACTTCTTTGACCTAAGAGCAAGAGGTACTACAGGTGTTCCACATCCTCAGGCTAAGGAATTAGCAGAACCTTTAATGAAGGAATTTATTGTAAGAAAGTATATTAATAACTAAAAAAAAAAGTATGGCTTTTGGTACGAAGAAAACAACTGTAGCCACTCTTCCTTTTAGTGAAAGAATGGCAAGCATTAAGTCTATGTTTAAGACTGCGCATGAGAATGCAAGTAATCTCCATGCAGAAATGGAGCAAGAGATTGCAAAGAAAGAATCTCAAATTGCTGCATTGCAGGAAGACATCAAAACTATTGATGTTACTAAGCAAGAGGCTGAAACATTTATGTCTAATATAGAAAAGCTTATTTGATATGATTGAGCAAATAAATCAGTTAAAGCAAGGTTCCATTATTAGTGAGAGTTCTCACTATATTGTGAACAGAGTGTCAGGTTCTAATGCTTGGCTTACTCATTTTGAGAGTGGTGAAGAGGTTCAGATTGGTATGAGCTATTTGAAGAACTATACTAATTCTGCTGACCTGTTTGAAACTACAGTAAAAGTAACTAAGGAAGATAAGAAGGATGGTACTCTTGGTATTAGAAGTATCTGGGAGAACATCCATTCTGGTCAGGTATTTACTGTATGTTTTAAGAAGCAGGATAAACCTAAGAGTAAGAGAAAGTTACAGGAAGAGATTGATGCTATTGTAGAGCAGTTCTCAAATAGTATTGATACAGTTAAGAACAATAAGAAAGGTGTTGCAAATGCAGCAAAGAATCTTATTATTGAGCTGGTTAATAACCCTGTACTTCCTTATGAGGAAGGTGAAGATAGAGTTCTTAGAGGCTACAAGATTCAGTTTGAATCAAGAGATGGCAGATATGATTGTGTAGATATGGATATTACCAAGACTGATAAAGAGTCAGGTATTAGACCAGTCAATATCAACACTATCAAGTGGCTTATATTCAATGGTGTCAAGTACATTGTTGAGTAATCTTATAAGGAGGAGTAAGTTAATCACTTATTCCTCCTTAACTTTTTCCCATAATACCTTGTGTATTACAATTAAATTCCTTACCTTTGCACAAATAATACTTTTAATTATATGAGTTGTTTAATTATAACACCAGAAATTAGAGAATTAGCTAAGAAGTTTCCTAATGAAACAGAGCAATCAATACTTAACTTGGTTGGACTGTGGCAGGAAAAGAATAATAAGTCTATTGAGGATATTCCATTAGGTAGTGAACTCAATGACTTTATCAAGGAGCTGAGAAGTAGTGATGCTACTGAACAGCTTGATGAGGCACTTAGCAGTTCTTTTGATACTCCAAGGATTACTTCTGTTGAGGAGCAGCAAAAAGTAGACCTACTCTTTGACCCAAGAACAAGAAGAGATAGAGTAACCCTTATTGCAAGATTCTTCAGCAATGAAGTTGATAATGCCTTGCAAGAAATGACTGATTCTTTGAAGAGAAGAATTGATGATGCCAGTGGTGTAGAGAAAGAAGAATTGCAGGCTGAACTTAATAGCTTGGATAGATTCTCTGCTATAAAGAAGTACACTCCTGCTGGTATATTCAAGAGAGTAGCTAACATCTTCAATTCTTATGTACAGGATACAGAAGAAGGTAGAATACAGCAAGAACTTAATGCAATCAATTCTATGAGAGGTGCAGATAAGTTCTCTGATGAGCAGAAATTAGAGGCTGCCAAGAAGAAAGCTGCTTATAAGAATCAGGAATATAAGAAGATAGTTGATGACCCTTATGTCTACAAGGCTCTTGCTGAGGAAGCAAGTACTTTGCTTGTAATGACTGAGGGTATTAGGATAGACCCCAACTACATTGCACCTGCTGATGCAAACCTCAATGATGATGACCCTGATGGTAACAGTGAGGTAGATAATGAAGCAGAGGATTGGAGACAAGAAGAGGCTTATAAGGATGGATGGATGACTAATTTCAGACAAGTAAGTTCACATGAGTCTCTGTCACAAGCTGTAAGAAAAGTAATCAGACAAGTACCTAAACTTGACTATAGAGGTAAGTATGAAAAGGATGATTTAGGTTTCACAAGATACCTTGATGCTGACTATGTTCATGCTACTTTCATTGACAAGTTAAGGAACATGATTAACTCTGATGATATGCTTCCTTTGATGCAGGATTTGCAAAGAATCAAGCCTTGGGTTAAGCAAGTAACCAAGTTACTTCAAGGTGATGAGACTTTATTCTCTCAGTTCTATCAAGACTTCAGAAAGGATTTTATGCCTTACTGGATTCAAAAGAAGAAGATGATGCCTGATGGTACTTTCAAGATGGAAACTATTGCCATTAATAAGCCTGAAGGTGTATATTATCTCCTTGATGCTTGGAGAGATAACTATGAGAATGGAGTACAGCTTGATGATGATAGTGTATATGAGAAGAATGGGGAAATAAACAAGGATAATGCAGCTAAAGGTTTGCAGTGGACAGAGACATTGAACAATATGTTCCAGAACCTTGATACAGAATCCAGACTTCAACTCTTGGAGAGAGAAGATGTATGGAATACCATAATGAAGTTGCTTCATATGTTAGGTATTGATGCCAATCCTTCTGTATTAAAGACTGCATTAACAGATATAAAGACAGCTCCAGGTATCACATTTACTGACCCAATCATGCTTCTTTTACCACAATTGAATGTTATATTCAGTGGTATTAAGAAAGGTGAAGTCAAGTCTGAGACAAGAGAAGATGGTACTGAGAAGAGAGGAGACCTTATCAATACTTTTGGCTCTGCTTACAACATGATTGCAAGTATGATGGCAGAAGTAACTGAGGATGCTATTGAGAGTAGTGTCAGAGAGAATGACAAGTCTTACTATTCTCATATTACTCCTAACTACTTAGGTAAACTTATTAAGAATCTCAAAAATGTTATGAATGACAAGGAGAGATTTGAACAGTTTATGCAGACTGAGTTCAAAGACTATGAGTGGTTCTTTAAGGATGGTCATTGGAGAAATGACTGGCTAAGACAGCTTGCAGAGTCTGATGAATTGAGAAAAGGTCTTAACCATAAAGTAGTATTGAACTCTGACAAAGTAGACTATACTAATTGGGATGACTTGGACTATACTTTAGCTCTTCTTACAGAGTACTGGGGAGACCCTGATTCTGCAAAGTCAAGTATAAAGTATGCTTGGTATCATGTTCCTATTCTTTCAGATAGCCCTTCTGCTGAGTTTATCAGATTCAGAAAGTACACAACAGGTGATGTGCTTGATGAAAATGGTAAGAAGAGAACCTATGATGATGTTATTCTTGACAAGTTAGTAGACTTGGTTAATCAAGAGTATGACAGAATCATGCTGGTTAGAGAAAGGGATGAGGCTTATCAGAGTGGAGATAAGAGTGTAGAACCTATTGCCAACTATGATATTGTCAGAAAGAAAGATGGGAGTATAAAGAGTATGGGAGGTGCAGAATTTAAATTCCTTCCTGCACTTAACAACCTCAGATATGACAATGGAGAGACATTCATTGATAGGCTAAGCAGACTTAAATCCAAAGGTACTGGTGCTGAACTCAGAAACTTTCTAAGAACTACTCTTAATGACATGATGGAAGATGGTTTTGAACAAACCTACAGAGATTGGTCAAGGGTAGGGCTGCTTGATGAGCTTCCTAATGGTAAGTACAAGTATCTTCCTTTTGAAGGTCAGTCCAAGCAGAATGCAATAACTGCAAAGGCACTTATTAAGGCTAAGGATGCTTTAGGTTCATTGTGGAATACCAACATGGAACTGATGCTTAGAGCCTACAACAATAATAGTGCTTTTGATAGCAGAGAGGCTAATAGCCTAATGGAGCAAATCAAGGCATTACTTACAGATAAGGCAACAAGAGGTGAGATGGAGTTGAAAGATGCTCAGTCAATCTCAAGAAGCCTGTTTGTTAAGAATAATGCTAAGGATGCACTTAGAGAATACTATTGGAACAGTAAGTTAGCTACTTCACAAATTATCCAGCTTACTACTACAGACCTTGCTTTCTATAAGAATCTTGAGGACTTCCAGAAGAGATATAAGGAGGTTCATGCTCCTGCTCTTAGACTGAATACTAAGGCTACTTATAAAGGTGAGAGAATTGGTAGAGACTGGGAAAGAACTATCTACTTGAAGGATGATGAGATAGTATCTTCTGTACTTGAAGACATCAAGACTGTGCTTGATGAAAGGGTTAGAAGAAATGAAATGACCAAGTTGGACAGAGATAACATCCTTAGCAAGTTTAGAAATGTGAATGTAGCAGATGCTCAGGCATATAGAAGTTTGAGTTCCTATAGGGCAATACTTGGCATGTCAGGTCAGTGGACAGATGATATGGAGCAGGCATATAACAACTTCAAGAATGGAGATTGGAATATCAAAGACTTCAATATCATTTGGCAGACTAAGAAGCCTTATGTTTATACACAAGTCAATAATAACAGTGGCATTGAAGGTCATACTGGAATTAAGACTCCTGTACAGCATAAGAACTCAGAGTTCCTATTACTTGCTATGCACGAACTAATTGCTGGTCCTTTAGGAAGGTCAGGCAAGCTGAAAGCCATAAACAAGTTTATGGAGGATAATCAGATTGATGTAGTTCAGTTTGAATCTACTACTAAGGTTGGAAAACAAGGTGTAATAGATTTGAATGATGTAAATACAGAGGCTGATGTAATTCAGAGACTTAAAGATACTACAGGTATTGGATTTGGTAATGAGAATCCTAATGTAGTACATAAGGTATCTTATGAAGATTATGGTATTCAGACTGCAACTCCTGAACATGCTATTGATGCAGTTCAGTTGGTAGGTACTCAGATTAGAAAGCTAATTACTGCTGACATCTCTGATGATACAATCATTGAGGTTAATGGTAAGAAGATGACTAAGAAAGAGTGGCTTGACCTGTACAATGCTATCAACACTGAGAACATTCTTCAAGCATTTGCTGATGTAGATGAGATATTCAAAGACCCAAAGAAAGTAGAGGAAATCTTACTTGAAGAGATAAGAGGTAATCAAAGATATGGTATGGATATGATGAGGGCTTGTACTCTTGATGAGAACAATAACTTCAATATCCCTCTCTTTGACCCTGTGCAATCTCAAAGAGTACAGACACTCCTTAATAGTGTAATCAAGAGTAGAATTACTAAACAGAAGATTAGAGGAGGAGCTTTAATTCAGGTATCTGATTATGGCTTGACTGATGAACTTCATGTAGTATTTGAAGGTGAAGGTGCTAACAAGAGAATTAAGTATCTTGAGTGCTATATGCCTGCATATAGTAGAGAGTTCTATGAGCCTCTTATGGACCCAAATACTCACCAGCTTGATGTAACTAAACTTCCTGAGGATTTGAGAAAGTTGATTGGATATAGAGTTCCAACAGAGGATAAATACTCAATGGCTCCTCTGTATATTAAGGGATTCCTTCCTCAACAGAATGGTTCTGCAATCATGCTTCCTGCTGAGATTACTACTCTGTCAGGTTCTGACTTTGATGTGGATAAGATGTATATCATGTTACCTGAGTTCAGAGTTAAAAAGTATGATATGAGACAGGCAAGAGAGGACTATGCAAGAATGAATAGCCTATTCAATCAAGTATTGTCACAGTTCACTCATAGCCAGTTAGCAGAAGATATTCTCAATGCAGATACTGATGACTTCAAGGAATGGTTCAAGGAGAATAAGGAGAAGTACAGACTTGCTAAGCCTGTTATAAGTAAGGTAAAGTATGACTTCAACAAGTCTCCACAGGAGAACAGTCTTGAGGCAAGAAATAACTTGCTGATAGATATGATGTATGGAGTCCTGACTAATGCAGATACAGCTTCAAAGATTCTTAACCCAGGTGGTTTTGATTATCAGAAGAAGTCTGCAAGAATAATGACCATTCTCAATGATTCTTATGAGAGTGACTTGGCTCAAGCATTAAAGGATGTAGGAGTAGAACTTAATAAGACTGTACAGAAAGGTGGAAAGTCTTATCCTAAGTCTATTGCTTCATATCTATTTGACTTAGACCTTGATACTCTTGATAAGTTGGCAGAAAAGACAAAGGTCAAGATGGACCCATTATCACCAAGAACTCAAGTAATGTTACACCAACAGAACATGACTGGTGCTAAGTTGATTGGTATTTATGCCAACCATAATGCAAACCATGCTTTGATGCAACATACTCAGTTAGCTTTGGATGAAGAAAATGGCTCATTTGTATTGAATGGAAAGAGACTTACATCTCTACATGATATTATGAATGGTGACAAGGAATTTATCTCAAAGAATAATGCTGGATTCTTGGCTGCTTCTGTGGATAATGTTAAAGACCCTGTGCTTGCAGCACTTAATCAGAATACTTTCACTGCTGATGCTTCTATGCTTCTTTCAAGATTAGGTTATAATCCTATTGAGATAGGTCTGTTAATGATGCAGCCTATTGTACAAGAGATTACTCAGACCTATTTTAGAGAGAGTAGAGAGGGCAAAGGTAAGGATACTATCATTGATGAAGTACTGGATAAGTATAAGGAGAAGGCTGCTCTTAATAATGACTTGACTTATGATAACTACAAGAATAATAGCTTCTATATTGAAGAGCTTGCAGACAATATAATGCTTGCTAAGGAGGCTGTTACTGACAGGTCTCAGACTTCTGATTTTAGGAAGATTGAGTTCTATCAGAAGCAAGTTGCAGTTGGATATTTGTTCAAGAGAATTATGAACTCTGCTGATGCTTTGGGACAGTTAGTACAGGCTACAAGGTCTGATACCCAAGGAGGTGCTGCTGGTCCTACTATTGCAGATACAGAGTTAAAGATGCAGAAAGTAAAAGACCTGTTAGACCAGATAGAGAATAATGACAAGTTCCCATTGAAGAATGCCAATGTAATACTTGATGGTCTGTTATCAGATAGTCCTGACACTGACACTCTAAGAGAAAGGCTATTGTCAGCTCCTCTTCCTTTCTTACAGGCTTTCTATACTCTTGGCTTACAGAAAACAGAAGAAATGTTAGGGTCTTATTTCCCTCAATATACTGAATCATTTAGAGCTGTAATTGATGACCTTAGAGACATGACAAAGACTGGTAAGTTAAATGTAAAGACTATGAACAGTATTTATAATGACTTGCTTGCCTACATTATGTCAAAAAATGGATTCTTTGGTTCTGAATTGATTGTAAACCCAGACTCAGAAGTAGGTGATGTTGTTGTGACTTCCTCTGATAAAAGAAAGGATTTTATCAATAACTTCCCTGAATACTTCAAGAGAGTGGTTACAGATAATGAGGATATAGCTGACCTTGAATTTATTAAGAGACTCAAGGTAATCAGGGCAAATGACAGTAACCCTGTGGACACAGTAGTGTTCAAGAATGTTGGTCAATTAAGTCCTACTTTGAGAGAAAGATATATGAGAGATTGGGCATCTCTGTTGTATATGAGTAACCCAGAAGCTCAGAAACTTGCTCTTAATCTATTCAGATACAGCTATTATAGGAATGGCTTTGCATTTGGACCTTCAACCTTTATCCATTTGGCACCTGTGGCAGTGAGAAATGCTATCCCAGAGTACATAAGTACATTGAGAACTCTCTTGTCATCAAGTGATGATTATAGTCAATTTGTAGACCAATATGTCTATAACCACTTGGATAATAGGAAGTTGGTTCCTGAAATCCCTGATACAGCTTCTGTCCAGTTCATAGGAGAGGATAATGAAGTTAAGGATGAAGTTACATTTGTAATTGATGATAATGCTACCTTTGGAGATAAGAAAGTTATCAAGAAAAGGATAGATACTCCTGATGGTCCTGCTTATGACTTCTTTAAGTATATAGGTAGAAGAATCAGAGGAAATTATGTCTATTACAAGTTATCATCTGTAGGTACTGAGCAAACCAATGTTGCAACCTATGAGAGGATTGAACCATTAGGTTTCAGAAACAGCTTCATTGAATATGAATATGGCAAGGATGTAGAGGAGATGGAAACTGTAATTGATAAGAACAGGAAAGATTATGACCCTTATGCAGATACATTGTCAAGATTTGACCTTGGAGATGCTGAGGTTGATTATGATTCTATGCCTGATTATCAAGATATGCCTCAAGAGTATTGGGATTCTATTCCACAAGTAGATACTGATGCTTTCCAACAGGTATATGGCACTCCTCTTGATACATCTGCTCCTAAGGCTGATGATGTAACAGCTATTCAGCCTAATACAGAGTATAAGGATGAGAATGGTGATAGTATTTGTGGTGCTCCAACATTATATAGTTTATAAGATATGGCAAGAAGTTGTGCAATTATTCCAAAGGTGAAGAATAGAAATGGTCAGGTAGTGGACAGCAAGTTATTCAAGGACTTGCTGTCCTTCACCTCTAACAATAGAAGTGAAACTACAAGACTGTATCTTATCACAAAAAGCAGTCAGTTCATAAAGGACTGGCAACCAAGATTAACATTAGATGAAAACAATGAACCTACATTGAGAAGTTTGCTAAAGCAGACTAATCTTAGTAAGGTCATTCCAGAGACTAAAGTACTTGAAAGGCTTAATAGAGAAATAGGGTACTATAAGAAGGGAATGGACAGACCAGCCTTATGGGTAAACAATGATGAGAATTATCAGAAGTTGAAACAGAAGGCTATAGCCTTTAATCAGAACTCAGAATATAGGGATGATTATGTGGCTAATATAATCAAGATACAAGATTCTGAATCTCCAAGAGTATTCATTGGAGTAAAGGTTGAGAAAAGAAACAGGCTTAACTCTGTCAATGCAGATAAGATGGAATACAATGAAAACCTTAATAATAGGTTGAGAGGCATTCTTGAGTCTCATGGTATAGGGATAGGTGCTTTGACTGACCTTGAAAAGAGAATGGGTATTCATGGTGTAACTGACTTTGATGTTGCAAGAAATGCAGCAAATGGTCTTGTTGAAATGATTAGGCTTGCTAATGGTATTCAAGGTGAAAGAGCACTTCCTGAGGAATTTGCACACTTTGCCATTGAAGCTATGGGAGATAATCCACTTATCAATAGACTTATCAATAACATATCTTCCAATGGATTGGCAAGAGAAATTATAGGTGAGGACTATGACACTTATGATACCTTATATCATAGTGATGAGACTAAGTTGGCAAAGGAAGCTGCGGGTAAATTACTTGCAAAACATCTCCTTCAAGATGAGAATATTCCATCTGCTCCTTACAAAAATCTACTGCAAAGAGTAATTCAAGCAGTTAAGAATTTCTTCAAGAACATTAGTGCAAGTCCTATACAAAGAGCTATGAAGGAAGCTGATAAGAACTTTGGTTCTTTAGCACAGCAAATCCTTGATGGTAGTATGGATGAGGCTATTGACATTAGCAATATTACTTCAAGTGGGGTATTTTATAATACCTCAGAGAGAGTAGCAAGAGATAAAAAGCTGCTTCAAGGAATCATTGAGAATGAGTTGAAGAGATTGAAGATTTATGAAAAGAGAAATCCTAATAGCCAGTTTAGTGCTAATCAAAGGTTACTCATTGATAGATTGGATATTGAATTAGCTGACAACAATGAGATTGAGGGTATCTATACTTTTGTTGAGAATGCTCTTGAAGAATTAACCAAGGTAAGTGATAGGCTTACTATGTTGCAGAATACTCCTGCTACCAATGTTAATGAAAGAGCTGGTGTTCTAAGAGATGTCAGAAACTACTTGTACAGTTACAAGCATATTACTGATGATATTAGAAAGGCTCTTATTGATGAAGAGAGATATGCAGACAATAGATATGGTCAAAGAGTTAGGGTTGTGTTAGATAACACAACTACACTACTTGGAGACTTGTTTGTTAGATATAACAATGTAGCAATGCCTCTCTTTGTTGATTTTATTAAACCTTTTGTAGGGGAAAGTATAACTGTTCCTTTTGGCAAGTTCAAGGGTAAGACTATGACTGCTGAAGACTTAGTGAAAGTAGCTGATAAGGACATATCTTTCTTTGATAGATGGCTTGATTCTATGGCAGACTCTTCAGATTATATGCTGAAAGTTATGGACCAAGCTGTCAAGAAGAGTAAAGAAAATGCAAGATTGGAGACTATCAATGTTATGAAGGGGCTTCAAGCTGCTACTATTAAGTTAGAGCAAGCTGGTATAAAGAATACTGATTGGATGTTTGAAAGAGACAGCAAAGGTAATCTTACAGGTAATTATATCTCTGAGATTAATCAAGGCTTATTCAAAGAGAAAGTCAGAGAAATGTTCAAGTCTCTCAATGAAAAGTATGGCAAGAATCCTGTAGGGGATAATGCAGAGAAGTACAGAAAAGAGAGACAAGCTTGGTTTGATGCTAATATGGAAGTAGTCAATGGAAAGAAGCAACCTAAGGTATCAATCTATGGTAATAAGGCTTATCAGAACTTGAATCCTGCCCAAAAAGAATACTACAATAGGATTATGGAGATAAAAGCCAAGCTGGATTCATACCTTCCTGACAAGTACACTACCTTAACTAATGCAGTTAAAATCAGAAAAGACTTACTTGAAAGGGTAAAATCCTCTGATGGTGTAAAGTCTGGAGCCAAACAACTGTGGGAAAGTGTAAAAGATGAGTTCATTAGGAGAACAGATGACACTGAGTTTGGAGACAGAGCTACAGTAAAGGACTTTGAAGGTAAAGAGGTACAAGTACTTCCTATCTACTATACCAAGATGAAAGAGGGTGAAAGTCCTAATGACCTATCTACTGATATAGTATCTACTCTTACAGCCTATGCAGCTATGGCTAATGATTTCAATGAAATGAATAAAGTAATTGATGTTCTTGAGCTTGGCAGAGATATGCTGAAAGAAAGGGAGATTATTCAGACAAGGGGTGGTAAACCACTGGTTGAAAAGTTTAAGTCTGTAGGTAGGAAAGTTGAATCTACCCTTACTAAATCTGGTGATGAGACAAGGTTCATGCAAAGACTAAATGACTTCTTTGAAATGCAAGTCTATGGTAGATTCATGGCTGATGAAGGCACATTTGGTAATACCAAAATTGATAAAGGAAAGGTGGCTAACTTTGTTAATAGGATGACTTCTCTCAATACATTAGCTATTAATGTACTATCAGGTATTTCCAATGTGGCTACAGGTAAAGTAATGATGAGAATTGAGTCTTTCTCTGGAGAGTTCTTCAATGAGTCTAACACTCTAAGGGCTGATAGAAACTATGGTCAAGCATTACCTGAGTTCCTTGCAGAGATTGGTAATAGAGTCAAGACAAACAAACTTGCTTTATGGGATGAATTATTCAATGTAATGCAGGAATATGAAACTGATGTTAGAGAGGTAAACTTTGACAGGAAGACTTGGTTCAGTAGAATGTTTGGTACCTCTGCCTTGTTCCTTATGAATAATGCTGGTGAGCATTGGATGCAGAATAGGACTTCATTAGCACTTGCAGATGCTTACAAGATGAAGGCTCCTGATGGTAAAATAGTTTCCTTATGGGATGCTATGGAGGTGGTTCCTATAGATAAGAACAACAAGAAGTTAGGTGCTAAGTTGCAGTTAAAGCAAGGTTATACTAAGGAAGATGGGTCTGCATTTACAAGGGATGATATTATAGCATTTAGTAGGAAATCTGCTGCTATAAATCAGAGAATGCACGGTATTTACAATAAGGCTGATAGAAGTGCAGTGCAAAGATTAGCTGTAGGTAGAATGGGTGTTATGTTCAGAAAGTGGATTAAACCATCTTTGAATAGGAGATTCAAGTCTGCCACATATAACTATGACTTGCAAGCATGGACAGAGGGTTATTATAATACCACAGGCAGATTCTTGATGCAACTTGCTAAGGAATTAAGAGAGGGTCAGTTTGCATTGGCTGCAAATTGGAACCAACTTACTAAGACTGAAAAGGCAAATATCAAGAGAGCTGCAACTGAGGTTGGTCATTTCTTGGCAGTAGCACTTGTGCTTGGTCTTATGGACTGGTCAGATGATAAGGATAGACCTTGGCTGGCTAAGATGGCAGAATATCAAGCAAGGAGATTATACACTGAATTAGGTTCACAAATTCCTGGACCTCAGATGGTTGGAGAAGGATTGAAAATTCTTAAATCTCCTGCTGCTGGTATCAACACTCTTGAAAATACTCTTGATTTAATTGGACTTATGAATCCATTTAATTACGAAGTATTTGCTGGAGAAGATGCTTTAATCCAGTCAGGCAGATATAAGGGAGAATCTAAAGCAACAAGGTTGTTCTTTGAGTCTCCTCTTATCCCAATGAACAAGACCATTTATAGAGGTTTGCATCCTGAGGAAGGTATTCCATTCTTTAAGCAATAATGCAGATGATAATATAGCAGATAGGGAGAGTGAGTAGATTAAGTTCTACTCCTCTCCCTATTTTTTTTTTACATAAAATGAAAGGGTCAAAAATACCCCTATCCTAATTACTTAGCATAGGGTTATTCTTGACCCCTTTATAAAAAATTTCATCCTACTGATTAAAAGGCTATACACTTAACAGCTTGGTCTCTCTCTTCTTGAGAAACTGAATCAAACTTCTCTGCTGTCCAACCTTTCTTCAATAAGTTCTCTTGTGCAGACTCACTTAGAGTATTGAATGAAGTGGTAGTTGAAGTAGCACCTCTCAACTCACTGATAGTAGGAACTTTGAATGTGCTATCTGCATACTTACCCTCATTAATTCTTCTATAGTAATCTATTAGAGAAGGTCTCATGTTATTCCAGTTAGTAACCTTGGTAAAGAGTTCCTTGAAGAAATCAAGTATTCTCTTACCTAAGCCTCTATTCTGTCTTGTCATTACATACTCTCTGAACCCCTCTGCCATATCTTCCTCTAATGAGAGGTTATCTTTTTCACCATATAACTTCTTTGCTTCATCATATAGTGCCTGTCTCTCATTATTGTCAAGAAGGAGATTAAATACAGCATGGAATGCTTCATGGTATGCAGTACCTTCAGCAGCTATGTCAGACAATGTGATTACACCTTTATCAAATTGACCCCAAGCTAAAGCACCTTGTCTACCTACTTTAATAAGACCTTTTACTACTTGTACTCTATCATTCTCACTTAATTGAGGTAGCACTCTACTAATCCAATTAAGTTCCTTTTCCTGATTCCATACTGTAGCTTCTGTGTCATCTACTCTTCTTAAAGTAAATTCATCCTCAAACTCCCCATCATGGTCATTTATTGCCTGTTCCTTTTGAGCAGTATAGGCAGCACCTGTTTGGGTATTACCTTGATTAATAGTTGCAGGAGTCTCTACAGTAGTAATAGGAGCAGCACTTACAGTAGGTACTGCATCAGGGTCAAACAATATAGTCTTTTCTGATGCCAATTCCTTAACTTTTTGTGGCTTAGCCTCAAGTCCTTTCTTAATTGCATCCTCAACTTGTGATTGGGTCATACCCCCCTGCACAGGATTATTCTTCAAGAATAGGAATGTCTTACCATTAGGGAATACTGCATAGAAACTATTTGAAGCTACATGGGCTGCTTCCCCTTGTCTACCAAATCCCTTTGTAATATTAGGAACCTTAGTTACATGAACCTCAACTCCATCAATTACAGTAAGTGGTGTAACATATCCCTTGTGTAACTTACCATCCAACTCAAAGTAGCCTACCCCTTCATCAGCATTATTCATACTGTGTTCAGGTGTCAAATCTTCAATAGGGTTCTGTGTCTCTAATGAAGTTTCAAAGATAGGTAACACTGTCTGAGCTTGTGCTGGAGTAGCAGGAGTTTCTGTAGATTTATCTACCTTAACTGCACTTGCTAAAGGCACATTAACAGCAGGATTATATGCAATAGGAATACCCTTTTCACTTTGTACTGATGATACATTCTCCTTATCATAACTCAATACAAATGGCATTACAGCTAACTTAGTAACTGGTACACCATACTGAGATTCAAATAGGTTCTTGTAAGCAGAAAGTTGTAAAGTATAGTAATCCTTTGCACTCATTCTTTGAGTAGCAGATGGAGTGGTAAAGTAATTAACCTTGTGACCATATCTATCTGTAAAGTCATAGAAGCTGTATCTGCTTGTCTTTACATCATAGATTCTAAAGTTACCATCCTTGTCAATAGAAAGAATATCAACTTCACCTGCAACTCTTGTACCATCAGGATATTTCTGGAACAATACAATATTATCAGCAAGGAATCTCTCTCCCATTTGCTCCATGTTTGACTTAACCCTATTAAGAGTAGTAATCAAATCTATGAAAGCATTCTCTGACATATTGGATGGTTTTACTATCTTAGATACATCTCTTATAGTAAAGTACTGTCTAATGATACTATCTACTGCTGAACCAGCATCAAGTGCCCTTTGTGAGTTAGTACCAAACATTTTGTCTCTTACTATATTCACAATGGTATCTCTACTCTTAGCATCAGTCTTTCCTCTATAAGCAGTCAAGTCTACCTTAAACTTGTTCTCCAAGTATTTCAGGTAATTCTCATACTGAGTAGGATTATCTACAAACTTGCTAAGATTAAGTCTTGCCAATTCAAGAGCCTTTGTTTGCTTGTCAGATTCTACCCAATTAGAGCCTAATCTACTATGCACTCTACTATATTGGTGGTATTCACCATCATCTTCAAGTACATAGTAAAACTCACCATCAGTTCTTGTCTTATCCACTCTCTTTTGGTTCTCATATATTTCACTGACAACCTCCTTAGACTTGGCAACTCTATCCTCTCTTTCCTTCTTTCTACCTGCAATAGTATCCTTTACATCTTGTGCCTCTTGACCACTAAGATATGTCTGCTTACTTCTATCAAGTACCTTACCATCAGGAGTAAGAACCTTGTTATCTACCATCATTGAAGAGTTAGTAGAATCCCCGAAGTTATCTTGTGCCCAAGCTAAATCAAGCAATATTCTGTTACTGTCAGTAACTTCTACAGTCCTGCCTTGGTCATCTCTGATAGTATTTGTCTTTAAGTCCACATAATATGGCTTATTTGAAAATGTAGATACTATCCTTGTACCTGCAATAGCACCCTCAGTACCACCTACAGGAGTTTCTACTTTTCTTTTAGGTTGAGGAGCCACAGAAGCTGGACTTATAGCTTGATGCAGATTACCTTCATTATCAAAATAATCAGTTGTAAACCAGTTACTTCTTACTGAAGCCTCAGTAATGTTTGAAGTAAGGATATTAGAGTTTATCAATCTATTGTTGTATGCACCCTCATTTATTCTTCTTGTGCTGACCTGTAAAGGAAGATTGAACTTGATAAGGTGTCCAAGTATCTCATTGTATATATCCTCAGGATTCTTAGGAGTACCTAATGCACTTGTATCTCCCAAGTCTTCAAGAGCAGTTGCATCAAAGTTTATACCTCCAATCTCTGCACTCTTACTACTTGTAGAGAAATATACATCATACTTATCCTCCTTGATTTGCTCCTTTCCATTAATGATTACTTTCTCATAAGTACCATCTGGCTTTCTTACTTTCTTACTGATAACAATACCATCACCTGCCTTACTACTAAACCAAGTAACCATAATATCCTGCATATACAAGTCTTGTGCCAGGTCTTGCATAGCAGCAGATACATCATCCTGTGATGTAGCAGTTGATAACTTAGTAATGGCATTCTTTATATCTTCTCCAACAGGAGAAGAACTTACTGAGCTGTCATTTAGGTTGAACTCCTCATTATTGAAGTGCTTAACTCTTACAGCAGCAGGAGAATACTTACCAGCTCCATTAGGTATAAGCAGATATAATCTACCTTCCTTTTGGCTCATATCCACTGGCTTGATGATGAGACTATCATCAATCTTACCATTAGTAGTAAGAACACCATTCTTTATAATACCAAAGACAGGCTTTCTATCAGTTGAAGATACATTAGGTATCTCAGATAGACTTCTCTCAGTATTACCATAAGGAATCCTACCTACCATTACCTTAGATACCTTTGTAACAGGTGTGGCAATGAACTTACCAGTCTTATTCTGCCTGTTAGCATACTCACCTCTTATCTTCTCTTCAAGACCCTTCAGACCCTCATACCTTGAAACACTATAATCAGACTCATCCAAACTACCTACTACTTGGTTGTTTCTCTTGTCTACAATAAAGATTGTATTCTCATTATAGTCTGGGTCAATCATAAAGCCAAGTTCATCACCTGCCTTTAAGTTACCCTCATTTACATATCTGAATGCTCCTTGGTCTCTTAAATAACCATAAATGCCAGAGAAATCTACATTCTTTTCTCTCTCACTTACTACAATATCAAATGGTCTAAAGTCTCCTTCCTTACTTGCTTCTATATGCAATTCAGGTATAGCAGGTCTATAGAATTGATTAGAAGTATCTCTACTTGGTCTCTGTGGAGTTTCTACCCTTTCATTGGCTTTCTTATTCTCCTCACTAACCATCTCAGCAGTTATATTACCTACAGGCAATTCTGTTGTAGGCAAGTCCTCACTACTTGTTACAGCAGGAGTAGTAGATGTACCACTGTCTCCTGTAGTAGTCCTATCATCACCTCTTACAGTTCCCTCTCTTTTTTCTACAGGCTTCTTATATTCAGGTGAGAATCTATCCTTGAATCTATTATCATTGTTTACCTGAGACATTGCATTCTGCAAAGCATATTGAGCTTCCTGGAATCTTGTTGCAGATAACTCAACATCACCCTCAGAATCTTCATCAAAGGCATTCTCATTATTGATATAAATTGAATTAGGATTAGCCAACTGTTCAAGGTTTTCAGAGTTACTGAACTGGTCTTGAAGGAGCTTCATAGCATCTTGCTTAACCTGTGGTTCTGCATCTGACTCATTAAGAACTCTTCTCACTTCATTATTGTATTGTGAAGTTTCTCTGTAGTTCTTAGCCATTTCACTACCCTCATCCTCTAAAGCCTTTAGGGTTCTATCCCTATTCTCTATATCATCCTGACTATCTAATATAGTCCTAAACTCTTGTAAATTCTGTGCAGCATTCAAAGATACTTTCAAGTCATCAGACTTCTTCTTAGTCTCTTGTTGTGCAGCTTGCTCATCAGCTCTTGCATGGTCTTCTGCTTGCTTTTGAGGGTTCTCAAGGTACTCTTTTAACTTTGCATTATATGTCTTTGAGGCATTGCCTAACTTGACAATATCATTCAGCTTAGTTGTAATATCCTCTTTCTCATCTGCACTAAGTACAGTTTCATCTACCTCATTAATTTCCTTGACAAGACCATCTACAAACTTAGGATTAGTTGCCAATGTATGAGCCAATGTCTTATCATCCTGACTTCTTACAAGATTAAGAGTATTTATTGCACCTTGAATAGCTCTTACATTCTCATCTGCTTGTCTGTATCTATCAGTTAAATCAGCATGAGTTTGACCTTCAAAATCTCTTATCTGCTCATTGAATCTAAGGAATGAGTCTAAGTTACCTAATACACTACCTATTGCAGACTTCACTTCTCCAGACATGGCTGTTGCCCTTTCAGCCCAGTTGCCTATCTGAGACTTCATCCATGTCAATTCTTCAAGCTGGTCATCTGATAATTGCTGACCTGTCTTAATATCAAGCTCATCCTTTATCTTCAGATAATTGTTGATAGTATTGGTCATTTCATCATGGTTCTGCTGCAACTTCTCTATCATTTCCTGCTTGCCCTCTGGGGTAGCATACATAGGATTGCCATTCTTATCAACAAATGGACCTACCTTAGAACCATCTTCAAGAGTAGTTGTAGTATTCTCCACAATAGAGGCAAGGTTCTCATCTGATGTATCAAAAGCTGCATCAATCAAGGTAGTAAGGTCTTCCATCTTACCTGCATTATCAAACATAGCAATATCAGATACTAATTGAGCATGTTCTGCATTCTTAAAGTTGAACTCATCACCTTCCTCAGCAGCTCTGTTCATATCATTCTGATACTTATTATGCCTGATAAGACCTTGATAGTAGTTCTTAAACTCAGGAGAGTTTATCCTACTATTCATATAGTTAGCAATCTCATTTTCCCTTGCTATCTTCTCATTATAGTCTCTCCACTCATTTATGGCACCACCCTCAATAGTAATAGGAGATTGTAGTGAACCTGACTCACTTCTAACTCCTCTAAATCTTGGCATACCTAATGCACCTGTAAGAGAACCAATGAAGAACTCTTCCCATGCAGAGCCATCATTTACTGTCTCATTAATTCCCTCAGCAAATGATTTAGTCCAACTCAAAGTCTCTTGTGCAGCCTCTGGGTCAGTCTTTGACTTATAGAAGTTATTTACATCAGTAGAGTAGTAATTACCTGCTATTCTACTTGCAGCACCTTGTGCTATCTCCTCAGTACCTTCAGATAATGCACCCTTTGTTATTGCAGCAGTAGCACCTAATCTTGTAGTACCAGCAGTATATTCCCCTGCCTTACCTACTATATTAGTAGCTTTTCTTGCAGTCTTGAATCCATTGGCATATAACTTGCCAAACTGAATTATATTAGATGCAGTAAGAATAGGTATATTCATAAGCAAGTCTGCATTACCCATCTTTAGTCTGTCCTCATTCAATCTGCCAAGTGCTGCATTATATGCCTCTCTCTCCTTTGCAATGGCATCCTGATACTTCACATAAGCTGGGTCTACAAACTGATTACCTTCTACACCACTTCTTACAAGTTGCTTTCCTGCATTGGCTTCATATTCAGCCTGTATTGCATTTAACCTTTCTCTTAGACTGTCATCAAGCTGTGCCTTATGGAGTTCAAACCAATCCTTACTATTGTTAAGTGCTTCAATCCTACCCTCATTTACTGCTGAAATAGTAGCACCTACAGCAGAATTAACTATTGCTGGAGCCTTTGAAGACTTAGCAATAGCACCAATGAGTTGAGGTAACTTGGTTACTTTCAATCCAGCAGCAGTAACACCACCACTATAGAAAGCACCTACAGTAAAACCTAAGTTCTTGATAAACTTATCACCTAAGAAATTGGCAGTGAAGATATTTTCATACCAAGGCTGCTCTTGCTCTGCTCTTGTATAATAGTTAGGTAATGCCTGCTC